>Ga0099364_10003216_pt1 | contig 25474 bp, 25 predicted proteins | sample TergutTh196P3_FD_73070 | JGI IMG/M metagenome (GOLD analysis project Ga0099364, IMG submission 73070) | Microcerotermes parvus P3 segment gut microbial communities from Pointe-Noire, Republic of the Congo - Th196 P3 | ecosystem: Host-associated > Arthropoda: Insects > Digestive system > Gut ...
ATTTCTTCACCTGTTGCTCCCAAAACACTTGCAATTATCACAACCGATAAAGCAATAAACGAATTGTAAGCACTTACAACATAATCTGTGCCTTTAATAGATAGTGCAACTGCACTTCCAATTATTAAAATAGCAGGAATAATCGTAGCCGATAACAGCCAAATTAACTTCTTAGGTGCGATATACCATTTTATTTCTTTGAAAGCAATAAAATTTTTACTAAACACACAAATTAAAAATAACCCTAATGTTGGTGAAGATTGAGTCATAGTCAACATAATGGCATAATGTGAATAATTCGATTCGTCAAGCAATGTACCGCCGATACCCCCTAAAATCACGGTAAATACTAATGTAAAAATATAAAACCATATTAATTTATGCTTTTTCATATCATGCCTCCTGTATAATATATAAATAATATCCGCAACCTTGCGAAAATCATGCTCCTACAATAACGCTTGTTATCTAATTAAGGTTTCAACTCAAATTCAAGCAAATTATCGGTATTTCGATTAGCGAAAATGACGCCATTCAAACTCGACAAATTATAAACCACAGACCATTGAAGCTTATCCTCGCCTTCGTGCCAACCGCCGACTTCCGCGAGTAGGGCGGTGGCTTGCGTTTCGCTCAAAACGCCGTTGCTATTGATGATTGCCGATTTAACTGTGTCGTATCGCTCAAACTCACTAAACCCCTCGCCGATGTTCAAATCATTATAGGCGATGAAGTTTGAAGCAATCTGATAGTTTTCGCTCGTTGTCACAACTTGTAAATTGCCGTCATAGTATTCGGCTAAAACAGAGTCACCGCTTGCATCGGCGATTAAAAAGTGACAATCAATTTCACCGGAAAAATAGATGTTATACTGCCTTAAAAGGTCAACCGCTTCGTCAACTGTCGCAGCCTTGTCTAAGACTAACCTTATCGCGGTGGTTGTGTTCAGCGTTACTTTGCTTTCGTCAAACGGCGGCTCGGCTTCGGGTACGGCTAAAAGCGCAATGGCTAACCCTTTCTCGTTCATTCCGTCAAAGGGAAGATACGGCGCGGCAAGGGCAAGAAAGCTGTTGAAATTTATTCCGCTCGGCAGATTATCAGCCGAATATCCCGCAAACGATAAATTAACGGTTGATATAGAAGCATATCCGTCTATTGGGCGGGTGACGACCTGCATTGACGGCGCATAGAAAAAGTCAAAATTTCTGCCAAAAATATACTCGCCGTATTCATTTTGGGTGATAAACACCGTACAACCCGCGCCAGTTACGTTGAGGTTAATAGGCAAGCCTTTCAGTAGTCGCTTTGTCACAAAAGTTTCAATATCGGCATCGCTCTCCGCTCCGGTTAGAAGAAAATCGTCAAATCCATAATCACCGTAATATGTCATTTGAAACATACCGTAATCGTCAATTCGATTGATTGATGACAAACTGCGGATTTCGTTCCAAAACAGGGCGATAATCACAAGTGTAAGTATAAGAAGTATGCTTAACATGATAATTCCTGTTCGTTTTAATATTTTTTTCATATTTTAATCCTTTCAGTGATATGGTATATAATTTCCATTGCTTAAGTTTCGTTTTCCCGCCGGACGGGAGTATGCTTATTATTGGAACTCTATGCTGATCTAAGTATTCGCGTTTGCACTTTCATCAGGATTTATTTTTCTTAATAAAATCAATCCTGCAATTAAAAATACTACTGTGAGCAACATACGATTTACGATATTACTCGCCATGTTTGTAGAGGATTGTGCTATTTGCTCCAACACATCATAAGACACTAATGCATTAATAATATATGACGATAAGTTAACCAACATATGAACCAAAATAGGAACCCAAAGTGTTTTTGTACGGAGGAAAAGTGCGGCAAAAAACAAGCCCATCGCCGTTGTAGAAAAAATTTGAGGAACAACTTGCATTAGAGAATCACCCTTTATTAAATTGGTGATATGTGCTACTCCAAAAAATACGGAAGAAACAAAACAGGCAGATACTATGCCTTTTTTTGTGCTACCCATTTTTTTGAGAAGTTGTTTCAATGCAAACCCTCTTATCAATGTTTCTTCATAAATAGCAATACATAATGTATGTAGAATTAATGCCGCAATATATAATAAATTCGGTGTTGTTAAACTGTTTTCTGGCAGTTGCATTAATAACATTACAAAAGTAGCTATTGAAAGAAAATTACAAAACCAAGCTAATAAAAGCCCTCTTCCCAATCCTTTGAACTTGAAATCATTTATATCGAACACTTTCGTTTTACTCATAACCCAAACAGTTACGGCGGACATAAAAATTTGCCACACGCTGAATACCGCCGCAAACCCCGGTAATATAACTTGTTGCGTCGGGTCGGCTGTTAAAATATAGAATATGCTGTATACAGATACAGAAATAACGATGAACACGAAAACAAATAAAACGGTATACGTTCGACTGAACTTGTTTATTCTCTCAATCAATTGCAAAATAACCTCCTGCACCTAAAATAAATTCTATTGCTTACGTTTTCGTCCCCGATGAACGGGAGTACGCTTATGCTATGCGATTGCATTCCAATATAAGCAATATATTAGTATGCACCCCCAAGCGTTGCCCGTATAACGATAAGTCAGTAACATACCGTATATGACCGCGAAAACGCCAATAGCTTCAATACCGTAAGTGTGACCAACGACGATATGGATTAACAAGCAGTAAATGCCGCAAATGATAGCTCCCCAATTAAGAAAGACATTCTTTGCCGGAAGCAGTTTATTTATGCGGTCATATAGAACAACATAGTAAAAACCCTCAAAAAATCCCCAAGCCGTTGCTATAATGAGCAAACCGATTACATTCACAGGAAAAGCAGAATCAAGGAGCGGCCTTGTAAAATGCACACCTTGAAATGGCAGATAAGTAAGGCTTTCTTGCTGATATATGCGGAAAATCAGCGACGGCAAACAAGCGAGAGCCGATAGTAAAATGGTGAGTAAAAGCTTTTCTCTATTTAATCCGAAACTTGCAAAAGTATCTTTACGAATTGCGCAGACGATACAAATACCAAGCCCCATTGTTCCGAATTGGACGCAAGCCCCCATGATTGTTTGTTCTAAAAGCGATTTTCCTAAATCTAATTGCAATATAGAGTACACGATACCAGCAATGCCGTAAACTACAGCAAATGATAAAACAATAATCAATATATCGACGATGTTTTGCTTGCTTGTTTTTTGCGCCTGTTCAATCATTGTTATATCCCTCACGTTCCAAATAGCCGTAGACCCCCAAGACAGCGGTAAAAACAACTGCGCTATACACGGAAAACCGCTCCGGGATTCCGAAATAATCAGCGGGGACAACACTCACGCCGATTACGCCCAGAAACATAAACCCTAAAGAAATCAGCGATATTACCGCCAAAGGTTTATTCACTTTGCTTTTGAAGCCGCCGACAGCAATCAGTACAAGCGAAGCGATTGACAAAACAACAACCAAAGCAGTCACTACATAAAGGTGCATGATGTCCCTAAAACTCCCCGCGTAGCCGCTTTCCGATAAAGGGAAAAGCGCGTAGCCAACGGCTGATATGAAACTCATCGTAGTGAATAAGTAAACGCCAAGCCGTAAAGCTCTGTTGGCTTTACCCTGCACAACAACGCAAACCATCGCACAGCACAAGCAGCTAAATATGCCATATATCGAGGAAAGCCCGCTTGCTATCACAAAAGATGGCGCAGTGGTAGCGGTCAAATCGCTGACGGCTTGGCTCATCCAATTATAATCCGGGTAGTGCATTGCCCCGACTACATCGTGGAGTACGTAAAACACAAGCCCGATTATGCCGGATAAGCAGAACCAATTTGTAAGTTTTTTGTTTTTCATTACCCCACACCACCTTGAATGGATTTACCCCAAGTTTTGTAAAAATACAGCAAGTAGAAAAATGCCATAACCAAGATTATTCCCACGTTGATGTAATCATAAAAAGGTTCAACCTCGATTGAAAGCACGCTTGCAAGGTTAAAAAAGAAATGAAACACAATCCCCGGCACAATGGATTTCGTGCGGACGAAAAGCAGACTCAAAACAATACCGATTACAACAGCAAGAACGATTTGAATTATTTGTGCAATTCCGGTATAACCATTTAGCAAATTTACGATGTGTCCGAATCCAAATGTCAACCCCGAAATTATCACGGCGGCTTTAGTGCTTTTGCGTTCCTCAATCGCTTTGAAGAGCAACCCCCTAAACAGCACTTCTTCTAAAAACGCAACCAAAGCCATAAATGCGACTATAGTAAATACGTCATGTGCTAATTTTGGTGTGTCAAAGAAAAATACCCCATTCATCAGCACCATGATAATAAGCGGCGCGTAGAATAAGTTCTCTTTGAAGTCCTTCAAGCCTATTTTGGTGAACCCGATTTTTGCAAGCAGATTTTGTTTTTTGCATAAATAGAGCAAAACCGCACATAGCACGACAAGCAGAATTATTTGCCCTAAGTATGGCATTTTAAATTGTGCCGATATGGCAGTTCCAATGTTGACACATAAAACGTATGCTACTATAAAAAACAACGACATTTTCATTTCGATTGATCTCCTTTATGAGCTGTAATAATTGAGAAATTACCGGCATTGACGGTTATCACGCACCCATCAACGCTTGCATACCAATTCTTGCCCTTTCTGATTATGTCCGTTGCGGTTGCAATTTTTAGTTTGCACCACTTGGCAGGGTCGTCTGTATCAAGGCTTAGATTTTTCCTGATTCTCTCAGCACCCAGCGCGGTTGTGTGCAGTTTATCAAGGTTGGCGATTAAGTCATTCTCTGCCATAGTCTTCAAACCTTTCTTACCCATGATTACCCTCTCTTTTCAAATGCCCCAATAACCTGATATTAAGGAATAGCGCAATGATTCCGAGTACGACAAACAAGATTACCAAGCCTATCAGCTCTGCAAGTTCAATAGTGATTCCCAAACTTAAGTGCATCATTGTCTGGAATATTACGCATAGGGCAACTCCTGTCAGTAAAGTAAGAATAATTGGCGCAATTTGGTACGCGACCGCTTTTTTCTTCAAAAGCATTATCCCGCAGTACAACGCCATCGGCAAGATAATGGCTAAATCAATAACAAAAGTAGGTTCTGTCGTGTATATGTCAATAATCTCCATCGGCTTTCCCGATATGACCGCAGGCAAGACAAAAGCCAACCATTGCAGCGCGGAACAGCCTGTGATGATGATAAACAATGCCGTGCCTGTCAAACGTTTAGCATACAAGCTATTGCCAAATGACTTTTCCCTTAGCAAATCGCCCATTGATATGGCAAAGGCAAAGAATGAGCTTCCGAATTGCACAAGATAAAGCAAAAACAGTCTGTTAAAGGTAACGCCCATGACAAGGCAAGTTGACGCATATAGGATAATTGCGAGCAATCCGCACCGCAAAAATGGGGCGTATGGTTTCCTTTTCAGAAAAATCATAACGCAAATCAAAACTAACGCCGTGATTAGGATTGCAATGTCTGTTCCTTTGTTCGTGCCCGCTTTCATAAGTGAATCATTGGCATAAATACCGTCGCCGTACAATGTCACAATTTGCCCATAGATATTCTGGACGGCTCTTTGTTCTCCGCCAAACGAATAAAACAGACCAAAGCAAGCGGATATAATCGCTGTGATTGCGGCCAATGATGATAAAACGGTTTTTGATTTTTCCATATTGCATAAAACTCCTTTTTCCATAAGCGACAGGCTTTAACGTCCGCTTGTATTGTCGATAAATTCTTCTATTGCCTTGTTCACATCGCCGCCATGTCCGGCAATCATGTGTCCGCCTGTTTCAAAGATAGCGGTTTCTGCGTCAATCCGTGAAAGCAGCAGCTCGATACTTTCAAACTTTGCCATCGGGTCGTCCTTCGCGTGAATCACCAACACGGGTGCTGTGATATTCTCAATAGAGTAATCGTCATAATGGAGCATCATGTCAATGTTTGTAATCTCAGTGTCCGCGTGTACGCCTTGTCTGCGGGGGTTCACAGGGAGCATGGTTTCGTACAGGGTGTTGCTGTCTACTTTCGACCCCATCATGGAATTGAAGATAAAGCCGAAATATTTCATGGAAAACCACATGGGAAAATCATTCACGATAAAACTTGGCGGCCCCGTCATTCCGAGTTGCTTGATTTCTTCCGCGCTTCTCGGCTGCTCCGGCACACCGGACGACAGAAGTATCAACCCCTTTGCCCTTTCGGGATATTCAAGCATGAACCGGAGCGCGGACGCGCCTCCCGCGGAGGTAGCCAAGATATATGCCTTGTCAATTTGCAGGTCGTCCAGCAGTTTCAGGAATACTCGTGCCTGATTTACAGGGGACGGGTTTTCCGGCAATTCCGAGCCGGGATACCCAAACCTTGAAACAGATATTCTCCGATAGCCGCTTCCCGTCAGTTGGCTCAAACTTGTATAGCCTTGGTCGTATCCGCCGAAAATCCCGTGCGATATTAAAATCGCTTCGCCGTTTCCCTCATCAACATAAGACATTGTTCCAAACTCGGTATCTATAGTTCTTACATCGTAAGCGGACAGCCTTTTGTATGCCGCTTTCATTTCGTTGTTAAACTGGATAGCGGTAATTATACAAAAGACGGCAATCACCCCAAGAATAATCCATAGAACAACTTTTTTACGGCTCCTTTTTCGGGTTGTCCCGATTTCTTTATTGATGTTCACTTGTTTTTCGCACCCCAAACCCCTAACTGCGGCAAGATGATCATTTTTACACTTGACGGGTCAATGGTTTTTACATAGGTTTCCGTGATAGGATTATTGAACATCAGCTTTGAAGCGGCTTGCATATTTTCTAAGCTGTCCCAATGCTGAATGACAATCCACTCATCGGTTTTTTCGTTGTGCAACAACTCGGAATCAACAAATCCGGGTTGTATTGAATGGAACTTGTTTTCAAGTTCGTTAAAAATGCGGATAAATTCTTCCTTTGCCATTCCGTCCGCTATTTTCATAGTTACGATTTCAGTTATAATTTCCATAATTTTCCTTTAATTTTTATTTAATCTTTTCCCTTTTTACTAAAAATCCGGTATATTATGAGTGCCATTATCACCGTAATAAGGCAGCCAATACCTCTTATCAGCCAATCGTTCATGTCTATTTTCCCTAAGATGTTTAAAGTGACATACGTGCCAATCCCTACTGATACCACAATCATGATAATCCATTTTATTGTGCTCATATCAAAAGCCTCCTTTTCATAGTATTGTCATTTCACGCCAAAATCATATTGCTTTTCAAAATCCTCTTTGAGGTAATAAGTGGCCGTCCGTGTGGATTGGTTATAAACTATGCTCCACTGGGTTATCCATTCCGGCTCAAAGCCATTGGTTGAACGGACTTCCTGCAAGACGTTCCTTATATCCTGCTCATTAAGTATGCCTTCGTTTCTGGTGTATGCGCCAAGCAAAACTTCATACCGCCGCTTTGAAAGCTCGCCGCCGAAACCAAACCAATCCCCCCCTGTCAGAAAAAAGTTTGTGACGACCGGAGCGTCCGTAACGAACATGACATTATCGATGTACTCAATGACAACGGAGCGGCCCGTGGTATCGGAGATGGCAAGGTGGTGCATGATACCCATATCCGAGTGCATATCATACTGCGAAAGCAGTGCAATTGCTTCATCAACCGTTGCGGCGTAATCAAGGAGCAGGCGTATTGCGGTCGTGGTGGTTATGTCCGGCTTGCCTGTGTCCTGATGGGTTTCGCCCGCGTCCTCAATAAGCAAATCCGCAACGCATAAGCCTTTTTCATTCATTCCGTCAAGGGGGGCATAAGCCGCTCCGAGTGCAAGGACGGACTTAAAGAAGCTATCCGGCAGGTAGTATGGGTTATATCCGATAAAATATAGATTTACGGTTGAGATTGAGCGGTAGCCGTTCGGCGGCGCAGTTTCCACAATCATCACCGCAAGGTCGCCCCAATCAAAGTTACGTCCGAACATATGTTCGTTATTCTCATTCATTGCTGAAATCGTGCTGCAACCGCCGCTGTTTTCCGTCACGGTATGTTTATATAACCCCTTGGAAATATACGCGGTAAGGTATTTAGCAAGTTCGTCATTTGAGCTTGCTCCCCCTTGTTCGAGAAAGCCATCAAACCCATAATCTCCGTCATATTGCATTGTGTAGAGATGCGGGTAGTTGTTAATCAGCTTAATTGTGCTGATTACGCCAATTTCTTTCCTGAACACAAGGCAGATGGTTGTCCCCAGCACAAGCAAAAGCACAAGGATTGCCGATAATGAAATTACGATTACTTTTTTCACAATTCCTCACTTACAAAGACAGTTTTTGTGTCCCGGCAAAGATACTGGACCGCTGTCCGTCCGCTCATCAGCGCAACAGGCAATCCGCCCGGAGGCATCATGCGGTGTCCGGCGAAGTATACGCCATCTAATCCTTTGATAACAGCAGGATAAGATTTCATGCTCGTGTCTGGCCGCATTTCGGTCATCCACGAACCTTTCCAGTTGTTACAGTACCGCTCATATGTAAGCGGTGTTGCAACGTCAACGACTTCCACTTTTCCGGCGATTTCGGGTATTTTTGCTGTTAATGCACTAATGATTTTGTCGGCGATTAATCGCTTCTCTTCATTGTACCGCCCCTCTGCTTTGGCTTTTTTCCAAAAATCGTAAGTATCACCCTCCAGGATAGTTGTCAGCGCAGTTTTGCCTTTGGGGGAATAAACCGGGTCGGCGGCATAATTGTTGAAGCTAAGGTATTCATATGTTTCATTGCTTAGTTTTACCGTTTCTTGCGGCTTAAAATAATAACCGTGCGGGTAGTTGCTCAAATCAGCGTTTATGCCAAGGCTAATTAATGTACACATGGTTGGCTGTGACTGGGTCCGCATTTCGTCAAGCCAGTCTGCCCGCGGCATAACATCAAAAAGATGGTCAATCTGCATTGTGTCGGCGGCTATAATCACAGCATCGGCGATCATTTTTTTGCCCCCCACCATCACGCCAACGGCTTTTTTGTTTTCGACAATCACTTTATCCGCTTTTGTGCTTAGGAGCAGCAGTCCGCCTAAGCTGGTGAATGTCTTAGCCATCCGTTCTGCAAACGGCAGAGATCCGCCTTCGGGGAAACCGCCGTCTCCCCGCGCAAGAGTACCCATTGTGAACACAAGCGGCAAGATTCCGCTCTTGTCGGTGGTTGAAGCGCGGATAAATTCCCGCAGCCCCTCGTGCGTAAAGCGGTTGGCGTACTGTTCCCGTGAAATTTTGGCACAGGCCTTAATTACGCGGATTGCCGATAAAGCCGAAAAAAGAAGTGATAGCGGCGGGCGGGCTTTTTTCGTGACCTTAACGCCTTTTATATCGCTAATCGGCATTGACAGGTTCTTAAGCTTACGGATTTTGGCACAGAGTGCCTTAATTTCTTTTTTGTCAGCGGGGGATAGGCTAATCCAATGTTTTTCGGTCTGGTCTACGTCACGGTAAGACCGGATCATCATTCCATGATGGTCATAGACCATAAAGGGCTCGTTGGTGTGGATTTTCACGCTGTCATTAAGCGCCCCAGTGGTCCGCCATATTTTGTTAAGCGATTCTTTTGGGTTTGAGCCAGTCAGCCAGTGCATTCCGCCCTCGAACAGGTAACCGCCGCGTTTCCATGACGTGCAATTGCCGCCAGGAATAAAATGTGATTCTAGTATCGTCGCTTGAAATCCACATCTTTGGGCATAAATGCCCGCCGAAAGCCCAGCGATTCCGCCGCCGATAATGACAACTTTCTTTTTATTACTCATGATACCTCTCTCCTACTTTTTCTTCCATATAACTGTGCTGCGAATCTGTTATTTGAAAATTATAGCTGAATCATTTTAGCCTGTCAAGAGTTTTTCTTTATTTTTTCATGCTTATTTTTCCCAACTCATTTTATATAGAAGAAAAGAATAAATAAAAGGAAGAATAATGACCGAAACCAGCACTATCGCGGAGATGATTAGCCATGCTGATGATTGATAGGTAAAAAATGAACCGGAAATAAGGGCAATGCCGCCCAATATCCATAAGTACCCTGCCATCCGGTGGGTTTTGTTCCAGTTATCCGCATTATTAAGCGTCCATGGCAGTTTTACGCCAATCACGTAATTCTGCCTATTTTTCGGCAGATAATTGCCAAACAGGATAAATGCGATGCCGATAATGACCGGGGCGATAACGGTTATCGGTATATTTACGCCAAGGGCAATAAATAAGGCAACCGGAATCAAAATGAGCGATATGGACGGAATGAGCCACATATATATTTTCCGCATTGCCGATGAAGCACTCTCCCGCTTGGGGTCGTTCATAAGGCGGATTTTTGAAATAAGGTTCGCCGCCGTAAAAACAAGCGGCAGGCCAAAGGCGGCAACGGCTTTTGGAACGTAATTAACCGCTTCCCCCGTGCTGCTCCATTGGATTGCTATCTGCTCCGGCAAATCGCTGTATACCAGAGCGGACAGGATTAGCGGAAGCAAGCAGACGATTGATGATAAGATTAGCATTGCAGTATTATTGATTTTTTCATGTTTCATTGGATTTTCCTCCCTTAAATTGAGCCAGCCACAACATCGCTTCCTCAAAAACCGATATGTTCAGCTCGTAATAAATAAAATTTTTGTGTTTCGCTTCAAAGACAAGCCCGGCTTTTTTAAGCTGTGACAAATGATAGGAAATTGTCGCTCCTGTCATGTCAAAATGCTTGCCAATGTCCCCGGCTGACATTCTTCCGTTTTTCAGCATGATTAGGATTTCACGCCTTACCGGGTCAGAAAGTGCCTTAAAGGTGTCCGCAAAATTCATTCTGTTCACCATCCTTGTAAGTATTTAGAAATATTTCTAAATACATTATAAACCCATCTAAATCGGGTTGTCAAGAACTATTTAGAAATTTTTCTAAATATCTAATAACTGTCCTTGATTGGCGATGTAATTTTATGTATACTTAAAATAGCAGATGTAAAACCGAATCAAGGGTTCGAACGAATATGGATTAGAACCGAATTATGAATTTGGGATTTTTGAAAGGAGCATATATATGAAGAAATCAGTATTTATCACAGGTTTATCACGCGAAATGGGTCTTGGGGTTGCGCTTGCCAGAAATTACCTGGCACAGGGAAACTTAGTTTTTGGCAGCTTAAGAAATATTGACCAGCCGCATATTAAAGAACTTAAAGAAAAATGGGGCGATATGTTTATCCCGGTGGCAATGGATTTGACTAATCTTGAGTCAGTAAAGGCGGCTGCTGCGAATGTCGCAAAAATCAGTAAGATCGATATTTTAATCGGTAACGCCACTGCGGCTGACGCGGCAGGGAATAAACCAATTGATGACGGCTGCTCAACCGAAAATATGCTGAATGCTTATGATGTAAATGCCGTTGGGTTTATCCGCATGGTGCAAGCGTTCCTTACGAATTTTGCCGAAGCAGCAACGATAGCTTCCATTTCATCAGAAGCCGGAAGCATGGGCAAATGCTGGCGTGATGACGGGCTTGATTACGGCATGGCAAAAGCTGCGCTAAATTTTGCGTGTGTAACCTTGCAAAGGCGTTTAGCGCCAAAATACGGTTACCGGGTGCTGGCAATCCATCCCGGCTGGGTCCAGACACGCCCTGCCCCGCCCAAAGCCAATCTGACCCCAGAGGAATCGGCAGAACATATCGTCAAAACAATAGAATCACCGCCGGAGTATGAAGCCATAGGCAACAAAGGGGTATTTATCCAATATGATGGCGCGGAATATGGTTTTTAGGTTAGTTGACAAAAACAAACAAGAAGCGTATAGTAAAAAGGACTGCCGGGGCAGTAAATCAGAAACAGAACAGGAGAAAACATCTTATGGATAAAAGAAAAGTTATCATTATCGGGGCAGCAGGGCGTGACTTTCACAACTTTAATACATTTTACCGGGATAACACAGCCTATCAGGTCGTTGCTTTTACGGCGGCGCAGATTCCCGATATCGCCGGAAGAAAATACCCGGCCTCCCTGGCTGGAAGCCTATACCCTGACGGGATTCCGATTTTTGAACAAAGCGAGCTTAAAAGGCTGATCAGCGAGTTTGCTGTTGATGAATGCGTTTTTGCGTACAGCGATGTGCCATATGAAACGGTGATGGGCGTAAGCGCAGAGGTAAACGCTGCCGGGGCGGATTTTATGCTGATGGGGTACAAGAACACCCAAATCAAAAGCACAAAACCAGTTATTTCTGTTTGCGCTACGCGGACTGGCTGCGGAAAAAGCCAGACCTCACGCCGGATTATTGAAATCTTGATGGCACATGGCCTAAAGGTAATTGCCGTCCGCCACCCAATGCCATACGGCGACCTTGAAGCGCAGAAAGTCCAGCGTTTTGCTGCCATCGAGGATTTAGCAAAAAATAAATGCACAATTGAAGAGATGGAAGAGTACGAACCGCACGTTAGCCGCGGCAACGTAATTTATGCCGGGGTGGATTATGAAGCAATCCTTCGGGCTGCTGAAGAAGACCCCAATGGCTGTGACGTGATTTTGTGGGATGGCGGAAACAACGATTTTTCTTTCTATGTGCCTGATTTAACGGTAACTGTTGTTGACCCGCACCGCCCGGGGCATGAGCTGGCATATTATCCCGGTGAAGTTTCCCTTCGCGTGGCTGATGTAGTTGTGATAAACAAAATTGACAGCGCGGATTTTGAAGGAATCCAAACAGTCCGCCGGAATATTGCAAAGGTTAATCCCAAGGCCACGGTGGTTGACGCAGCTTCGACTTTGACGGTGGACAACCCGGACTTGATTAAGGGCAAAAGGGTTTTAGTTGTTGAAGACGGCCCGACCTTAACCCATGGTGAAATGAAGATTGGGGCTGGTGTTGTTGCGGCCCGCCGCTTTGGGGCAGCCGAACTCATTGACCCGCGGCCATTTGCTCATGGAAAGCTTAAGGAAACCTTTTTACATTATCCCAATATCGGCACTCTGCTCCCGGCAATGGGTTACGGTGAGCAGCAGATGAAAGATTTGGCTGAAACGATTGAAAAAGTGGATTGTGACACGGTCTTAATTGCCACCCCGATTGATTTAAAAAGAGTGGTCAAAATCAACAAGCCAAGCGTAAAAGTCGATTACAATTTACAGGAAATCGGCAGCCCTGACTTGGAAGATATTCTTAAAGATTTTATTAAGAAAATAAAATAAAGTAATTACATGACAAAGTGACTGCAAACACATTTGGAGTGTTGCAGTCACTTTTTAGTCTTCATAAATACGCAGTAGCTTTTACCATTTAAGGAGAATTGCTTAATGCGTTGCCGCTAGGCGACGCTATTTTTATTCACTAACCAATGAATAAGCAGAAATTTTCCGGATTCGCCATGCAATCATCATTGCTGCGGCATAAGCGATGGCAACAAAGATAATGCAAACCAAGACGGTCTGCCCAAGCGGGACAGGAAGCTCGGACTTGACTATTCCCATGCCGCTTATCATCGCGACCATAATCGGGTTAAGCCCATAATAACCAGCGAATGCGCCGATAACAACACCGATTAAGATTATCGGGGTCATGTTTAGGGCGATTTGGTTCATCAATTGCAAAGTCGTAAATCCAACGGCTTTTTGAATGCCGAGTTCTCTTTTATTACGCAAAATCATCGTTTTGATGACCATATAAAGCGTCAGGATTACCACGAAAACAGTCACAATCACGATTCCGATTGAAACCATCTCAAAGACCCCGGTCATGCTGTCGAAAATGGCTTTCATTTGCTCCTCCATTTCAATGATGCTGTCAAAAATATCACCCTCATTTTCCCGAAGCATGGCCAAAAATTCCTTTAAATCGACATCTTCATGGATATAGGCGTTAAAACCGATAAATTCAAAATCTGGTTTTATTTGCGCAAGGGCATCTCCGGATATGATTCCGTTGAAACCGCCTTGATTCATGAATTGCACTATTCCGGTAATCAGGAGTTCCTTTTCATTCATTCCAAGCTTTGCTGTCACGGTATCGCCGACTTTTTTGTCAGTTGCTTTTAAAATGGAAGCGCCAAGGGCTATTTCATTGTTATGTTTGGGATAACGGCCGCTTACCAGCGAGTTGCCCTCAAACAAAGACGCATCCTCCACCACGCTAGCCGCAATGCTGATATCATCTATTAAAATTTCCGAATGTTGATAGCCATATGCCTTACGAATTTCGGGGTACTTTTTTAGTGTTTCTAAAAAAGCTTCCCCATCTGCCTCATCTTTTAGCATAAAACTGAAATCAGGCATTTCCCCAAAAAATGACCCGACAAAATCTTCGTAATGAGTCATATTGTAGCTGACCGCCAAACCCACAACTGATGCCATTGACAAGGCAGCAACGATTAAGCTGATTGCGAATGCTTGTTTTTTATTGCGGAGCAGCTGTTTCATTGCAAAAAGGTAATTTAACCCGCCGAATGCCTTGTCTAGCGGCAAGGGATTTCTTTTGAAGCTGTGGGTTTTGATTCCGCCGCGTAGGGCAACAAGCGGGTCAAGTTTGTTTATTTTCCGGGCTGTCATATATGTGATTAATGAGACAGCAAAGACTAAAAATATTAATATCAAAAATGCGAGCCCAATTTTAAAACCGGGTTGCCAAACAAGGGCAAACAAAGGCTCGATTAAAGTGTTCACAATGGGAATTACGGCCTGCGATAAAGATATGCCAATTAAGCTCCCTGCCAGCGCAAATAACCCGAACTGCATCATTATCCCCGAAATGATTTGAATGCTCCGGTAACCGATCGCTTTTAACGCCCCAATATTGGCCATGCCCTCTTCAATGCTGTTGATAATGCGGAAGCGGATGACAATTAAACTGACTAAAAGCAAAATCAGCGAAAAAACCGTTATTATTATTGCAGCGATTGACGGAATCATTGTCCGGGCTAATTTGGCATCGTCATACAGCAAACCGAAAATAATTCCTTCTTTGGAAACTGCTTTATCGTAGTCCGCTTTAAAAATGGCATTATCGTCTATGCTTTCAAGCTGTGCCGAAAGCAGGGTCAGCCTGCTATTTGGGAATTGCTCATCAAGGCTTTTAAATTTTTCATCTGATACGTAAAAACGGTAAACAGTATTCATCTGCGCCCCAAACATAATTTCCTCAGTTGCGCCAGCAATTGTAAAACTAAGCTCTGTGCCAGACAGGCCTAGCATTAATTCATCGCCAAGGGAAAAATCACCAGTTAATAACATGAAATAAGGGATATAGATGGCATCTCCGTTTAACGCTAAACTTTCCCCAATCAATGAAACGTTATCCATTTTTTGGGCTTCGTCAAAAGGAGTTAAGATTACAAAACCCGCGTAATCGCCATTGCCGCCAAGGGCATTCAATTTTTCAATATCAGTTACTTTCGGATATTTTTCCATGAAGCTTAAGCCTTGTTCAATCGCTTCTGCCCCTCTCTGATAAACCCCGGTAAAATGAGCCGCATTATTTGCCTTGGCACGTTCGTCAAAAAATGCGCCGGCTTCTGTAAAAAGCACAAGCCCGACATTCATAAACATTGCAGCAATGATAATGAATATGATTAAGCTAATCGACTGGCTTTTACTTTTGCGGATATCCGCAATGGTTAGCATTAAAATATTTTTCATTTTTACCACCCCATTTCACTTAAAAAGTTACTAAGCTTTGTATGGCGGGCTTGATTGCCGCTTTCATACTTGGAAAGCTTTAGTTCGCCGCGGATAACGCCGTCCTGCAAATAAAGAATGCGGTTTCCGCGCCGTGCCGAATGCAAGTCGTGCGTGACCATCACAACGCTTTGCCCCTCTTCATTAACTTTGGATAATGCATCCAGGACAGCTTTGCCGTAGGTTGAATTGAGCGCCCCGGTTGGCTCATCGGCGAAAATTATTTTGGGGTTGTTAATTAAGGCGCGGGCGATTCCCACTCTCTGGGCTTCACCGCCGGAAATTTGCAGCGGGAATTTCCCCCAATCGGATTTGCCCAGATTCAGCTGCTGCAATAATTTTTTGGCCCTGATGATGACATCTTTGCGATTCTTGGTAACCAAAAATCCGCACGCAAGCACATTGTCAAGCACGCTCATATTATCAAGCAGATACATTTGCTGAAAGACAAAGCCGCAATTATCACGCCGGAAAATGGCCAGCTTGTCATTTGAAAGCCCGCTGATTGCTTGACCCGAAAAATTTACCTCGCCAAGGGTTGGCTTATCCATGCCCGAAAGGGCATAAAGCAGGGTTGATTTGCCCGCGCCGGAGGGGCCCATGATAACAGTAAAGTCGCCGTCATAAATTTCTAAATCAAGGTTCTTAAGAACGTGTTGCTGTAAACCGCCGCTGGAAAATGTTTTGCAGAGTTTACTGGTGGTTAAGATTGTTTTTTGCATTTTATTAATCCTTTCAAAAAAAATAGAGTTGATGTTTCAACCCCATCATATACCCTCAATCCTTAACCAGTCTTTATTTAATTCTTAACTGATTCTTAAAAAAATAAATGCCAAGCGGCGATTTGATAATACACTACCCGGCAAGCCTAATTACAATCCTCACCACAAACCCATCCGCATGATTTTCACATTGAATGTCGCCACCCATTTGCGCCAGCAAATTTTTGGCAATGTAAAGCCCCAGCCCATAACCGCTTTTGGTTTCGGTATTTTTTCCGCGGAAAAATTTGTTCATTATCAGCGGAAGCTCGTCTTGTGCTACTCCTGCGCCAAAATCCATTACTTCAATAATGAGGGAATTTTCTGAGATTGAGGCTTTGATGTCAATATCTGTCCCGGCATATTTGTATGAGTTGGCGAAAATATTGTCAAAAACCTGCTGTAAACGTAATAGGTCAGCCACAATAAGGCAGCTGGGAATAAAAAAAGGCTTAACGCGCTTTTCAAAATCCGCGTTGTTAATTATATTTATGATTGCCGTGCTAGGTGCTTCGGCATTAGTTACACTTAATTCTTGGAGTTCATGAAGGGTCGAGTGAAATATATTTGTAATGAGGGAGTTTATCTGTTCGGCTTTTGCGTTGATGATTTCAAGCTGTTTTATCTCATTTTCCCGGCTTTCATTTTGGGCGACAACAAGCATTAATTCAGTCACCGCCTTTATTGACGCGATTGGCGTTTTGATGTCATGGCTTAATGAGGCGACTAGTTCTTTTTTGCTCCGGTCGGCAATCCGCTCATTTTCCCGCGCTTTTTTGAGTTCTTCGCGCATGATGTCAAAACTTTCGGTAAACGCGCCGAATAAATTATTTTTGTCCATCTCCAAGGGGATATCAAGATTTCCGGCGGCAATCCGGCGGGTAAAATGCTTGAGGCTTCGAAAAGGACTTAAAATATTTTTTTCACAATATAAGTATAAGGATATTCCGGCGATTGCCAATACGATGATGACTATATATAGAAGAAGCCGTAAATTCCGGTCCCGGTTTACCCGCGCTTTATCCATGTCTAAAAAAGCTTCGTTAATTTTTTCCGCCAAAATATTAGCTGATTCAGCATGATTTTCGCTTTCGGCAGCGGTCCATAACGCATCATTGATTAAAACAAGATCCGGCGGCGGCGCAGCACTATTAAAGGCAAGAAAAACAACGGCTAAGGCAGCAATTGTGATTAGCATGATGAAAATCAAAGGTTTTTTGGTATTTTGCTTATATTTCACACTACACCTCAGGATTCAGAAAACGGTAGCCCGTCCCCCAGACCGTTTTGATAAACTCAGGCTCATTAGGGTTTTTTTCAATTTTTTCCCGTAAATGGCGGATATGGACGTTTAAAGTATTGTCGCCGGTAATGGAATCTTCCCAGACCTTGCGGAAAATCTCATCTTTTGAAATCGTGCGGTTTTCATTTTTGGCAAGATAAGCAAGCAATTTATACTCCATTGCTTTCAGTTCTACTTTATTCCCATTTACATAAACATTTCCGCTGATGAAATCGATTTTCAAAGACCCGGAATCATAGATATCTTCGGCATTTTCGTTTTTATAGCGTTTCAGGACCGCTTTTACTTTGGCCAGCAGGACGGCAAGCGAATAAGGCTTTTGGATATAATCATCACCGCCGATGTTTAGCGCGAGCAACATATCATCATCGCTTGTCCTTGCGCTAATGAATAAAATCGGGACATCTAAGTTCTTGCGTAAGTATTTGCAAAGGTCAAAACCGGATGATTCACCGAGGTTAATATCAAGCAAAATCACATCTGCTTTATTGTCCAGCAAGAAATTTTTACAGGCAATTGAATCGGCGACCCATGCTGTTTTTACCTCAAACATATTAAAGTAATCGCGGGTGCTTTCCGATAAAGCGGCTTCATCATCAATAATTAAGCAGTCATATTTCATGGCAATACCTCTCTTTAGTATTATAATCCGCAAACGGCGATTTAGCAATGGCTTTAGCAAAGGGATTGTATCATTCTGATCCGAAATGCGAATACTAACAGGGGAGGATTAATAAAATGTTTCAATATTTTTTTAGGAAGAAAAATTATACCAAAAATGTCTTTAAGACTGGTGAGGGGATAAAAGAGTTTTCCGATGACGAGGGTGATTATGTCGGCAATCCGGAAGAGGAGTGATTGCGGGTCAAGCCCGCAATGACCGCAAAGGGCATTGTTGCTAGCGCGGAATAAATACTATGATTTCATAATAAACCATGGTATAATACCATCGATGGAAGAACAATTTCTCAAAGAAAAGCTAAAGCAGCGTCCCCTAAACCGCCGTAAACTGTTACGGCGGGTATTACTTACAGTATTGATGGCGGTTTTATTTGGCACAGTTGCAACCGTAACGATTATCCTGATGGAACCGGTGATTAGCGTATATCTTTACCCTGTCTCCGAAGATGAGCCGGAGCTTATTGTTTTGCCCGAATATATTATTGAAGAAGAAATTTTGCCAGAGGACATGATTGCTGACGAAAGGGAAATGCAGGAAATCCAATTGGCCTTGGAAGCTGAAAACAATCCGCCGCTTCCGGAAACCATTGATGATGAATATATCCGCTGGATAGCTTCCGATGTCCTTAACCGGAAGCAGTTTGGGATTGATGAGTATATTTCCATAAATAGGGCATTGCTTGAGATAAGCCGCGAGGCGCAAAAATCATTAGTTACAGTTACCGGGCTGACAGAAGATGTGAACTGGATTAATACCGTTTTTGAAAGAAGAATCCAAACGACTGGCACAATTGTCTGGGATACGGAACAGGAGTTTATGATTCTTGCCGACTTAAGCCAAATCCGGAACGCTGATTCGTTTGAGCTGGCTTTTGCCGATGGCCGCCAATATCCGGCTGAAATAATGCAGTATGACCAAACGACAGGTTTAGCTATTTTTCTTGTGCCGCATTCCCGCCTTGACAAAGAGACGTTAGAAGCGGTCAAGGCCATCAGTCTTGGCAATTCGGCCATGGTAAATATGAAAGGCTTGCCAGTTATTGCCGTGGGGCGGATTATCAACAACGCTGATTCAACTTGTTATGGTTTCATCACTTCGGCTAGCACCAATCTTTACAAAGTTGATGCGACATATAAATTATTGACAACAGATATTTACAGCAGTATCAATGCGTCAGGTATTTTGATTAATTTGCAAGGGCAATTAATCGGCCTGATTGATAATAGCCATAATACTTCTGATATCCGGCATATTTTGAGCGCAATCGGAATCAATGAGCTTAGGAATCTTGTCCAAGAAATGATGAATGGCAGGAAAAAACCCTATATCGGCATTATGGGCATTGATGTTCCTTTAGAAGTCCATGAAGAGCTGGGAGTTCCCCGCGGTGCTTATGTAGCCGAGGTTTTGCTTGATTCCCCGGCAATGCGTTCCGGCATCCAAAGCGGCGACATAATTGTTAAGGTCGAAGAAGCAACGATTACAACTTTTTTGGGCTTTGTTAATACCTTGTTTAATTACCAGCCGGACCAAGCTATCAATGTGACGGTGAAAAGGCAAGGCGCGGTGGATTTTTTCGAGGTAGAAATGGAAGTAATTGCAGGGGCATTGGAATAGGGTATAAAAAAAGATAGCGAGGTAAAAATGAAATACATTAATGACTATAAAGATGGTGACCGGGTTTTTGACATCTATTTATGCAAGAAAAAATCATCGGCAATGACAAAAAACGGCAAGCCATATGATTCTGTCCTCTTACAGGACAAAACCGGGGTGATGGAAGCAAAGATTTGGGACCCCAACAGTGCCGGGATATCGGACTTTGACGTGCTGGATTATATTGAAGTTTATGGTGAAATCAACAGCTTCCAAGGGGCATTGCAGGTTAATGTGAAGCGAATCCGCCGCTGCCTTGAGGGCGAGTATCAAGCCTTGGATTATGTCCCGGTCAGCCGTTATAATATTGCGGAAATGTATGAAGAGCTGTTAGGCTTTGTCGGGCAGATTGAAAACAAATTCTTAAAGGCTTTGATGTCGGAAATCTTTATTAAAGATGAGCAGCTGATTAAGTCATTTAAAGAATCCAGCGCGGCAAAAAGCATTCATCATGGTTTCGTGGGCGGATTGCTTGAACATACCCTTGCCGTTGTTAAGATTTGCAATTTTTTTGCCAATACATATGAAAAACTCAATAAGGATTTGCTGATTAGCGCGGCCTTATGCCATGATATTGGCAAAGTCTTTGAGCTAAGCCCATTTCCCCATAATGATTATACTGACGATGGGCAATTCATCGGCCATATCGTGATTGGAAGTGAGATAATCAGCGGAAAAATCTGCAAAATCGAAAACTTCCCCCCGGTCCTTTCGGCCCAGCTAAAGCATTGCATTCTCGCCCACCACGGCGAATTTGCCTACGGCTCGCCGAAAAAGCCAGCGATTATAGAAGCGGTTGCCCTCAATTTTGCTGATAATGCTGACGCAAAATTACAAGCCTTTATTGAACTGCTTGACAGCGGAAAAGAAGACGGCTGGCAGGGTTATAACCGTTTGTTTGAGTCAAATGTAATTGCGACAAGAGTAAACTAATAATGCGTAAATTAGAGAAAAATGAATTAATAACCGTAGCGATAGAAGATATCGGTTTTGATGGGGCAGGGATTGGCAAAAAAGACAGATATGCAATTTTTATCAAAGATGCGGTCATCGGAGATACCGTTTATGCCCGGATTATGAAAGCAAAGCAAAACTACGCTTACGCAAAGCTAGAGAAGGTGATTACACCTTCTTCTTTTCGGGTCACCCCAAAATGTGAATTTCACCGCCAATGCGGCGGCTGCCAATTGCAAGCGTTAAGTTATGATAAGCAGCTTTCATATAAGCAAAATAAAGTCCGCAATAATCTGATTAGGATTGGCGGATTCATGCCGGAGCTGGTTGATAGTGTAACGCAGCCGATTATCGGAATGGACGAGCCTTTCCGTTACCGGAATAAGGCGCAATATCCGGTTGGTTACAGCAAAAACGGTTGTCTTACGACTGGCTTTTATGCCGGGCGGACGCATGATATTGTTGCAAATACGGATTGCTTATTGGGGGACGAGCGGAATAAAGCGGTTTTGGAAGCGGTGCTTGCTTACATGAAAGCAAATAATGTGACGGCTTACCGTGAGCAAGCAGGGACGGGCCTTGCCCGCCATATTTTTATCCGGAGCGGGTTTTATAGCGGTGAAATAATGGTTTGCCTTGTTATTAATGCGAAAAATAAGGCAAATTTGCCCCGGCAGCAGGACTTAATTGAATCATTAAGGGAAATTCCCGGCATGGTAGGTTTAACGCTAAACTATAATCCGGATAAAACCAATATTATCATGGGGAAAAAAATGGAGACGTTGTGGGGAAAAGAAACTTTAAGCGATTGGCTTTATTTGCGTGAGCCGGAAAAGGGCTTTGTAAAGACTGGCGAGAGCATTAGCGTTAAGCTTTCACCACTTTCCTTTTATCAAGTTAACCCAATTCAAGCAGAAAAGATATATAGCCTGGCGCTAAATTATGCACAGCTTGAGGGAAAAGAGACAGTTTGGGATTTGTACTGCGGCATTGGCACGATTTCACTTTTTGTTTCCGGCAAGGCGAAAAAAGTATATGGCGTTGAGATAGTCCCCGAGGCAGTTTGTGACGCCCGGAAGAATGCCCTTGAAAACAAGATTGATAATGTTGCTTTTTTTGCGGGCAAGGCGGAGGCGGTTTTGCCGGAAAAGTTAAGCGAGGGAGCAAAAGCCGATGTGATTATCGTTGACCCGCCAAGAAAGGGCTGTAACGCGGAATGCCTTGACATAATGATAAAGATAAAGCCAAAGCGGATTGTATATATAAGCTGCGATTCGGCGACGCTGGCAAGGGATTTGCGCATAATATGTGAGAATGGGTACGAACTAAAGAAGTGGCGAGCTGTTGACCAATTTGGCCAGACGGTGCATATCGAAACAGTTTGCCTAGTAGAAAGGAAATGACATGAAATCAATATTAAAACACCCTTTAATGGAGCTGCTTAGGAACAATAAAGGAAATCCCCGCACGCTTATCTTGATGGAGCCGCTATGGGGAATACCGTTTAACTTAATTGCGCCTTTTGCGACCTTATATATGTACACGCAAGGCATAACAGATGTGCAGATCGGGTTGATCTTATCGGTGTCAATGGTGGTGCAGGTGTTCTTTTCTTTTTTTGGCGGAATCATAACCGACCGCTTTGGACGCAAAAATACGACCATAATGGGTGATGCCTTTGGCTGGGTTGTTGCTTGCTTGATATGGGCGTTTTCAAATAATTTTTGGCTGTTCCTGCTTGCCGCCATCTTAAACAGCTTTGACAAAATTAACTGGACGGCCTGGTTTTGCCTTTTAATTGAAGACGCTGACCCGAAGGATTTGGTTGGAGTCTATTCATGGACGCATATTGCTGGCCTTGTTGCGGTCTTTCTTGCCCCGATATCGGGCCTTTTGATTAGCAACTACTCACTTGTTCCGGTGGTGCGGGTTTTATATGTTATTTTTGCGGTTAATATGATGATAAAAATAGTGATTACATACAGGCATTGCACCGAGACAAAACGCGGATTAATCCGAATGGAAGAAACTAAAAACACCCCCCTAATAAAGATGTTAAACGAATATAAGACTTTAGTCCCCAGCATCCTAAAAAATAGGGAAATCATGAAAGTTATAACGATTTCTGTTATTCTGCATATTTACCATTTAATTAGCAGCAGCTTCTTTGGCCTATATGTCACGCAAAGATTAGGGGTTAATCAAGGTTATCTGGCTCTTTTCCCCATCTTAAATGCCATTGTGATGTTGATTTTTATGGTCGGGGTCCAGCACCGCCTTGAAGCGGTGAAATTCCGGATTCCGATGTGGAGCGGCTTGGTAATTAATGCTGTCGGCATAATTTTGCTGATTTTAACCCCGGCTGGCAACAGCATTCCTTTTATTATCGTCCATGTCTTCTTTGGGGCAATTGCGGTTGCAATGGTTGTTCCGCGTAAAGATGCGTTGCTTCAGTTAAATATTGACGCGAACGAGCGGGCGCGGATTAATGCCTTGATTATTACCTTTACAATTGCATTTGCTTCCCCCTTTGGTTATTTCGCTGGCTGGCTTTCAAGCATTGACCGCCGTCTTCCGTTTATCTTCCTTTTGGCTATTACCGTCATAGCAATTTTTATTGTCGGCAGGATTCGCGATCCCGAAGTTACGGAGCAAAAGTCGGTGGGGTGAGGGCGTACCGCTCTACTCCTGCTCCGCCAGATAAATCCCAATCCGGTTTTCGATGATGTCAGCAACAGAATCAGCAGATTTTTGGCCGCCTAAATAGCTGTCTACTTCTTCGCTGATGATATTCGAAATGATATTATTAGTTCTCCTTACTTTGCTGGTTGCTTTAATTGCCTCCATGATTTTATCCGCGCCTATCTCACTGAATGTAGAACCAGGGCGTTTGGAGCCGGGAGGATTATATTTAAAAGAATCAGGGTCATTAAAATGCTTTTCGTCTTTTTCAATCTGCTCATCAAGCAGAGATAATTTTACTGGTAAGAAGATGGGAATTGAATAGTCAAAATAATCCAAAGTAAATTTCAAAAATTCCCAAGCTCCCTCTGGATTTTTTGCCTGTTCAGTAATACCAAAGTAACTATAGGGGAAAAAGGATAGGCCATTGCCATAAGGCGAGGGGCTGCCTTTAAGTGTTACTTTATCTTGAAAAGATAAATTTTCCATAAACATCATATCAAAAAATTGCATGACACTTGTTTGCCACAGAAGCGGATCTCCTACCTTTACGCCCTCGTCAATAAATGCCAAGTCTACTTCCGGAGGAATTGTATCTGGAAATCTTTCGGCGACACTAAGAATTTTCACAAATTCGTCGCGGTCAAAATTAATCTTGCCAGTATGTGGATTTACGAAAGACTCCAGTACTAAATCGCTGATAAAGCTTCCTTTAGTTTTCGTGTCGATGATATAACGTGCATCAGGGTTTGCATCAAGAACTGCGGCAAATTCATCAAGTGTCCAGCCAATCTCAGTACCAACATCCGCGGTTTTTCCATAAATTACTCTAAGCATAAAGATTGGAAATATTTCATAAAGCTTGCCATCAGCTTCCATAGCCTCAAAAAGGCCGGGCAGATAATCGGCTTTATTGAAACTTGAATCATTTTCGATAAATAAATTCAAGTCAGCGTAAATTCCTTTGCTAATATAGCTATTAGATGGCATAAAACGTGATACCTTGATAATGTCAGGGAAATTTCCGCTAATGAGGTCTAAGTGAAATCTTGTCAGCGCGTCATCTTCATCAATCCTGCCGCCATCACTATAATCTCTTACTTCTAAATGATGATATCGATTGATCCTATTAAAATCGGCGACATATTCACTTAACCATTGGTCTACTTCTATCGTTGAAAGTACCAGAGCCTGTTTTTCGATTTCTTCATATGGTTCATCTTCTTCAGATGGTTCATAAGGAACATATCTGGCCAGACGCATTTTTCCGCTTAGCCAGTCAGCAATTGCGATGCTTTCGTCAGAGAGAATCGTTACTTCATGTAGGCTATTAGCTGTAATTCCATATTTTAAAGCATTAAATATTATACTTTGCTGGCCAGATTCCAAATCATAATCATAAAAGCCAGCATTAGTGCATAAAAGTAAGTCTGCCTGTCCACCGGTCGTAAAAAAACCATTGGAATCAGTACCCATAAGGGGAATAGTGATTTCTTCTATTTCATTGTTTTCCAGATTGGGAATTTGAGTAAGATAAACCTGCTCGCTGCTCCGGCTGCTAAAAGAATATGAAGCGGCGGCAATCTTTCCATTTTTTAGCTTGAACAATGACAAGAATAACCCTTCCCCGCCCCGGGAGTTTTCCCCCTCTGCTTTCATTTCCATGACAAGCTCCCCTGATTTGCTGATAACATAAACAGCATGA
>Ga0099364_10003217_pt1 | contig 25471 bp, 25 predicted proteins | sample TergutTh196P3_FD_73070 | JGI IMG/M metagenome (GOLD analysis project Ga0099364, IMG submission 73070) | Microcerotermes parvus P3 segment gut microbial communities from Pointe-Noire, Republic of the Congo - Th196 P3 | ecosystem: Host-associated > Arthropoda: Insects > Digestive system > Gut ...
TGTTGTATGCTTGTTTGTTTGGTAAGTTTGTGTGTAGTTGAAAAAAAAAAAAAAAAAAATAAAGTTGAAAGAAAAAGGAGGGGGGGGGGGGGGGGGGGGGGGCTAAGAATCCAGTAAAGAGAGCTTTTTTTGTACAAAAATGCCTGAAGCCGCAGCCTATTATTTCCATAACAAAGATATTACCACAATTTTAAAAATAAGTCAATCACACTGTCTATACAAACTCAATTTAAGCCCCTCTTTGTGTCACAAACCTATGGTTCTACGCGTCTTTGTGTGTTAAATTCCTAATACCATGAAAGAAACAATCATCATCCTGGGCGCCGGCATCATGCAGGGGCCGGCAATCAGAATCGCTAAAGAGCTTGGCTTTTACACCATCGCCCTTGACGGCAGTGCGGAAGCGCCCTGTATTTACATGGCGGACAGATTCGAGCAAATCGACCTTAAAGACAAGGAAAATATCGAGACTTTTGCCCGTTCCCTGCAAGAAACAAATAGCCGCCTGGGTATAATGACAGCGGGAACGGATTTTTCCGCCAGTGTCGCGTGGGTTGCGGAAAGACTTGGGCTGCCGGGCATTCCCTACGAAGCCGCCCTGAACGCTTCGGACAAGGGGCGGATGCGCGCCTGTTTCAAAAACGCCGCCCTGCCCTCCCCTGATTATACAGTAATAACAGAGGAAAACACCTCTCCCCACTCCCTTCAATTCCCGTTAGTGATCAAACCCGTAGACAATATGGGAAGCCGCGGCTGTCGGCGTGTCGATAAGATAGAAGATTTCCACGAAGCGGCGCGGACAGCGCTGGGGTTTTCCCGATCCGGGCGGGCGATTGTAGAAGCCTTTATGGACGGGCCGGAATTTTCCGTAGACGCGATTGTGTACCACGGTGAAATCACAATCTGCGGCCTTGCCGACAGACACATTTTTTTCCCGCCGTACTTTATCGAGATGGGACATACCATGCCAACCGTAATAAATGCGGAAAAACAACAGGCAATGCTCGAAACCTTTCGCGCCGGGGTACGCGCATTGGGGCTTGCCGGCGAGGGCAATATCGGCGCCGCCAAGGGCGACATCAAACTGACGGCAAACGGCCCAATGATTGGCGAAATCGCCGCCCGCCTTTCCGGCGGATACATGTCCGGCTGGACATATCCGTATTCTTCCGGCGCCCAGCCAATAAAGGCCGCCATACTTGCCGCCATGGGACAAAAGCCGGAAGGGCTTATCCCCACCAGGACATGGACATGTGCGGAGCGGGCATTTATCTCCATACCCGGAACCGTCAAAGCAATTACCGGTGTAGAACAAGCGCAAACGCAACCCCATATAAATGATCTTTTTATGCGTGTCGAGCCGGGCAGCAAGGTAACTTTCCCCGAAAACAATGTAAGTAAGTGCGGCAATATCATAGCCTCCGCCCCAGACAGAATCACAGCCATGGAAGCCGCCGAAACTGCGGCGCGTTCCATTTTTATCCATCTTGACCCATCAGATAAGAATACAGAGGAATTTCTGGTTAATTTATCTCCCTGTTCCCTATTCCCCCCAGACGCTTTCCAGCTTACACCGGAACTCAGAGACACCCTGGCCCAACTCCCCGACCCCACAAAAAACTCCGATACTCTCTTCCTAACCCCCTTTCCCGCCTTCACCTCCTCCGGTCTCAAAGACTACATGGGCAGAACTGTCGAGGAAAACCTGGAAGCAGTCCGCTCTCTTACAGGCTTAGAGCTTTCAGAGGCAGGGAAAAATGCCGACAATATTAGTATATTAGGACGTTCTTTCTGGAAAGCCTTCATAAGAGGCGGATACCAGGGAGCCGTCTATTATATTGATAATTTGAACGCAAAATAAATCGGATTTCCGAACAAGTCCAATGGGCTGGGGAGCATGAAAAAAAACCTACTCAAACAAATCTTCCTCTTTTCATTACTCCTCATTAATTACTCATTTCTCTGCGCTCTGACTCTAGACGAAACTCTGACAGAACTTACAAATATACCAACCAGCGAATCGGCGCAGTTCCGCTGGGATCCATTGCTGCAGAGCGGTACTTTTAACATAGGCGATCACTACGGTATCTTTTCCGCAGCCGCACGGGAAGGGGAAACAGGCTTTCTTGTTTTTAATAACCGGGAACTTTTCGATGTTCCCCTGCCGTTCAATGACAACGGAAACCTGAACTTTCCGGAACCCTTTGTCGTTACCCTGAAAAACGCCTTTACCAGGTCATTTCAGAATGATGCGTCCCGTTTCCGTGTTTCCGCGATAATTATAGATCCCGGCCACGGAGGAAGAGATCCCGGAGCGATTGGCAGACACTCAATAAACGGAAGAACTACGCAAATTGCCGAAAAAGACATTGTTCTGAAAGTAGGGCTCGCTTTAAGAGACATACTGAATCAAACTTATCCCGATAAACGGGTTTTAATGACCAGGGATACTGATGTTTACTATAGTTTGGAACAGCGCTCAGATATGGCCAACGCAGTAACTGTAAAAGACAACGAAGCTGTCATTTTTATCTCCATTCACGCAAACTGGGGCGCCAATACCAATGCCCGCGGCTACGAGGTATGGCATATAACCTCCAGTTACCGCCGCTCCCTTCTTGATCCTTCTCAACATAATTATTCACCGGATATTATGGCAATACTGAATGCTATGATGGAAGAAGAATTCACAACAGAAAGTATCCTTTTGGCGGATTCTTTACTTAGTGGTTTGGGACAGGAACTTGGCAGTTCTGTACCTTCCAGGGGCAGAAAAGCAAATGACTGGTTTGTGGTAAGAAACAGCCATATGCCGGCAGTATTGGTGGAATTGGGTTTTGTTTCAAATCGCCATGACGCTATTTTGATGACCAGCGATGAAGGCTTGCAAAAACTTACTTTAGCATTGTATAATGGGATAAAGGATTTTATTGGTATTTTTGAACGTTAATGAATGCATTTATAAGCACAATTGTCAGACCTATTGTTGATTTTCTGGCAGTAAAAACCAGACGCCGCCTCTTCCTGATCGTCATTTTGGCTGTTATAGCGTTGGCGGAATTCTTGGTTTTGGGACTTGCGCGAAGAACTTTTGTATTCTATACTATGGGAGACGGGGGAATTGTAGTAGAAGACCGGATGCTTAAGAAGTCCCATTCAAGGGAAATCGATATTATCCGGTATACGGAGGAAATGCTTTTGGGGCCTGTCGCCCCGGGTTTGCTGCCTCTTTTCCCGCGTGGAACCAGGCTTAAATCCCTGTTATACCGGGACGGGGTGGTTTATGCCGATTTTTCGGCAGATGCGGCTTTGCCGCCGGCAGAAGGAGGAAGGGCGCTTGACAACTTCCAAACACTGCGTGATGGTATCATAAGGAACTTTTCTTCCGTAAAGGACGTGCGGTTCTTTATTGATGGTCAGATTGCCTTTGCCGTTGAGTTTAGGACAGGCTCGGCGGGTTTTCAGTGAAGAATAATGAATTTTGGTTAAATTCATTATTCTTCAAAAAAAATTGTAATTCAATGTTTTGCCGTTGACAAAACATTTTGAATTCATTAGAATGAATATTGACAAAAAATTTTGAAGAAGTGATTTAAAAGGAGCTGTGCATGAAACGAATGCTCATTCTTGTCGTCATTACGATGTTAGCGGGTCCGCTGTTTGCCGAAGAAGCCACTCTTATTGACTTTTCTCTGCTTACTGCGGATATTCGGGTCAGGTTAAGCGATAACGATACGGGAGACAGACCCAATCAAAATCGCCGTACCTTGATGGATTTTTCCCATGTTGCCGGTGGCAGTTTTACTACCCAGCAAAGATCGGTTATGAGAACCTCTCTTGCTATCGAAAATTGGGAAGTAGTGCTTGCCTCATCTGCCAGGTTTGTACAAAATCTTACCCATAGTTATACTAGGGAAGCCCCTTCCAGGCAATTTGGCACTGTAATGGGTCTACGGTTACATTTCCCGGTAGAGCCTCACAATTCATGGGCGATTGTCAAACCTCCGTTTGAAATCCCTGCGTTTGAGCCGATGGCAGATATTTCCGATGACGGTGATATTTCACCAGTAGAAGGAAATGACGGAATAACCACAAGAAGCCGTTTTGAGGCTCAGGAAGATGATGATGCGGCTTATGGCGTTGTTAAAAATGTTGGCGTACTAAAATCGGTCGCGGTCAATGTATACGGTCTTAATTTCCCACACGGTCTTACTACTATTCTTATAGACAGCCAGGGGAATCAGAGAAACGTGTTCATGGGTTATCTTCAGTTTGACGGCTGGGGAGAACTTATTTGGAATAATCCTGCCTATATACAGGAAGTAAGAAATCGTGATATAAGGCTCTACCCTCTCTATCCTACATCAACGCCCTTCATAAAATTTGGCGGATTCTTAATTCAGCGTGACGCTGCCCATGCAGGCGGAGACTTTATTACTTACTTTAAAGATGTAAGGATTATCTTCGATAAAGCGGTCCTTGATACAGAACGCGATATTGATGATGAAGCTCTTTGGAATATTATATTGGATCGTGAAACAGCCCGCAAAACTTGGGAAATGGAACGTTTCGGGCAGAATCAGGTACTCCGCTATCTGGAATTGCAGAAACAAGCTACCGAACCTGCGTTTGGCAGCCCCGATCGCGAACAGCAGCAGGAGCAAAGGCAGTAGTAGACGGTAGTGTAAAAACTATCGTTTAGTAGAGGCTGTCTGGAAACATTAGTTTTCAGACAGCTTTTTTTTATTGAAGCAAAATGAAAAAAAGCAATTTCAATGTAACAGAGACAATTTCCCCTCCGGCACAGGATGCCATGCGGGAAGAATATGAAAAATATACTGAAATTCGTCATCATATTGTCAATGACTTAAAAGATCGTATAGAACATATCCTTGTTGATCTTCATTCCAGCCCTGTTGTCAGCGGCAGGTTAAAAAACTTTTCCAGCTACTACGGAAAGTATCTGCATTTCCTGAAAACCGGGGAAAAAAAACCCAGGATAATGGATTTACTTGGTATAAGAATCATCTGCCCCTTTATAGAAGATTTAAGCGTTGCCGAAATGCTTATTAATGATAACTTTGAGGTTGTAGAAACTGAAAGAAAGGGGCACTATAACTTTAAGGAATTCGGCTACGAATCCACGCATTTGTTGATTACAATACCGCAATCCATAACTGACAAATACGGGTATCCCGGAACGGATATTGCGGAAATTCAAATAAGAACTATTCTACAGGATGCTTGGGCAGAAGTTGAACACGAACTTGTATACAAAGCTGAGTTCAGCCCCTTTGATGAACCGATGAAGCGAAAGCTCGCGGCAGTAAACGCAAGTCTTTCGTTGGCAGATATTATCTTTCAGGAAATCAGGAGTTATCAAAGGAAATACTCCAGGGAACTGGAAAAAAGGCGGGAAAGCTTTTTTCATAAGATTGAAGAATCTACCGATGAACTGCTTTTTTCTGAAGAACAGAACGAAAAAAGAAAAGCCCCTGTTTTTAATAATGGCAATACAAATATTGGTTCTATGGATAATATTTCCATTGATGATCTTTTGGTTAACGCGCTGACAGCCCATAATGAAAACCGCTTTAACGAGGCAATTAGTCAATACAGTAAAATTCTTGAATTAGATACCAGTGATGTAATATGCTCAATCATTTACAAGCACCGGGGAATGGCTAATTTTGCCTGTTCTCAGTACAGCGAAGCTATCGAAGACTTCAGCCATTCCCTTGAATATGATAAAAAATCCTACAAAGCCGCTTATTACCGGGGTGTAGTACGTTCAGTTCTAAAACAATATTCCCCGGCAATAGACGATTATACACTGTCGCTTTCCTTAAACCCCTACCAGCCTTTTTGTCTTTTCAGGCGCGGACAGGCTTTTTATCATATCGGAGATTATCCCCAGGCATTATCTGACTGCGAAAACTCTCTTGCGTTGGAGCCGGGAAATAAATCAACGGCAAAATTTAAAGAATTGCTTATGGACAAACTAAGAATGTAGAGATATTTACATCAAAACTATATTGCCTGGATTTTTTAAAAATTGTATAATGAAAAATCGGCCGAGTAGCTCAGTGGATAGAGCATCTGCCTTCTAAGCAGATGGTCGCAGGTTCGATTCCTGCCCCGGTCAAAAAAGACAAACTTCTATAAAAAGTTTACCATAAGCCTTTTACAACAAGGATAATCTTTTAGACATACATTTCCGCGATCATGTTTTCTTCCACAGGGGTTGTTGACTTTATCTTAACAATCCCTTTCCGCGCGTCAACTGTAAAAACAGTGCCGGGAGGGCGGCGGTCTTCAAGAAGAAGTTCTGACAGCGGAGCTTCCACTTCTTTTTGAATAGTGCGGCGCAAGGGTCTGCCGCCAAATTTTGGATCCCAGCCTTTTTCGACAAGGATACGCCTGGCAGCCGGAGTTATCCTTAAAACATAATCCTGCTCGGCAAGGCGGCAGGAAAGTTCCGAGAACTCAATGTCAAAAATGGCGTTAACCTGCTTTTGATTCAATGGATTAAAGATTACCAGTTCATCTACTCTGTTGATAAATTCAGGATTGAAAATACGGCGCAGTTCTGTCATAGCGGCTGTTTCAATTTCTTTAGCCGTCATCAGTCCCGAACCGGAAGAAAAGCCGAGTCTGGAATCCTTTGAAATTTCGCGCACGCCAGCGTTACTTGTCATGATGATAATGGTATTGCGGAAATTGACTGTGTGCCCAAGGCTGTCTTTAAGTTCGCCTTCTTCCATTACTTGCAATAAAATATTAAAGATATCATGATGCGCTTTTTCAATTTCGTCAAACAAAATAACCCTGTAGGGATTGCGTCTTATTTTTTCGGTGAGCATCCCGCCTTCTTCATAGCCGACATAACCGGGAGGAGCGCCAACAAGACGGGAAGCATTATGCTTTTCCATAAAGTCGGACATATCAATTCGTACAAGAGCGTCTTCGTTCGCGAACAGGTACTGTGCAAGTTTTCGGGCAAGAAGCGTTTTTCCAACGCCCGTGGGCCCCAGAAAAATAAAAGAACCCATTGGACGTCGGGGAGATGAAACTCCGGCTCTTGAACGCCTGATCGCGGAAGCAATCCGCCTGATCGCATCATCCTGACCTATAACGGTTCTCTGCAGTTCTTCTTCGATAAAAAGCAGGCGGCGAGATTCCTGATCCTCAAGGTGCATCACGGGAATTCCTGTTGCCTCGGTTACTACCTGGCGTACGTCTTCATCGTTTACCTGCGGTCTTTGATTCATCGAAGCTTTTTCCCACGCTATATGGGCTGCTTCAAGGCGCGCCCTCAGCAGCCGCACTCTATCACGGACTTCGGCGGCATTCTCATAATCCTGTACGCTTACAAACGCATTTTTCTCGTCACATAACCTGGCGATTTCAGCTTCAAAGCCGGCAATCTCCGGCGGTTCATCTCGATCTTCAAGCCTCCGCATCGCGCCGGCTTCGTCAATAATATCTATTGCTTTATCCGGCATAAACCGCCCCATTATATAACGCTGCGCCAATTTTGCGGCAAGAGTAACGGCGCTTTCGCTGTATATTACCTGATGGTGATCTTCAAACTTTTTCTGTATGCCCTTTAGTATTTCCAGAGTTTCATCGTAGGAAGGCTCTTCCACAATAACAGGCTGAAACCGGCGTTCCAGGGCGGCGTCCTTTTCAAAATGTTTACGGTATTCGGCAAGGGTGGTAGCGCCTATACAGCGAATTTCCCCGCGGGAAAGTCCCGGCTTTAACATATTGGACGCATCAAGTGTTCCTTCGGCGCCTCCTGCTCCAATAATCGAATGAATCTCGTCTATAAACAGAATAATATTCCCCGCCTGATTCACTTCGCGCATAATTTTTTTCATACGTTCTTCGAACTCGCCCCGATACTTGGTTCCTGCAACTACAAGCCCCATATCAAGAGAAAGTATACGTTTCCCCGCCAATGCTTCCGGTACCGCTTCGCTTGCCAATAATTGCGCGATGCCTTCTACAATCGCTGTTTTTCCGACTCCCGGCTCACCGATTAAAACAGGATTGTTCTTTGTCCTGCGCGCCAAAATACGCACGGCACGGTTTATTTCGCTCTTACGGCCTACTACCGGGTCTAACTTGCCCGCTCTGGCAAGGGCTGATAAATCGCGCGAAAAATTATCCAGAGCAGGGGTAAGTACAGGATATGTCGCGCTCTTTATCCTGGGGATGTGCCTTTCTGTATCAACACCGCCTTTTTGGTAGGCTGGTACCCGTTCCCTGTGAATAATATACGGTTGATATTTTCCAGAGGCAGCATATTCGCCATCGCTTATGAAACCCGGTTTATTAAATGTGGTTTGGATAATTACCCTCATCATATCGGTATCCACCGCACGCTGGTTCAAGTAAACCTGAATACTCGAATCCTGCTCCCGCATGGCGGCAAACAACAGATGTTCTGTGCCCAAGTAATCGCTTCCCATTGCCCTGGCTTCTTCCGTGGCAATATCAAGCATATTTTTAGTACGTTTGGACGGAGGAACTTCGCCGCGAATAATCAGACCGGGTATTCTGGGAATGGAACTTTCCAGGATATGCTTGAATTCGCTCAGGTCGATACGCAGAAACATCAACGCCTTACAGGCAGTTCCCCCACCTTCCCTGAGCATGGCAATAATAATATGTTCCGGCAAAAGTTGATCGGAATTGAACCTCCGGGCTTCTTCCTGGGCATTTGTGGAAAGAAGTTTTTGCACTCGTTGAGTCAGACCTTTAAACAAAAACACACCTCATTAGCTGTTGTTTTAAATATAGTTTATTTTCGGCTGTTTTTCAATCGTTGATCAAAAAATCAAGATTAACAATATCCCCTATATTTACCCCGGCGCGGGAAAACCAGCCCTGGGGCGCTTCCAGCGCGTAACGGACGGATCGGCTTGATAAAACCGAATTGGTATCATGCGGATACATATCCATTATTTCGGTAATTCTGCCGCTGGAACTAATAAAAGCAATGGAGAGCGGGATATAGGTATTTTTCATCCAAAAAGACAGTACATGGTCATACTCAAAAATAAATAACATCCCCTCGCCTTCGGGCAGCTTTTTACGGAACATTAGTCCCTGGCTGCGTTCTTCCGCCGTGCGGGCAATTTCCGCTTTTATAACAGCAATACTCTGCCCTTCCCGCTCAATGGGAATTTCCCTGACAGTAAGTTTCTGCGGCCTACATGCCGCCAAACTACAGCAAAACAAAAAAAGCATAAGAGTCAACAAATTACGCGAATGAACACTAATTGACATCATTAAAACTCATTCAGGAAATCCTGGCGGAGGCGTACCTGGTTGGACTCAATCAGACCGGATTCATTTACAATATCGTCAAAAACAATTTTATCGATATATTTGACAGTTAAAGGCCTTTCAATAGAGATTCTGGTTTCGTCTGTTTCCCAGAAAGCTACCCTTGGATCAAGCCAGGAAGGCTGGCCGTATTTTTCCGCAAATTGGGTAAATACCGAATAATGGTCTATGATTTCCGTGTTAAGGGTAAACGCCATTATAAACACCGCCCCATCTCTTAACTGGAAAAAAGCTCGCTGGATAAAGGATGAACCTGTGGTTTCTACAAGGCTCTGTTCCCTGGCAGGCAGGAAAGAAACGTCCCTGTCGCCCCTGAAATTAAAGTAACCGTCTATAATCAGGTTTTCTTTTAAATCATCAAGACTCATCCCAAGGGCAAGCTGGCGGAATTGACGGGGTAATACCGGCTGCTCAGGCAGACTGCCATTTTCTTCTACCCCTTCCTCCTGCGCCTGAACAGCCGATATAAACAGGAAAAAAACAACAAAAACGGAAACTATCCTTTTTAGGTTCATCTCTATTAATTATCGGATGTTTTAAATCGTTTTTTTAGCCAGACGGGATTTTTCAAGCGCCTGCATCTTATTAAAATATGAATTTTGTTTAATTATCTCTTTTATATCTTTAACAAAAATTTTATCGTTTAATACCTGCAACGCGCGATTTTCCATCAATTTTCTGCCAATAATAACTCCGTCTCCGGGGGAAAACCCTACCATATTGCATAATTCCTTAACACCAAAATCGAATGAAAAAGAGGTGGTTTTATTTATATCTACCTTTTTTTTCTCGATTTGGATTTGCATCATATCATACATCCGTCCAAGAGGATCGTTGATTTGGGTATTGGCAAGCTGTTTGTACATAAGCCAAATCCGCTCCGATAACAAAGTTGTCAACCTGGCAATAAGCTGCGGCTGAGTCGTGATCATCTGCTGGAAGTTAGCGCGGTTAACTGCCATAAGCTGGCAATCTTCATAGGCGACAGCGCCCGCCGCCCTAGGCTTGGATTCCAAAAGGGCCATTTCCCCGAAAATATCTCCAGACTTTAGTACCGCCAGTAATATCTCTTTATCCTCGGTAATCTTGATTATCTTTACAGAACCCCTTTGAATAATGAATAACTCCTCACCCGGCTCGCCTTCGCAAAAGATTATTGAATCTTTGGAATAAGAACGTACTGTCTCTTCTGCTTTGAATTCTTTCGGGGGATTTTTTACGTAGGGAGCTATTTTTTTCATCCTTTCAACTGCGGTCTGTACATTAATTCCCCTGGGGCAGCACTTGACATACTTGTGGTAGGCATAAATAGCCTGATTAAAACTATTTTGTTTCGCGTAGTATTCCCCCACAGTAAAAAGATGGGAAGAATCGTCTTCGGCTGCTGTATTTTTTAGGGCAAGCCGTGTAAGCGCGTCATTTAAGTAACGCATCCGTTTTGAGAACTGCATGATGATCTTCATTGCTACCGGGGCGTTGTTCTGGATAAGCTGGCTGAATTGTTCTTTCTGAACCGAGATGAGGGTTACATCCGTTATCGCTTGGACAGTTTCGATGTGGCTATGGCCGGACATAGTAGAAATAACGCCGAAAAAATCACCCGGTCCCAGGGTATCGCCCAGTTCCTCGGCCACAACCTGGACTTCTTTGGAAAGTTTTACCTTTCCCGACCGGATAATAAAAAATCTGTCAGCGTTTCTCTTGCCTTCAACAATAATATATGAATCCTTGGCAAAATTAACGAAAGCCAACTGTAGCGGTGCAGCCATTATCCCCTCTCACTATCTACTTAATTAAATACATTATAAAAATTATATCGACATATTGTCAACCAGTATAAACCAACTTTAATTTTTTACTCTCCGAATAAGATTTCTGTGAATTTTATCGGCATTTTAGCCGATAATAATTAAAAGACCATGAATAAAAGAATAAATTTTGAAGATACAACTTTTATCCTGAATGTCAGAATGAGGATGATTCGGGACCTCCTGCGCCTGGATACCGATACTGGTCTTTTTTTACGCCAGACCATAGTAGACCTTGAATTTATCAATTCCGCGCTGGAAATGCTGATGGAAAAATTCATTGTCAATATTAAATTCCTTGACAGGGAAACAGAAGCGGATAACCTTTTGGACGCAGAATGGCAGTTCAGCCAACTGCTCAATGAGATTTCCAACAATTCAAGCCCTTATTCTCCTGCCCATTTCCCCGAAATGCGGAATTGGATAGAAAAATTCAGGAAAGACAGTACAAAACGGGAAAAACAAATTGAAGAATCCTATGAACCTTCAGGGCAGATCGTGACAGAACCTGTGGTAAGCCATGCGGAGCTGAACGGGCTGTTGGGACATTACTAAAAAGAAATATTGTGAGAATTACAGGCGGAACACTGCGGGGAAGGATAATCGCAGTTCCTTCGGGAATTATAAGACCCAGCATGGACAGGATGAGGGAGTCGGTTTTTTCCTGCCTGGGAAACATAGAGGGGCTTTCTTTTCTTGACATTTTCTCAGGTTCCGGGGTTATTGCTCTGGAAGCGGCTTCCCGGGGCGCATCCTATGTTGAAGCGGTAGAACAGGACAAGCAAAAAGGGAAAACCCTGCTTGAGAATGTATCCATTGCCCCAATCAGAATTAACTGCCGTTTTATGCCTGCAGAACTATACATAAAACGCGCAAAAAAGACCTTCGATATTATCTTTCTTGACCCTCCCTTTCCTTATCATTTTAAATGGGAATTGGTCGCGAATATTGCCAATTCCTGCCTTGTGTCAAATGGAAGCAGAATCCTTATCCACCGCCCCCGCGAAGATTACCTGCGGACAGAGATTAAAAACCTGGAAAAATACGACACCCGCGAATACGGGCGTTCCTTTGTGGATTTTTTTGTTATTCAAGGGCCATCATGAACAATTTTAATGAATAAATTTACTATATTTTGTGGTTAATTTGAGTCAATTGTTGATCTTTGTAAAATTCTTCTTGTTTTTTTGGGAAAAAACGCTGATAATATAATAAGGGAGCAAGTCCCCCAAAGAAAAAACATGGATATTAAAAAAACATTCGGAAAATTTGAAAGTCAAAGTTCATTCATAAAAATCACTTCTCCCGCTCCTGTAGAAGGTTCCCAGAAAGCGGCGTTAAACCGCAAGGGGAATCAGCTTTTTAATGAAGGTAATATAGAAGGTGCAAGAAGGGTATTTCTAACAACAGGTTATTCGGACGGGCTTTCAAGAGTTGGTGACCATTATAAATCAGAGAAAAAACCTCTTGAAGCTTTGCAAATGTACTGGGTCGCGCCAGATCGCAAAAAAGCTCAGCCATTGATTGAGCAGCTTGCAGGAATTTTGCAAACCTATCTTAGGGAAGAGCAGGAACATGATGATGAATGACAACATGATGAATGGTAATTTAATATACGAAGAACATCCTCTGATTCCAGAATCTCATAAAATTTCCGAAATATCAAAGGCCGGATACCAAATGTTGAAAGACAATAAAGTTGACGAAGCCATTGATTGTTTTACAAAAATTCTGCTTATGGACGAGAATAACAACTATGCCCTTGTAGGTTTGGGAGATGCGACACGCAAGTTGGGTTCTATCCACGAAGCGGTAAAATTTTACCAGAAATGCCTTCAGTACCATCCGGGCAATAATTACGCTCTTTTCGGTCTTGCCGACTGTTACAAGGCAATGAATCAGTATCAAAAAGCCATTGAAATATGGGAACAGTACCTGCTTCACGATGATAGAAATATAACAGTTCTTACAAGAATAGCGGACGCTTACCGCAAGGTGCGTGATTTTGCCAATTCCAGGATTATTTATATGCGGGTTTTGTCAATGCAGGAAAACAATCCATACGCCATTATTGGACTGGGACATTTGCATTATGACTTCAAGGAATACAAGGAAGCTCTTTATTATTGGGAGAAGATGCTTGGTTTAAACAGTGCCGAAGTAGATATCCGCGTCCTTACTTCCATTGGCAACTGCCACAGAAAGTTAAAAACCTTCAGCGAGGGTATACCTTATTTTGAAGCAGCGCTAAAAAAAGAAAAAAACAATTTTTACGCGCTTTTTGGTCTTGCCGACTGTTACCGTGGATTGAATCAGCTTGAAGCGTCTCTTGAATACTGGAATCGTATTCTTGAGCTTGACCCAAGAAACAAGATGATTCTGACACGTACAGGAGACGCCTACAGAAATCTAACTGATTATGAAAAAGCTAAAAGTTTTTATGAAAAAGCCCTGAATATCGAATTTGACACTTATGCGGTAATGGGGCTTGCGATGATTGCCAAGGCTCAGGGAAAATTTGATGAGTCTATTACCTCTTTTAAACGATTAATTCAGCAGGACAACAAAAACTACCGTTTGTATGCAGAGCTTTCTGATTGTTTCCTGCAGGCCGGAGACCGCCGCAAAGCAATTGAGACTCTCGAAGATTTTCAAAAGCTTGGAATAAAAAATCAAAAAATAACCGAAATGCTTGAAAGCTATTAAATTCTGATGAACCAATTAACACTTACAGGGCTGTCCCTAGGCGAACTTTCAGAGTATCTTTCAAAATTGACTAATCCCCTGCCCCGCTTTCGGACAGCGCAAATATACAAATGGATATCGCATGGTGTTTCTGGTTTTGAACAAATGACAGATATACCTAATTTCCTGCGCGAAGAATTAAAAAAAAACTTTTCTCTTTATTCAAGTACGATTGATAGTTGCCATAAAGACAGGGACACGACAAAAATTGTTCTTGCCTTGAAAGACAACCTGAAAACAGAAGCTGTGCTTTTAAGTACGCCTGATAAGCTAAAAAGCCGAGGAAAACGCCTGACCGCCTGCCTTTCAACCCAAGCCGGCTGCCCTGCTGGATGTGTTTTCTGCAAAACAGGAAGTTTGGGATTTTCTCGCGATCTAAGCTATCAGGAGATTGTCGAACAATTTTTCTTTTTGCGGAATATCGCAGGCAAAGAGACAACCAATGATGATGAACACATAATCGAGAACATTGTTATTATGGGCATGGGCGAACCTCTGTTAAATCTGGCGGAACTACGTAAAGCCATTACTGTATTCACCGAAAAGCAGGGGATAAATTTTTCAAAACGAAGGATAACTGTTTCCACTTGCGGTATCTGCGATAGCTTGTTTGACATCGCGGAAAATGGCCCGTACATGCGGCTCGCCCTTTCGCTGACCACCGCAGACGAGCCTTTGCGGCAAAAACTTATGCCGATTACCGCCGCCAATCCTCTTTCGAAAGTTAAAACAGCCCTTATTGCCTTTCAGCGCAACGGCGGCGGGCGAGTTACTCTGGAAGTACCATTGCTTGGCGGTATCAACACTCGTGACAGCGATGCCGCTTCCATAGCGCTTTTCGCAAAAGGGATTGACACTATCGTAAACATTATCCCATGGAACCCTGTCGCCGGTCTTGAGTTCGAAGGCAAGCCGTTATACGAGCCGGAAAAAAAAGAGACTGAAAATTTTATCAAATTGCTGGAAAACCACGGATTAAAGGTTACAAAACGCCACCGTAAGGGCCGCAGCGTACTTGGAGCATGTGGGCAGTTAGGCGCCGAGTAAAATACAGCGCCAAACTGAACAAAAAATTTATTACAAGCTAATCATCGTAAGAACCATCGCGAAAAGAGCGACAGTTTCGGCGATACCGACAACCGCGATATACTGCGCGAAGCCCTTGCCTGTTTCCGCCTGAGCGTCAGCCGCAGCGGCGCCTGCTTTTCCCTGCACGATAGCAGATAACGCCATTGCCAATCCTGAAGCGACACCAAAGCCCAGATAAAGCCAGGAATACTCCGGCCTTAAAAACGCCGCGTCCCTCATTTGACTCATCAGAATAAAACCATAAAAAGTCTGCGTCAGGGGCGCGCCCGCGAAAGCCAGCAACATCATGGGAGCTGCCTTATTCGCAAGATAACACTTTTTCCATGCCCCGATTGTCGCCTGACCGGCAAAACCAATTCCAAGACCGGATCCAATAGCCGCGATACCCATTACCAAACCGGCTCCCAATAATCCTAAATTAACCATGCTCTACTCCTCTTGCGTACGCAAAATAATTTTCTTATGTTCTCTGACCACATAAACTATGTGAGCCAGATCATTTAACAACTCTTTCCGCGAATGGTCTGTAGGCTGTACCCGACCAGGTCAATCCTACATGCCCCGAAAACTCCAATGTGTTAAGCCTTACTCCATGAACCAGTACCGATAACACATTGAGCACTATATTAATCCCATGCCCGAATACTAAAAGAAGAATCCCCGCGAAAATCAGGAAATTTCCCAGCATTGGTCCTGCCATGATATTTACGGTCGCGGCAATTGACGCTCCGGCAAGCCCAACAGCCCAAAGCCTTATATAAGACATAACATCGGAAAACACATTGGCGACTCCCAAGACAACCGAAATAATATTTTTACAACTGGATAATACAGACTGCCCCAAACTCCCCTCATAGTAAGCGAAAATAAAACTTAAAACAAACCCGCCAACGAGAAGATGAATAGAAACCGGCATCAGCGGAATACTACGGGTATCGTTACTTACAACAAGGAACAACACTACATTAAACATCCCGCACAACATCCCAATGGCGCCTATCTCGGCAAGGGCTTTGAGAGATTTTATATTCCTTATTAGACCAATAATGTGGGCTATTGATAAATGCAGTAATCCAAGGGAAAAACAAAATATTTGCAGGTTCTGATCCACAATCGCCGCGTCAGTTTTTGCCGTTGAAAAAACTGAAAGGGAGATGTTTTGCAGGAATTGAGGCACCATTTCAACATCTACGCCTAACCATGAACAGGTAAGCACTCCCCAGGCTGTGTTGAAAATACCCAGCAGAAGAAGCATTCTCAAAGCTTGTGGAATTCCTTTTTTCGCTGTTTTCACAATACCTATTATGGCGATAAGCGAAAGGAAAATACCGTATACAGCGTCTCCGAAGATCATTCCAAAATATATACAGAAGAAAAAGAGAAACCAGAGGGAAATATCAACTTCACGATAACCGGGTACAATCCCAAGAAAATTTGTCAGCGGATTCAAAAGGTTTACAAACTTATTGTTTCTTAACTTTGTCGGCACCGCCTCGTCAGCGTCTTCAGGATCATCCGCCGTTAAAGCCCAGCCGTTTTCACAGGCGGCAGCCTTCAAATTACCCAAATCTTCTACGGGTACATAACCTGTTAACCAGGAAAGCCCATATTCCACAGGGACATCCTGAACCTTTTCCATTCCGGCGGCGGCGTTCTCAAATTCAATTTCCCGTTCAATAACCGCCATCTCACTAATCAAACCGGAACGATGTTCCGCCAAGGAAACTAATTTTTTATCAAGTTCATTCAAACTGATTTTTATACCTTCGGCTTCCTGTGAAAAATCGGACAAGGATTTTTCCGGCAACTGGAAGGGAGTGACGCCCGGCAATAAATATCCCGGCAGTTCATTATCAAGGACAATAATGCGTGCGGTATTTTTATTACCGCCAAGTTTCATATAACGTATGTCTTGGGGAATAGCGGATAAAAAGTCCGAAGAAAGTTCATAAAGGAAAACAGGCAACCCCAGAGCGGCCATTTCCTTTATGGAATCAGGTTGAAAATCTCCCCATGCTTCAATGCGGGAAATTTCCCGGCTAATGAATGAGACTCGATCCTGCAAGGCTTTGCGATCCTTGTCAATTCCAATAATAAGATCGGGAAGTTCCTTTTCGCCAGTACTTTGTGTTACAGAAAGCTGATTTTTATTTTTGGGTGTTTTTATTTCACTAATAAGCCCCAACGCACTGTCTAATTTTTTTTTACATTCAACCACGCTTGAATTTCTATCGGCAGGCATACCGGCATTTTCCAAATGCACTACCCCAATCCCGCGTAATTTAACAAGAGCTTCATTTTTTGTTTTGTCCTGTACCATCAGGCACACTTTTTTCATCGGTACAATCATTTTACCGCGCCGCCTTTTCAAGCCCTGCTTTGGCGATCTTGCCGCGTACTACTGCGGCTGTCTGTTGATCTCCCAAATAAACTTGAATTTTCTTGATATTGTCCTTTGTTTCGGGTATCTTAATTTTTTCAAACAGATTTACCCTTTGGGTTGTTATGCGCAATTCATGGGCAAGCCGTCTTCGCTGTTCTTCAAAAATACGAGCTTTCAGATCCAGAATAATTGTCAGTTTCACTTTTTCTACAGCAGCGTCAAGCCACAGGGGCATACGAATCAGATCGTATGGAGCGATGTTAAACTCGGCATCTTCGAAAATAGGTATTTTTACGCCGGCGATATTTCCCTCGCTGGTTCTCACACTGGTAATCTGTAATATATCCGCTGTGAAAAATCCTTTTTCACCAAAAACACCAATCCACGTTCTAAAAGATTCTTCCAGCCGCTCCTTTTCGTCCTGCAACTCCTTTATACGTATCTCGGTAAGCCGAATCTCCCCCTGTAACTGCTGTTTTTTAAGCATCAATGTCGGCAAATAACGCTGGTACATTTTAAGGGAATCTTTTTGTTTTTTCAGCTCGTTTTTGGAGAGCTTGATCTTCGCCATATAACCCCTATTGTTCTTTCGGCCAGAATTTGGAAATAAGTTCGCTGCGCAGCCCCGTTTCCTCGGGATTGAAACAAGCGGAGAGAATCTCCCAGCCAAGGTCAAGGGCTTTTTCCAATGGGATGTTTACCGAAAGATCCATCATCTTTGATTCAAACCGCTCGCCATATTTTAGAAGTTTTTCATCCCATTGAGTCATGATAAAGCCCATGGCTTTTTTCTCCAGGGTGTCCCGGAAAGAAGAATAGAGCTTGATCATCCCGTCCATAAGAGCGCGGTGGTCTGCGCGGGTTTTTCCGTTAACCTGCTGTTTCAGACGGCTTAACGAACCAAAGGGTTCGATACGGCCGTTTTTAAGATAGTACTGACCCTCGGTGATATAACCTGTATTGTCAGGAACAGGGTGAGTTACATCATCGCCGGGCATGGTAGTTACGCCCAGGATGGTGATGGACCCGGCAGTTTCAAAGTCAACAGCCTTTTCGTAGCGGCTTGCCAACTGGCTGTAAAGATCGCCCGGATAACCACGATTGGAAGGTACCTGTTCCTGAATAATCGAGATTTCCTTCATCGCATCGGCGAAGTTGGTCATGTCGGTAAGAAGTACCAATACGTCCTTACCCTGTAAGGCAAACTGCTCGGCTACGGCAAGGGACATATCGGGAATCATGAGACATTCGACCGTGGGATCGCTCGCGGTATGCACGAACATTACAGTCCGCGCCAAAGCGCCGCCATTTTCCAGGGTATCCTTAAAGTAAAGGTAATCGTCGTACTTTAAACCCATTCCGCCAAGAACGATAACATCGACTTCGGCCTGCATCGCTATACGCGCCAAAAGCTCGTTGTACGGCTCGCCGGAAACAGAGAAGATCGGCAGTTTTTGAGAAACAACAAGGGTGTTAAACAGGTCGATCATCGGGATACCTGTGCGAATCATATCACGGGGAATAATTCGCTGAGAAGGGTTAACAGACGGACCGCCAATGGAAATCATGTTATCCTGCAGGGCGGGACCGTTATCTCGTGGATTGCCCGAGCCGGAAAAAACCCGTCCCAAAAGATTTTCGGAAAACGGCACCTGCATTGAGCGCCCCAAAAAGCGTACAGTGTCGCCTGTGGAAATACCCCGCCCGCCGGCAAAAACCTGCATAGAGACCATATCGCCCTGCAGTCTGTTAACTTCGGCAAGCGAAGTGCCGAATACAGTGTCAACTTCCGCCAAATCCCCGTAACGAACATCTTCCGCCCGGACAGTAATAACGCTTCCGGTTATGGATTCAATCTTGCTATATACCTTGTTCATATTTCCTGTCCTATATCAATATTTTTTCGGCAGCCTTTTCCAGGCCCTGTGATTGACTCTTCAGCGTTTCCTCAATTTCGATTTCAAGCTGTCTGAAACGGTCGCTCTGCCATTCTGATCCGTTGTAGTCAAGGAATTTCTGCCTTAGCCTGTTGAACCATGTACGAGCTTCATCTTTATTTGGAAAATTGAACTTTGACGCTAAAATAAAAAGAAGTTTGGTAAATGTGTAATTTTGCCTTTCCGGCTTAACCGCCGCGTCTACCGCATCAAATGAGTTTTGCTGGAAGTATACCGAGTCGATAAGCTCGCCTTTAAGATAAATGATATAGTCTTCGGTACTGGTACCTTCCTCGCCGACAACTTTCATCATTTGCTCGACTTCACTGCCCCGCCGCAAAAAGCTGTGGGCGTAGGCGACTTTTTCACTGTCAATAATGCCCTTGTATTTCGACCATGACTCCAGCGGGTGAATGGCAGGGTATTTACGGGCATCGGAACGTTCACGGGAAAGGCCGTGGAACGCGCCGACAACTTTCAGCGTTGCCTGTGTAACAGGTTCCTCAAAGTTACCGCCTGCGGGACTTACTGTACCGCCGATAGTAACAGAACCGAATGTTCCGTCTTTTAGGCGCACGATACCGGCTCTTTCGTAAAAGCTGGCAATTGTGGATTCCAGATAGGCAGGGAACGCTTCCTCGCCGGGGATTTCTTCCAGGCGGCCTGACATTTCACGCATTGCCTGCGCCCAGCGGCTGGTAGAATCAGCCAGCAAGAGAACATTCAGCCCCATCTGCCGGAAATACTCGGCTAGTGTAACGGCGGTATAAACCGAGGCTTCGCGCGCCGCAACCGGCATTGACGATGTATTACAAATAATAATCGTCCGCTCCATAAGGGAACGGCCTGTCCTTTCGTCCACAAGTTCCGGGAATTCTTTGAGGGTTTCGACAACTTCGCCCGCCCGCTCTCCGCAAGCGGCGACAATTACGATATCAACATCGGCGAAGCGGCTTGTAATTTGTTGAAGAACTGTCTTGCCAGCGCCGAAGGGGCCGGGGATACAGTAGGTGCCGCCACGGGCAACCGGGAAAAAAGTGTCAATAAGGCGGACACGGGTAACCATTGGGTCAACTGGTTTCAGCCGTTCTTCGTAACAATCTACGGCTCGCTTTACAGGCCAGCGGAAACTAAGGGTTACAGGGATATTGTTACCTTTCTCGTCTGTAAGCTCGGCTATGGTATCACGGATTTTGTAACTGCCGGCAGGTTTTATCGAAGAAATGGTATAGCTGCCGTACATCCCGAAAGGCACCATGATACGGTGAGTAAAAGCGCCTTCCGGCACCGTACCCAGGGTATCGGCGCGTTCAACCTTATCGCCGACACTCACTACGGGCGTAAACTGCCAGCTTGTTTCAGTTGACAGCGGATCAAGGTAAACACCCCTTTCCAGAAAGAAACCTGCCGCTTTAGCGAGTTGCGGCAGCGGATTCTGCAGGCCATCGTAAACCTGTCCCAAGAGACCAGGCCCCAGTTCTACTGCCAGCATATCTCCTGTGAACTCCACCTCATCGCCAATAGAAATCCCCTTGGTGATTTCAAAGACCTGAAGCTGGCTTATATCGCCGCGAATTCGAATAACTTCGCTTTTTAGCTTTTTATTGTCAACTTTGACATAGCCAACCTCGTTCATGGAAACAACTCCGTCAAAACGGACGCTTACCATATTACCATTAACGGCTGTTACCGTTCCTTTTGTTCCGATCATTTCGGTTCCCCCACAGACTGCTGCCCGCTTTCCATTATGGAAGCATACAGCGTTTTATATTCAGTAAATCCTTCTTCAGTATCAAATGACTGGCGGCGTTCAAGCAGCAATAGTTTTAAAAAATATGCAAAAATACTATTTCTGTCAAAATAATCGCTGCCCGCCAAGGCTTCGATAGCGTCCCAGCGAGCTTTATCTATGATTATTTCCCCTTCCAGCGGGGACACGGTTCCGGTCATTACCTTTAGCGCAACACCGGCAGCGTCCAGTGATGTACCGGAAAAGTCGGCGGGAATATCTTTTTCACGGTTAAGTTTAACTGCCCTTCGTTTTGCGCAGCTAAACCGCAGTGTACGTTCCCAATCCTGCCAGTCGTCAATAAACTTACATCCAGTAGAAGATCCGCCCGTAACAGATGCCGTGGAAGGATCTTCGTCTTTTGAGAAAACAGGAACCGGCTCCAGAGAAAGATGTCTCATAAGAGCCGCATCACCCTCACTCATAAGGGATTCCGCCAAGTCTTTAAATTCGGACGAAGACATGGGCGGCTTTTGCCCGTAAAAAAGATGGGGAAGCTGGGCTGCAAGGTAATAGTATGATCCCACTCTCTATATTCCCTTGGTTGAATTATTAATAATTTCCGCCAGTTTTGGATTTAGGTATGCCGAAAGCATCCGAGCCACAGCCTCTGCGGAAAAATCATAATATACAGAACCTTCTTTATTGGAAATATGAAAACCGCAGGGTAATTTCCGGCTGGATTTAAGTTCCACACCGCTTAACAGCTCTCCTGTCAGTTTTTCTCTAAAGAACCCCTGGAGTTTGCTTAATTCACTCTCGGGCAGGATTACCGAAAGGTTGTCGCCGCTCTTTTGCGCCCATGATTTAAGCAGATCCGGCAATACTGCTTTAAGAACATCCTCGTTATAATTGGCGGCGACCTGCGAGCTAATAAGCCTTTCCAGTAAGGCCTGAATTTCGTCTCTAAAAGCAAGAATAAGGTTACGGGAAGCCTGTTCCAGCGCCGCCGCCCCTGCTTTTACGGAACGTTCGACATCCTGTATACCCTTTTGGATAATATCTTCCGCTTCTTTTTGGGCAAGGTCAACAATACGGCGGGCTTCTGCCTGCGCTTCCGCCCTTATCCGCGAAGCTTCCTGCGAAGCTGTCTCAATCCCGTCTTTTTTTATCTTATCAATAAGTTCCTGAACCTGAATTTCCATGACTTCCTCTTTCTGAATGAAATAAATATTACAAATCTTATTTTACAACATGATTAATTGTCGCGCAAGTATACATACCCAAATATTACTGAGTACACAAGTGCATTAACTGAATAAAATAATTTATCCTCTTAAAGTCAGTGATCATTCTCTGACTAAGAGGATCCTTGGAAAACATACTCAATTCCCTCCAATTTACAAGTAGTTCAGGATGCTTTTTCTGAACATCCTCGATAAGCAGCTTTAAATGCTTCCCGATAATGATTAAGTCCTGGGCAGCGCTGTTAATTATATCATGGGCTTCTTCATTATTTTTACCGACAATGCTGTTTATATAACGAGCCTGTGTCGGATCACGGTCTATTCTGATCATGGCGGCGCGCAAACGGGAACCGTCGGATCCATCTTCGGACATAACCTCATCCAATCTGAGGATGGGGTTCATGGCTTCCTGTAACCGATGCAGGGCTTCGCTCATTTCCCTTGACGTCGAGTTATTTGTCCACTGGCCGCGGATAAGAAGAATATCGCATAGTTCTTTGATATCCTTTTCCAGATAGTCTTCCAGAAAGGCTCTAAGGTAATTAAGACCTTCGGCGTACTCATAATACGCTACTTTTTTTCTGCGGAAGGATTCGCCGAGCTGAGGTGTATAATTTTCCATTCTTATAAGGTCTGTAGCCTCGAAAATTTGTTTTGTCAGGGCGCTTATTTGACTGTTTTTCTTGGCATTGTTAATTTTTTGTATGTACGCGTTGGCTTCCGCCTTTTTTTCTTCCAGCCATTCCTCTCCGATGGTTTCACGGAAAGTTATATGCCTCCAATGCCATACGGGGTTTCTTAAGGTATATTGTACCATTAACTCAATAATTCTTGATGAATGTATATCCCGCAGTGTTGTAATAAGAGAAACAAATTGTTCAGGGTTTACCAAATCATGCCCTTCGCAATCCTTGATAATATTCAGCAGACTATTCCAGTCAGCCTCTGGTTTAAGGGTCTGGGTAACAGTCAGGAATGCTTCAATCTCATTTACGATTAAAATTAGCTTAATTGCCGGGAATTTAGGCTCGATAACAAAGCTTCCGTCAACAAAATGAGGGTCGAATCTTTTGAAAAAACCGGAAAAATTATAAGTAACAAGCTGCGCCAGAGAAGCCGCCATTTCATACCTGTTGTTTGCCGCAGCAATCTTTTTTTGATCAAATTGGCTGACTAATCTTTCCATATCTGCCTGAATTTCCGCTATAAGCTGTTCGCCTTCCATGGTTTTCGCCTTGGCATCAAGCGTGGCATGATCGAGCCTGTTGATTGTTTCCTTGATACTGCCGTCTAAGAGAGTTTCGATTGTAAGCTGCTTAAACATGGCAACCTTTTTTGGGTCCTGAAAAAACAGCCTTATGGGGTAAATCAGCTTGTATGTGGAAAATAAAAAGGATGAAAACGAGGTGTCAGCTTCTTCGGTTCTGACTCTGAAAAACCTGGAATATTTACAATTCCCTAATTCCTTGGCAATCTGCTTAAGCATGCTCTGTTTTTCATCGGAAATATTTTCGCCGGAAAAAAACGAAAAAACCTTGTCCATGAGATCTTCTGCCATAATATCCTCTTAAATTGCTATTTTATAGTATTTTTTAATTTATGACAAGTCGGTAAACGGTTAAAAAAGTTCTTTTTTCCGGCAAAAGGGTTTATCTGCGCCTGCCCCTTTTCTAAAGCTACCGACATAATTTCTTCTTGTTACATCTATTTAACTGAATGAATTATTTGATCGCCATGAACTCCGACTATTTCTTCGGCTCTGGGGTGTATCATCAAATCCATTGCTTCAAGCGGGATTGCGCCCAGCAAAATTTCATCGGCATCAGGCAGGATTAGAGCGTCACAGTTGGCGCTTCTGTCTTTCCAGACAACTTCAACCGGACCTGCCAGGTTATACTCTGACTTTGTACCATCAGCAAGTGTGCCTGTAGAGGTTTTCAATATCCGTAAACCAAGTTTTTCGCGGACAGATTCGTTAATTACCAGCGTCCACGCGCCGGTATCAACTAATGCCCTTACATTGGTTTGGCGAATTTCGTGAGTCTTTACCATTCCGTCCATTGCGTTTGCCACATCAATGGCATTTTTCAGGGTTATATCTGTATATACCAGCGACATTGCCTTCTCCTATGTAACAAGTATACGTAATTTACAGCAAGCAAGTCAATGAATATTACAAACCCCCTCTCTTCCCCTGCTCCCTGCTCATTGTTCTTTATTGTTTCCAATTTTCTAATCGCAAGTTTTTAATATTTTGAAAATGTTTAGTGTTATCAGTAACAAGAATATAATCATTATGCATACAAAAAACAGCTATAAAAATATCTGCATCCTCGGTGTTTCTTTTTTCTTTTCTTTCTTTAACATATATCTCGACAGCTTCCTCCATAATATAATTACCAAATTCACCAACTGGAAATGATTTGCAAAAATCTTCAAAATTACTTAACTTTTTTGTTGCATTTATCATCAACAGACCGCGTTTAACTTCATAATACACGATAGGCGGAATCACTATGGAATGATTTTCATTTATTACTGTTGCTATTCTTTCTATTACAGCGGTATTTCCTTTAAGAAAAAAAGATATCATGTTTGAATCAAGTGCGTATGTTTTCATAAATCAGAAATCTCCCTGAATTTAACTCTTCGAGATAGAATTTCATCAAATTCCGGCGGTAATGGATCCGTTTTGTTTGATTCCAAAACTTCCCTGGTTAATTTCCTGAACTCTGCAAGCTTTTTCTCTTTTTCTGAAAAGCCGCTATTAATGGTCGTAATGGTAATAGCTACTTTAGATCCTCTTTCAATATTACTGCACGGTTTTTCGGGTATAAAAACCTGACCATCATATACTGCTTGTACTGCTGTCATAAAACACCTCATCTTTCAATTATAACACCCCTTTTTCAAATAGCAAACCCCGGAAACCCTGTTCCCTGAATCACTCCCCAGCCATTACCCGCAAAAATTAACTCGCAACAACTTGATCCCCAAAAAGCCTCACAATTTTACTCCTTGTTTAAGACAATAAGTGTAATGCCTACTGTAAACTACGCTACTTGATAAATCACAGGGCGGTATTGTGGACTTGGAATATTCACACTTGCGTTTTTTGCTTCTTCAAGCCACAGTTTTTGTGCGATTAAAACTTGCTGCAATGCCTCGTTCGGCGT
>Ga0099364_10003218_pt1 | contig 25466 bp, 20 predicted proteins | sample TergutTh196P3_FD_73070 | JGI IMG/M metagenome (GOLD analysis project Ga0099364, IMG submission 73070) | Microcerotermes parvus P3 segment gut microbial communities from Pointe-Noire, Republic of the Congo - Th196 P3 | ecosystem: Host-associated > Arthropoda: Insects > Digestive system > Gut ...
GGCGTGTGGAGAAAAGCGAGAGAAAAGAACTAATAATCAAGTCCGAATACGGAATTTTTGAATATTAAAAATCAGTAAGCGACATAAAAGTGTGTAATTTTGCATTCAAAATGCAAAATTACACACTTTTATAATTGCAATTCTTCCATATTTTGCCAATTCACAAACCTTACATTATGAAAATCGGCAACATTTTGTCCCGAATAAATAACATTATTTTCTGTTTTTTTGAATAAATTTTTCAGCAAATTGATATTTTTGATATGGTCATTCGACAGCGTTTCCGAAGATTTTATTTCAATAAAACGCATTTCTTCGGGCAACTCTTGCACACAATCAATTTCAACACCTCTTGAATCTCTCAAAAAATAAAAATTGGCAGGCAAACCGGCATTGAAACGCGATTTTATCAGTTCCGAAAAAACAAAATTTTCAAACAAATTGCCTCGCAAATAAAATGTTTCCAACTGTTTTTCCTGCTCAATGTTCAACAGCGAACATACCAATCCCGTATCATAAAAATATAGTTTAGGCGATTTTATCATTCTGCGGTTTACATTGCCCGAAAAAGGTTGCACAAAATACAAAATATAACTCGCCTCTAACAACGAAAGCCATGCTTTTGCTGTGTTTACAGAAATTCCTGTATCGGAAGCAAGTGAAGAAATATCAAGAATATTGCCGACTCTTCCGGCACAAAGTTTTATAAAACGCACAAAAGTTGTCAAGTTTTCGATATTCCGCAACAAACGAACATCACGCTGCAAATAAGTTTCTATGTAGTTTGGAAAGAAATAAATCGGCTCAATATTTTCATTAAACAAACGAGGATAACCGCCACGAAACAGCACTGTGTCAATATCTTGGCTGTTCTGATTAGCAGATTTAAGTTCGGAATACGACAAAGGCAACAACTTTAAAGAAGCCACTCTGCCCGCCAAACTTTGCGAAATATGCTGATTCATCAAAAAACTCTGCGAGCCAAGCAAAATAACCTTGCCGTTTTCTTTCGTATTATCTAAAATTTCCTGTAAATACGAAAAAAGTTGAGGTACATATTGCACTTCGTCTAAAATAAATTTTTCGCCTGCCGAACGCAAAAAACCGCGTGGATCGCTCTCGGCAAACAAGCGTGTGTCAGGATTTTCCAACGACAGATAATTATAATCGCCATTTAAACTTTTTACCAATGTAGTTTTACCCGATTGGCGTGGTCCGGTAATATTTACCGCAGGATATTTTTGCAAAAGTGCAAATAGTACCTGTTCTATTTTTCTGCGTATCATAACTTTAAATTAAAAGTGTGTAATTTTGCACTCAAAATGCAAAATTACACACTTTTAATAAGACAGACAATTTTTTCGAGATAATTATTCTCCAAAAATGATTTACTCAAAAAACGAAGAAATAAAAATGATAATTTTGTATCTTTGCGATGCGAAAATAAAAAACAATGGCAGAAAACACATTACTCCAAAAACTTTCAGGTTTAGAACATAAATTCGACGAAATATCAACGCTGATAACCGACCCATCGGTTATTGCGGATATGAAACGCTACGTGAAACTCAACAAAGAGTATCGCGAATTGGAGAAAATCATTCAAGTTCAGAAAGAATATAAAACGATGCTCGCGAATTTGGCGGAGGCAAAACAGATTTTGGATACCGAAAACGACCCCGAAATGCGCGAAATGGCAAAAGCGGAGATTGACGAAATTGAGCCGAAAATTCCCGAAATGGAAGAAAATATCAAACTTCTGCTTATTCCTGCCGACCCGGAAGACGGCAAAAACGCCATTCTCGAAATTCGTGGCGGAACGGGTGGCGACGAAGCGTCGATTTTTGCAGGCGATCTCGCGCGTATGTATGTAAAATATGCTGAAGTGAAAGGCTGGCGCATCGAACCGACAAGTTTTACCGAAGGCACAAACGGCGGTTACAAAGAGATTATTTTTATGGTAACGGGCGAAAATGTGTATGGAACGCTGAAATACGAATCGGGCGTGCATCGCGTACAGCGCGTACCGCAAACCGAAACGCAAGGGCGCGTGCATACTTCTGCTGCTACAGTTGCTGTATTGCCCGAAGCCGATGAGTTTGACGTGGAAATCAACGAAGGCGAAATAAAATGGGACACGTTCCGTTCGGGAGGCGCCGGCGGACAAAATGTGAATAAAGTAGAATCGGGCGTGCGGTTGCGATATACTTGGCGGAATCCTGTTACCAAAGAGTCGGAAGAAATTTTGATAGAATGTACTGAAACTCGTGATCAACCGAAAAATAAAGAGCGTGCCTTGTCGCGCTTACGCACGCTTATTTACGACAAAGAACATCAAAAATATATTGACGATATTTCGGCGCGCCGTAAAACGATGGTTTCTTCCGGCGACCGCTCGGCAAAAATCCGCACCTACAATTATCCGCAAGGGCGCGTTACCGACCACCGTATTAATTTGACGATGTACAATCTTTCGGCGATTGTTGATGGCGAAATTCAAGGAATTATCGACCAATTAATTATTGCGGAAAATGCGGAGAGATTGAAAGAGGCGGAATTATAAAAATATAATTTATAGATTGCTTCGTTCCTCGCAATGACGGAAAAAGCAACATCGAAGCGTCAATTGCGAGGAACGAAGCAATCTATAAAACACAATAAAAAATGAAAAAACTTATCTTATTAATTATTTTTTGCAACATTGCTTTTTTTGCCAATGCACAAAGCAACACCCAAGACGAAGGCGTAATTATTAACGGCGTAAAATGGGCAACTCGCAATGTAGATATGCCCGGAACTTTTGCCGATACGCCCGAAAGTCCGGGAATGTTTTATCAATGGAATAACAAAAAGGCTTGGTCAACAACAGATAGTGTTGATACAGGTTGGAACTATAAGGTTTCAAAAGGTAAAGAATGGAAAAAAACAAATGACCCAAGTCCAACAGGTTGGCGTGTGCCAACTGTTGATGAAATAAGAAAATTATTAGATAAGGAAAAAGTAGAAAATGAATGGATTACTACTGAAAATGGTGTAACAGGTAGAAAATTTACAGACAAAGCTACCGGCAATACTCTTTTTTTACCGGCAGTAGGTGGTCGCTATGGTAGCTACCTTCGCCGTAGTATATCCGGCAAATATTGGAGTAGCACACCGTGCAAGCTTGGCACGCTTGGTATGTGCGACTTCGGCTTCGATGAAGATGGTGTGTACAGGCACAGTTTCAATCGTAGTTACGGACTTTCGGTGCGTAGTATCGCAGAATAATTTAATTTTGAAAAATTAAAAAAACTAACAATATGAACAAACAACAATTATTCGAAAACATACAACGCAAAAAATCATTCCTTTGCGTGGGTTTAGACACCGATGTAACCAAAATTCCTGAACATCTTTTTGATTTGGGCGACGACGCGATTTTTGCTTTCAACAAAGCGATAATCGATGCCACCGCCGACCTTTGCGTGGCATACAAACCAAACTTGGCATTTTACGAAAGCATCGGTTTGGAAGGTTGGGACATTTTGGAGCGCACGGTCGATTATATCTGCACAAACTATCCCGACCAATTTATCATTGCTGATGCCAAACGTGGCGACATTGGCAATACATCGGCGATGTATGCGAGCGCATTTTTGGGAAATATGGAATTTGATGCCATAACCGTTGCGCCGTATATGGGCGAAGATTCCGTTACGCCGTTTCTCACTTACGAAGATAAATGGGTAATTCTCTTGGCATTAACTTCCAACAAAGGCGCGTTCGATTTTCAGTTTATGAAAGATGCCGAAACGGGCGAAAGACTTTTTGAAAAAGTATTGAAAACCTCGCAAAAATGGGGAAATACAGATAATATGATGTATGTTGTCGGTGCCACAAAAGCTGAAATGTTGAGCGACATCAGAGCGATTGTTCCTGACCATTTTCTATTGGTTCCCGGTGTTGGCGCACAAGGCGGAAGTTTGCAGGAAGTTGCCAAATACGGAATGAACGATACTTGCGGATTGTTGGTAAATTCATCACGACAAATCATTTATGCCGACGATACCGAAAAGTTTGCCGATTTCGCTCGAAACGAGGCATTGAAAGTGCAACAGGAAATGGAAGTTTATTTGAAAGAGAAAGGGCTTTTATTTTAATTAAGAAATTAAAGGAATTAAAAAATGAAAGAAATAAACTTGTTCAAAAACAACAATCCAAATATTTATTCTTTAATTTTTTTAATTTCTTAATTTTTTCATTATCAACAAATCATGTCTTGGTCTAATTATCATAGTCATTGTTTCTTTTGCGACGGAAGAGCGTCAATGGAAGAATTTGTGAAGTTTTCCATTGCCAAAAACATAAAAAAGTACGGCTTTTCTTCACACGCTCCGCTTCCTTTTCTTACGTCGTGGACAATGAAGGCAGACGATTTTTTCGAATATAAAAACGAGTTTGAGCGGTTAAAAACAAAGTACCAAGACCGAATTGAATTATATTTCGGGTTGGAGGTCGATTACATTCCCAACTATTCGAGCCTGAACAATGATTTTTTTCAAGACAAGACTTTCGATTATTTGATTGGTTCCATTCATTATGTGGATAAAATTCCTAATGGAAAATTTTGGAATGTTGACGGCAATGATTTAAAAGTGTTTAACACCGGACTGCAAAAGATTTTTGACGGCGATATAAAATCGGCTATCAAGCGGTTTTTTGACATTTCGAAAGCGATGATAACGCAAGGCGGATTTGACATCGTTGGGCATATTGATAAAATAGCGATGAACGCGCAACTCTGTTCCGATTTTAATCCGTCAGAAAAATGGTATGTTCAATTGGTTGAAGAAGCAATTTTTTTGGTAAAAGAAAAAGGTATGATTCTCGAAATCAATACAAAATCTTTTGCCGATAAAGGTTTTACTTTTCCTCATCAGCGGTATTTTGATTTTATAAACGACCAAAAAATACCGATTATGGTAAATTCCGATTGTCATTTTCCGAGTAATGTGGTAGATAGTTTTCGGCAGGTTTACGGTTTATTAAAAAAATCGGGTTTCAACACTATGCGTCAGCTTACGGCTGATGGTTGGAAAGAAATGGAGTTTGACGCAAACGGATTGAAAGAACGCAAATGACGCAAAAAGCGCAAATTTCTGCAACCTTTGTCATTGCGGGCTTGACCCGCAATCTCCTAATAATTACTCTCTTTTCGGGAGATTCCGTGTCAAGCACGGAATGACAGAGAACATTATGAGTTCAGCAACACTTCTGCATTTTTAATCGCCTCATTGCTAACCGCCGAACCGCTTAACATTTGTGCTATTTCGAGAACTCTTTCGTGTGTGGTTAATTTTTTGATTTGTGTTTCGGTGCTGTTGCCTTTTTCCGACTTGAAAACTTTGTATTGTGCACTACCTTTGGCGGCAATTTGTGGCAAGTGCGTTATGCTGATAACTTGTATTTTCTCAGCCATTTTTTTCATAATCGTGCCCATTTTGTCAGCAATTTCACCCGAAACACCAGTGTCTATTTCGTCAAAAATAATGGTCGGCACATCTTCTTTTTCAGATAATAACGCTTTGATACAAAGCATAACACGCGAAATTTCACCACCCGAAGCAATTTTGGCAATTGATTGCGGTGCAATGTTTTTATTCGCCGAAAACAGAAATTCGATTTCGTTTATTCCTTTGGCGTTAAATGTTTCGTTTTCGGTTACGGAAACGATAAATTGCACATTGGGCATTCCGAGTTGCGCCAATTGTATGCAGATTGTTTTTTCTATCTGACCGACAACGTTTTTTCGTTTTTTCGAAAGTTCTTTTGCCTTGATTGTTAGAATATTAAATAATTCTTTTTGCTGTTTTTTTAATTCTTCAATTCGCTCGTCAAACGAACTGATATTTTCCAATTTTCGCTCTAAATCGCTTTCGATTTCCAACAATTCTTTTACAGATTTTACTCTGTGCTTTTGCTGTAATTCGTAAATCAAATTGAGTCTTTCGTTCACTTCCGCCAATCTTTCGGGATTGAATTCCAAGTTGTTTTGAATGTTACTCACATCGTTTGACAAATCGTTGAGTTCGATGAAGCACGAATCCAACCGCGCACTTATTTCTTGTATTGTTGGAGAAAAAGAGGCGATGTGTTGCGTCGTTTTTCCGGCATCTTTGAGCGAAGTTACAATTCCTCTTTCTTCGTCGGACAGCAGAAAATCAACTTTTGCCAACGCCGTTTTTATATCTTCTGTGTGCGTGAGCATATCCAATTCGGCTTCCAACTCTGTTTGCTCGTCTTCTTGCAAACGCGCATTGCGCAGTTGGTCGAATTGAAACTGAAAATAATCAGTGTCCGATTTTTCTTTTTCGGCGGTTTGGGTTAATTGCTCAATGTCGAATGATACAATATTATATTCTTGAAATTTTAATTGAAATTCTTCAAGTAATAATTGCGTATGCGCTACAGTATCAACTACATTGAACTGAAACGCTTTGTTCGTAATCAGTAAGTTTTCGTGTTGCGAATGAATGTCAATTAACTGACTTTTTAAGTCTTTGAGAATGGCGATGTTAATTGGTGTGTCGTTGATAAATGAGCGCGATTTTCCTTTCGCTTGAATTTCTCTGCGGATAATGCAATTTTCATCATAATCAAGTTCGTTTTCGTGGAAGAAAGGTTTTAAATCATAATTGGCAATGTTAAAAACAATCTCGATGATGCACTTTTTTTCTTCATTGCGGATAATTTTTCCATCGGCACGCTGTCCGAGAACAAGTCCTAACGCGCCGAGAATGATAGATTTACCTGCGCCCGTTTCTCCTGTTATAACAGAAAATCCACTGTCGAAATCGATATGAAGTTTATCGATTAAGGCATAATTTTCTATCAACAAGGATTTTAGCATTGGTCATTATGAATTTGTAGAGACGCGGTATGCCACGTTTCTACATAATTATTTTTTAATTATTTTCTCGAATTTGCTTGTTTTTGTTGGAACCAACGTCGATAGTATTTTGAATACATCGGCTCTTTCTTTGTCCGTTCCTTCGGAAAAGATGCTGATAAGTTCGTCTTCCTTCGCGTCGAAAAACATTTGCAAAGCAATAGAATTTGGTCTGTTGCGGTTCACTTCTTCCAACACAATCATAGATTGCGCAATTCGTGCGCGAGCATTTGCCGGATTTCTGACCATTTCGTCTAATCCATGGCGGTGGTATTGGTAGAAGAATTCGCGGAATTTTCGTAATCTTTCGTCCATGATATTGTTGATAACTTCGTAGCGGTTCCGTCTGCTCTCGAATGCTCGCCAACCACTTTCTTGCCGACTTTGTGCCATGTTTACGATATTTTCTGCTTTCTGAAAAGCAGGCGTTCCGCCAAACGGGGCAAAAGAATCGGAATCCAACCCGATAATCAAGTAAGCATAAAAAGCCATCACGGCGGTTAAGTTGGATTCAAAATTATTATCGTTGAATTCGAGAGTTTCAAATTCTCGGTAGGTAAAATTAAAATTTTGATCTTTAAAATTCAAAATAGGTGTGGTGTACGACGAACCATAAACAGGGCGGCGCGCTTGCACTTGAAGTTCTGCTTTGAACGTTTCTGCCGTTGTTTGTTCGTTTATAATGATGGAAATATTACATTCAATTCTTTCATTTACAGCATATTGACGGTCTGTCCAACGGCGGTTGTTCATAAATTCTGTCAATGCTTTTTGCAATGTATTGAAAACGTCTCTGTTGGTTCCTTCTACTTGTTTGGTACTCACGCTGACGTGGCATTGTAGTTCTTGCGCGCTGATGGCAACAGAAAAAACAAGAAATAAGAATAAAATTGATATTTGTTTCACGATATTTATAGATATTAGTTGATATTTACTTGATATTTGGCTTCGCCGATATTTGTAGATATTCATTGATATTGAGACATTTGCTTCGCGAAATATGTTAATATTGAGATACTTGTTTTACTGAATATCGCAACCGCAGGAAACAAATATCCATAAATATCGCGAAGCAAATATCAACAAATATCTATAAAATATCACAAAGTTTATCAATTATATCTTTGGCTACCAACGATTTGCTTTTCAATTCAAAAGATTGCTTTTGATTGTTTTTGTCAATAATGGTAATTTTATTGGTATCGTACTTGAATCCGGCGTTTTTGTCGTTGAGGGAATTAAGTACGATAAAATCTAAGTTTTTCTTTTTTAATTTTTCAAAAGCGTTTTGTTCTTCATTGTTTGTTTCGAGCGCAAAACCGACTAATTTTTGAGTGGTTTTGATGTTGCCCAAATAAGCTGCAATATCTTTTGTAGGCTCTAATTCCAATATGAAATTATCTTTCTCTCGTTTTATTTTTTCGTCGCTTTTTTGTGCCGGAGTAAAATCGGCTACTGCAGCGCAAAGAATGGCGGCATCTACATTTGCAAACTGTTTGTGTACGGTTTCGTACATTTCTTGTGCTGACTCTACGTCTATTCTTTTTATTGAAGGATGAACAGTTTTCAATTCAACCGGTCCGCTTACGAGAATAACTTCGGCGCCTTGTTGCGCGCATTCTTCTGCCAAGGCAAAACCCATTTTTCCGGAAGAATAGTTACCTATAAAACGAACGGGATCTATCTTTTCGTATGTGGGACCGGCAGTAATTAAGATTTTTTTTCCGGCAAGCGAATCTTTTTTTGCAAAAAAATCGTTGATATAGTTCACAATGTTCTCAGGTTCTTCCATTCTGCCTTTGCCTTCGAGTCCGCTGGCTAATTCGCCTGTACCAGGTTCGATGATGTGGTTTCCATACGAAGCAAGCGTATCGAGATTCCGTTTTGTTGCCGGGTGCGCATACATGTCCAAGTCCATTGCAGGCGCAATAAATATCGGACAACGCGCTGAAAAATAACTTGTTAATAATAAATTATCGGCAATTCCGTTTGCCATTTTTCCGATGGTATTTGCCGTTGCAGGTGCGATGAGGAAAGCGTCTGCCCACAATCCGAGCTTTACGTGGCTGTTCCAATTGCCGTTTGTCGGGTCAAAAAAATCGACCAAAATGGGATTTTTTGCCAATGTTGCCAACGTCAACGGCGTGATAAATTGCTTGGCAAGTGGCGTCATTACGATTTTTACGTTGGCACCTTGCTTCACAAATTCACGTACGATAGTGGCGCATTTATAAGCGGCAATTCCGCCTGTTACGCCGAGTAATATGTTTTTTCCTTGTAACATTAGTTGTTTTGCAAGCAAAATTTAAACAGGTTCTAAAAAAAGAAAAGTATAATTTTATCTAAACTATACTTTAATCTTTATTTTACAAATATAAGAAACTATTTTTGAATTTTATATAGAACAAAAAGAAACTATTTTTTAGATAAATATTCATATTATTTTTTGCCCTTTTTTGATTGAGTTTAGTCAAATAGCCCACTATTCTTCTAAACTCAATTTTAAAACTATCCTAAAAAATGACTAAAAATAATTAATGAAAAAATTCAAAATAGTTTCTACGAAATTTATTTGATTACATTATCTTTTGTCGGATTTCTCCAAAAGATTTTATGCTCAACATATTCTTGTATAGCAATAAGAGCGGGTTTTGGTAGTTTTTCGTAAAAACGAGAAATTTCGATTTGCTCTCTGTTTTCAAAAACTTCTTCCAAACTGTCGTTATAAGAAGCAAATTCTTGCAGTTTTTTCTGCAATTCGGATTTTATTTCCACGCTGATTTGATTTGCTCTTTTTCCAATTATTTTGACTGTTTCGTAAACGTTTCCGGTATCTTCACTCAAGGCGCTCATATCCCTTGTGATAGTATTTGTCGGAGCATTGGTTTTTTTATAGTCCATCATATTTGTAAAATTTAATTTTTTATATTTTTTCTTGAATCTTCAAGCATTTTTTCGACTTCTTTGATGTATTTTCCGGTTGGATATTCGCTCGAATAAACGAAATATTCGTCGATAGCATCGCGGTATCTTTCGTCTTTTCGGGCTTCTATACTTTTAACGGCTTGCATATATTTGGCGCGCATGATGAGAATTTGAAATTCTTCACGGTATTGTGTTGCCGGAAAATCATTCAACGCATTTTGCGAAACAATAATAGCCGATAAGTAGTTATTGCCTTGATAATTACCTAATTTGAAATACAATCTGGCATTCAACAGTTCTTTGAAAGCGAGCTTTTCATACATTTCCAACTGAAGTTTCGACGCTTCGGAAACTCGTTCGCTATATGGAAATAGTTCCAAGAAAATCTGAAAAGCATTGATAGCGCTGTGCGTTGCCGACTGGTCTAACTTTGGGTCGGGCGACATCAGATAATAGCTGTAACCAACCATAAAACGCGATTCTATAGCGTGTTCTCCTCTCGGAAAATTGTTGTTGTATGCTGTAAAATAATTGATGGCAGATTGGTAGTTTTTGTTCCGAAAGTGAGAATCTGCAATCAAAAATAAAATGGGTCCTGCTTGCGGAGTGCCCTTAAAATGAGGAGCTGCGCTTTCGAGCAATGTTGCTGCTCTCATATAGTCGCCTTTGGCGTGAAGCTCTTTGGCTCTTTCGACTTTGGCTTGTTGGTCGTTACTTTTCAGTAATTTCTGATAAGCCGAGCACGATGAAAGCATCATCGCCAACGTTATAATATATAAGACACTTTTTTTCATTTTACAAAAACAGTTTGCAAAGATACGATTTAATTAAGAATTAAAAAATTAATAATTAATAATTTTGAGTGACCATACTTATAACGATAATTAGTTTTTTTTATTTTAAAGTGGTTAAATAAACTTGGTTGTTCTCTACCATTTCAAGATATTCCATAAATGATTAAGAGTATTTTTCTTTTTTAAATTCCAATAGTCTGTGTGCCCTTTTGGGTAGAAGTAGAAACAAAAAATTTGTTTCTACTTCTATATCTTTTATTCCTATACCAAATACGTTTCTTAAAGGATCTCCGATAAAGTCTGAACTGTAATAAATATTCGTCAAAAATTTTACTAAATCATAGCCAATAACGCTTCCTAAACTGTGTCCTACTATAACTATTCTATTGTATTTCTTTGATTCATGTAATTTTTTCAATAGTTTAATTCCATCTTCTCGAATCGCTTGTCGTTCGGCAATATTTCTGGGTGCCGGATCTAAATATCTTCCGGCGTCGCCAAGATAGTTAAACAGAAACTTAGAAATTATTGCTGAAAGCAACGTGAGAATAATGGTAGCAAAAATTCCGGAAGTGAGTATGGTTATTTTTTCCGAAAGATCATTTACTCCGTTTTTAAATGCATATATCATTATCAAAAGAGGTATAAGCAACAAAAAACATATAAGGAAAAATACCGGCAACATCCTTGGAGAAACATTTTTTGGTAACCGAAATACTACACTCTTGTTGGTAGCTTGCAAACGTATGCAACTTTTTTTTTATCAAAAAACACAACAATAAAATTTAAAAATAAATAACCGATTGTTTTTTTTGTTGTCATTATTGTGTCAATGCAGGTTCGATAATACAAAATTATGTTAATTCTCGCAACGGCATAATTTAAATAAATTTGACTGCTTATCGAAATAGTTGTATCTTTGCAGTCAATCAATTATTGTTTGATGGGCAGGATTTTAGCAATTGATTACGGACAAAAAAGAGTCGGTATCGCTGTAACCGATACATTGCAGCTTATTGCCAATGGGTTAACGACATTGTCGGTTAACGACGTAATGAAATTTTTGGAAGATTACGTTGCCAAAGAACCTGTTGAGCTTTTTGTTGTTGGCTTGCCAAAGCAAATGAACAACGAGGCTTCGGCGTCGATGAAATATATTGAACCGTTTGTTGGTAGGCTGAAAAAGAAATTTCCTGCCATAGAAGTAAAATATGTTGATGAAAGATTTACTTCTGTGCTGGCGCAAAAAGCAATGATTGATGGCGGTTTAAAGAAAAAAGACCGCCAAAACAAAGCGTTGATAGACCAAATCAGCGCTACGATTATTTTACAATCTTATTTAGAAACACGTTTACTATGATTTTACCGATAACTGCCTACGGCAATCCTATTTTGAGAAAAGAAACGGAAGATATAGACGAAAATTATCCGAATCTTTCGGCTTTGCTCGAAAATATGTTTGAAACAATGAAAAATGCTGAAGGCGTTGGTTTAGCTGCTCCGCAAATAGGATTGAATATCAGGCTTTTTATTGTTGATTTGTCTTGTTTGGCAGAAGAAAATCCGGAATTCGCAGATTACAAAAAAGTAATGATTAATCCCGAAATGGTCGAAATGTTTGGCGACGATGTTTCGATGGAGGAAGGCTGTTTGAGCTTGCCGAGCGTGAGTGAAACTGTTGTCAGAAAAAACAAGGTCGTTATCAACTATTTAGATGAAAATTTTGTAGAGCACGAAGAGGAATACACAGGCTTTCCGGCGCGTGTTATCCAACACGAGTATGATCATTTGGAAGGAAAATTGTTTGTAGATAGAATATCGGGAATCCGCCGTCAATTAATTCGCGGTAAGCTGAACAACATTTCTTCGGGAAAAGTAAATTGCAAGTATAGATTGAAATAAGAACGCAAATGATGCAAAAAGCGCAAATTTACGCAAATCTTAGAGATGTTTTTTGCGTAAATTTGCGCTTTTTGCGTCATTTGCGTTTTAAAGCAATTTATTCATTGTCTTAATAATTTCTTCTCTCAATTCAATAGCGCGCAAATAAAATCTATTTCCGCGGAACCAAAAACGAAAACGTCTGATGCGGTTATATTGTTTTTTTACCATTATTTTGCTATGGAAATAAATGACCAAGCTTAATGGCAGCGATACTAAATAAATGAGTGCAATCCACCAAATGCCCGTAGTTATCCACACGGTAATGAACAGAATCAAGTACCACAGCGGAAATGCAAACAGCGTTCCGATAACAAAATGGAATGACGAATGCAGCATTTGATCTTTTATGCGACGTGTAATCAGCGTACTTAAATTATACGGAATAAAGTTGACAATAAAGCCGTAAACAACAAACGGAATTACCAAAATAGCCAGCAAACAACGGAACAAAAAACCGCCGAAAGTTAATTTTTGACGGAAAATCCAGTCACGAAGATTTAGTTTTTCTAATAAGCGACCGTATTCTTTTGCTTGATTCATCAAAGTGTGGAATTTCTTTTCATCTTCGTTGCGAAGATTATCCAGCGAAGCCACAATTTTTTTGTCCGCATCTAATAAATTAGGAAAATAACTTAACTTTTTGCCTTCTTTGACAACAAGTTCTCTATCGTATATCGTGCGGATTGTGTCGTATTCTTCGTACAATTCTTTGTCTTTGATGTCGAGCATCAATGCATCTACTTTTTCGCGTGCGCGGTCGGCAAGCATTTTTTGCGCGCGCTGCGGGTGTTCTTTGTAAATGTCATACAAATCTTCAAAAGTAAACGGCTCGCCAAATGTGATGATTAACTTTGGACGTATGGCAAAGTAATCGGAGTAATGGTTAGACATTGGCTGAACGTAAATTGGCTCTTTAAAATTCATCATTTCGGCAGCGTTGAAAGCAATCCGCGCAAAGCCTTTTTTGAAGGTACCTAAATGGTGGCAATCTTCGTGTCCCGCTTCGGGAAACAAGCACACAACACCGTTTTCGGTCAGTATTTCAGCCGATTTATTGAAAATTGCATCGTTGCCTTCTAATCCTTCCGTACCGACATCAACGGCTCTAAATGCAGGCATAATTCGTAAAAAACGCAATAATTTTGCTGCGATTTCTTTTTTGAAAATATCGGCGCGCGCGATAAAAACCGGATACCGTCCGTCTTTTTTAAATGCAAACAAAATACCGAGCGCATCAGACAATCCGTTTTGATGGTTGCAAATGGCTACAACAGGCTTGCCTTTCGGAATCCGCTCTTGGTTAAGTATGTAATACTTGCGGTAAAAAATGTAATTATGAATAGGATGTACGTATCTGTACATCAGTGAATATTTCCAATTTGGCTTATTAATGTTGTCGAAACTTATCATAAATTAGATATTTAAAATTTGAAATCCATAATTATTCTGTTTCTATTTCTGTTTCTTCTCGCAAATCTATTTCGTTTTTTGCGTTGTCCACAAATTTATATTGCAAGAAAGCATATTCTTGCATCGGCACAACGCGAACACCAAAGCTGTATTTGAATTTCCATTTGCATTTAAGCGGGAAAAATCCTTTGTTTATAAACGCATACACATAAGGGTGTACATAGAGCGTAAACTTCTTGACTTTTAGCTGATTAACAAGATAGTCTATTTTGTTTTCCAAATTATCGACAAATAAAATGGATGGTTGCATTTTATTTTTGCCGAGACAGGTTGGGCACGTTTCGCTCGTGTCGATGTGCATTTCGGGTCTTACGCGCTGGCGTGTAATTTGCATTAAGCCGATTTTACTTACCGGCAATATTTTGTGTTTTGCCCTATCGGGATTCATGCACTCTTGCATTTTCTCCAGCAGAATTTGCCGATTTGCCGAAAGGTGCAGGTCTATAAAATCTATCACAATAATACCGCCCATGTCACGTAATCTTAACTGACGGGCAACTTCTGTTGCCGCGGCTAAATTCACTTCGAGCGCGTTTGTTTCTTGGTCGTTCGACGATTTGGTGCGATTACCACTGTTCACATCTATAACGTGAAGCGCTTCGGTGTGCTCCATAATGAGGTAAGCTCCGCTTTTTAACGAAACAAATTTGCCGAATGAAGATTTTAATTGCTTCGTAATGTTGAAGTGGTCAAAGATAGGTATCTCTGCATCTTCATACAGCTTGACAATATTTCGTTGTTCGGGCGAAATAAGCGTAACATAATCGCGAATTTCTTCGTAAGTATCTTTATCGTTGATGTATATCGACTCGAAATTGGTGCTGAAAATATCTCTCAAAATGCTTACCGCTCTGCCCATTTCGTTCAATAAAAGAGTAGGCGCTTCGCTTTTCTGCATTTTTTGAACAGTGTCTTCCCAGCGTTTAGTCAATACTCTTAACTCGGAATTGAGTTCCGCTACCTTTTTTCCTTCGGCTACTGTTCGGACAATGACGCCAAAGTTTTTGGGTTTTACGCTGAGCAACAGCTGCCTTAAGCGGTTACGTTCTTCGCTTGATTTTATTTTTTTTGAAACCGAAATTTTTTCGGCAAACGGCACCAATATCAGGTAACGACCGGCGATGGATATTTCGGCAGTCAGTCTGGGACCTTTGGTCGAAATGGGTTCTTTGGTGAGTTGAACCAAAATGTTTTGTCCGGTGGTCAAAACATCAGAGATAGCACCTTCTTTGACTAATTCGTCATCTTTATTAATTTTAGGAATGCCGTTAGGTTTTTGCTTGTTTTCCGTAATTTTTTGAACATACGAATTGATAGCGCGAAAATTAAAACCTAAATCGAAATAGTGAATAAAAGCGTCTTTTTCGTAACCTACATCTACAAAAGCGGCGTTGAGTCCGGGCATTACTTTTTTAACTCTGCCCAGGTATATATCTCCTACGACAAAGGACACATCAGTTTTTTCCTTGTTTAATTCAACAAGGCTTTTGTCTTCTAATAATGCGATTGAAATTTCCGCCTGTTGTACGTCAACTACGATTTCACTATTCACGATTTTCCTTATAAATAAAGACAAAAAGAACAAACTTAAAGAATTAGGCTTTAAGTTTGCTCTTTAATTTAATTCAGTAAAACTCAGCCATTTTCTTGCAATAGCATAATGTGAATTTGGTTTTGCTTATTGCTTAACGAAAATGTTCGTTAAAAAGAAACTTACTTCTTCTTTTTATGTCTGTTTTTTCTTAACCTTTTTTTTCTTTTATGAGTTGACATTTTATGTCTTTTTCTTTTTTTTCCGCTTGGCATTTTAGTAAATTTTTAGAAATTATTTATCAATTATTTTTTTACCTCGTTAACAAAAGTTTTGGCTGGTTTGAACGCCGGAATATTGTGTGCAGGGATAATAATCGTTGTGTTTTTAGAAATATTGCGCGCTGTTTTTTCAGCTCTTTGTTTAACAATAAAACTACCAAATCCTCTTAAATAAACATTTTCGCCTTTGGCTAAAGACACTTTCACTTCGTCCATAAATGTTTCAACTGTTTGTAATACAGTGTTTTTCTCAATGCCTGTTTTTTTCGCAATTTCGCTTACGATATCAGCTTTTGTCATTTCTACAAATTTATAGGGTTATACTTAATTTTTTTGTTTTAAAACTTTGGGTTGCAAATATATTGCTTTTTCGGTCAATAAAAAAACGTTTGTGAAAATTATTTTTCTAAAAAATTAATATTTGAAAAAATGAACGTATTTTTGTTGATGTAAAAAAAGTATACGGAACATACAGAATTGACGGAATAACATGGATTGTGATAATCCGTTTTTTCCGCGTATTCCGTGTGCGAGTGTAAGTTTTATAAAACTCAAAATAATGTATGAAAGATTTCAGCTCAATACTTATCTGTTGGTACAACCAAAACAGCCGTGATTTACCTTGGCGGCACACTAAAAATCCGTATATCATTTGGATATCGGAAATTATTTTACAACAAACTCGTGTCAATCAAGGGCTGGAATATTTTAATCGTTTCGTAAAAAGATTTCCCGATGTAGCTTTACTTGCCGAAGCTCCCGAAGATGAAGTGATGAAATACTGGCAAGGGCTCGGCTATTACAGTCGCGCTCGAAATTTGCACGCGGCTGCCAAACAAATCATGGAAAAGTACAACGGCATATTTCCTCGTGAATATGAACAAGTGTTGCAGTTGAAAGGCATTGGCGAGTACACGGCGGCAGCTATCTGTTCGTTTGCATACGATTTGCCATACGCCGTGTTGGACGGAAATGTGTACCGTGTGTTGGCGCGCTTGTTTGCTATCGAAATGCCTATCAATCTTCCAAGAGCAAAAAAAGAATTTCAAGAATTGGCGCAACAATTGCTGAATGTGCAAGAACCGGCGTTGCACAATCAAGCCATGATGGAATTCGGAGCATTGCAATGCGTGCCCGCTTCGCCCGACTGCGTAGGTTGTGTATTGCGAGAAAAATGTCTTGCCTTGGCAGAAAATAAGGTAAATGAACTTCCGGTAAAAATAAAGGCATCTGCTCCTCAAAACCGTTATTTCAACTATATAATGATAGTAAACAATGGATATACTTATTTGAAAAGGCGGGAAGGAAATGACATTTGGAAAAACTTGTACGAATTTCCGTTGATAGAAACCAATCACAACGTTGACATTTCGGAACTGATGAAGCAAGAGGCTTTTTTGCAATTGACCGATAATTCAGGCGATGTTGCAATAACGCTCAAATTAGATAATATTAAACATGTATTGAGCCATCGAATTATTAATGCTTCTTTTTATGTAATGCAAGTAGATAATGAAAATGATTTGTTACGGCAACAATATGTGAAAATACGATTGAACGTCATTCATGATTATCCCGTTTCTCGATTGATGGAAATATTTGTTGAAAAAATCATATAGATTTCATTTCTTAGAAACAGTTTAAATTTTGCTTGCCAAATAAATCATCATAATTTAGTGCAAAAAACAGTTTTTTATATTATTTGCTTAAATATTAAAAATTTGATTTATTTTTACTTGCCGAAAACCGGAGGAGAATATTATTATAGTTGAAACTGACTTTAACAATTTATGATATGAAGTACATATATAGGATTTTTGTTATTACTTTGTGTTGGCTAAGCACTTCGTTGCTTTGCGCACAAGTGGATACCAAAGGAACTGACTTTTGGTTAACTTTTGGGCGAAATACGGGCAATACTTCTCCTTCCGGTCTAAATTTACAAATACGTATTGTAGGAAGTGATCAAACGGCGTCAGGAACTATTTATTTTACCAATTTAGGTACATCTGTGCCTTTTTCTGTTGCTCCCGGTAATGTGTTTACTTATAATCTTTCCACTTCTGAAAAGCAAGCTGCGTACAATTCGACAACAGGTACAACCAATCATAGTATTCATATCACAAGCGACAATCCTGTTACGGCTTATGCTCTTAATCAAGCTCCAGCTACTACCGATGCTACCAATATATTGCCGATACCGGCATTGGGAACCGAATATTATCAAATTTCATATCGGACAACTTTGTATAGCGATGCTTGTGCTATAGTAGCTACTGAAAACGGTACTCAACTGTTCCATAATAATATGTTGTTAAGTACTCTCAACAGAGGACAAGTGTTCTATTATGCTTTTTCTGCTGATATGACAGGTGCTCATATTACTGCCGATAAACCGGTAGCTTTCTTTGCCGTAAATCAAGGACCTAATATTCCTAATGGAGTTTTGTTTATAGATCATATATTTCAACAATTGGCTCCGGTTAACACTTGGGGAAAAAACTTTTTTGTACCGGTCAGTTATAGAGAACGTGATTTTGTACGTATCGTGGCTTCGCAAGATGGTACAAATATTACACTTATGGGCGGAACAATACGAAATGTTACGGGCGGGCAAACTTCGCTTACCAATCTTAATGCAGGCGAATGGGTAGAGTTGGAAATATCGTTGTCTGCCATGGGTTGTTTTATCCAATCCGATAAGCCGGTGGGAGTATGTGCTTTTCTAGCAGGCGGGTACTACAATTTGTCTCCTGTCAGTTCAGATCCGGCACAAGCTTGGGTGCCTTCTATTGAACAAACCGTGAAATCGGCTTTGATTGCACCGTTTATTCCTTCCGGATCTACCATGTTAAATAGACATCATGCCATGATCATTACTCCTACTGCTACCAAAAATAATACTACGATGAAAATAGGTACCGGACCAGAGCAGCCGTTGAGCGGCGGTACGTGGTACGACCATCCTTCCGGCTATTCGTTCTACGATTTACGGCTTACCGACAGTTCGTCGTCATACCTCTTTTCCAATCAACTTGGAGGACTTATTGTTATGGGCTACGGCACGGGCGATGCAGAAAGTTATTATTATCTTGCATCATCGGCTATGCGTACATTGGATGCTGCTTTTTATGTAAATGATATTCATTACCAAGACTTGATTGCTGATACTATTTGTGCGCGACCGGCGGAGTTTCGTGCCGAAATTTTCGGAGATATGAGCACACAGCCCGGATTTTTGAAATGGTATATCGACAATGTGGAAGAAACAGCTGTGCAAGACCAAATCACTTGGAGTAAAAACCTTGCCGACGATGTTTATCAAATAAAAATGGTAGTTCTTATGGATGATAATGTAACAACCAAAACAGTGGAAGGTACGTTGAATGCTTCATGTGAAATTCCGTTAGATATTATTTCCATTTGTCAAGGCGACAGTATTTTCTTCGGCGGTATTTATCAAAAAGAGCCCGGTATTTATTTCGATACATTGCAAACAACATTAGGTTTCGATAGTATTGTTTCCATAGATTTAAGGGTAAAACCAACGCCTAATTTTTCTATTATAGAAGATGTTATTTGCCAAGGCGAAAATTACACACTGTATAATTTTAATTTGACGAATGTTCAACGAGATACAATAGTAATTGACAGTTTACTCACATCGTTTAGCTGCGATAGTATTGTAACATTGAATTTGACGGTAAAACCTGCGTCTACCGTTTCGGTCAAAGAAACTGTTATTTGTCAAAACGACAGCTTGCGGTTGATTTTTACAGGCGTTAAACCTTTTGAGTTGGATTATACTTTCAACAGTACAAGACAAAATATTATCGTTTCAAGTATGGATACAGCGCTTGCCGTTACACAGACGGGCGCAAATCCGTTTATTGTGCATAGTCTTGTTTCCGATGGCTGTTCGATGTTAGATAGTCCTAAAAACATTCCAATAACCGTTAATTCGATTTACCAAGATTCTCCGGTATCGGAAACCATTTGCCAAGGCGACAGTATTTTCTTTGGTAGAAAATATTACAAGCTGGCAGGTATTTACACCGATACGCTGAAAACAAAGTTTAGTTGTGATAGTATTGTAACATTGGATTTAATGGTCAATCCAACTTATCGCGATTTGCCGATTCCAAGAAGTATCTGTCAAGGCGATAGCACTTTCTTTGGCGGTCGATATTATAAAGAAGCTGGAATTTATTACGATACATTGCAAACAAAACATAATTGCGACAGTATCATTTCCATAGATGTAATCATCAATCCCGTTTATCGCGATTTACCTGTTCCGAGAAGTATTTGCCAAGGTGACAGTACTTTCTTTGGTAGAAAATATTATAAGTTGGCAGGCATTCATACCGATACACTGAAAACAAAGTTTAATTGCGATAGTATTGTAACGTTGAATTTAACCGTTAATCCCGTTTATAACGATTTACCCGTTTCGAGAACCATTTGTCAAGGCGACAGCATTCTCTTTGGTCAAAAATATTATAAGCTGGCAGGTACTTATACCGAAACATTAAAAACAAAATTTAATTGCGATAGTATTGTAACATTGAACTTAACGGTAAATCCGGTGAAAAGTACAACTATCTACGATACCATTTGTCAACACCAACCATACAATGAAAATGGCTTTTCGCTGTCGGCTCAACCGGTGCCGGGAACATTTATCGAACGGTTAAATCTAACTACCACAGAAAATTGCGACAGTATTGTTTATTTACATTTACAAGTAAATCCTGTTCATACAACACCAATCTTTGCAACAATTTGTCCTGGAGATTCCTACGATTTCTTTAGTACAACACTGACAGTCGGCGGAACCTATTATCACACATTAAAAAACAAATACAATTGCGATAGCACCATCATCCTAAATTTAACACTCGGAGAAACATTTATTATGCCTCCACACATAGCATCTGTTTGCCAAGGAACCGGATACGAATTTGCCGGTAGAATATACCGAGAAGAAGGAATTTATACAGAAACGCTGAGAACAAGATTAGGTTGCGATAGCGTTGTAACTTTGGATTTAACCGTGCTATTAAGAACAGATACATTAATGTTCGATACCATTTATGTAAATCGAGCATATGTCGGCAATGGATTCCGGTTGCCCGTGCAAAGAGAAGTAGGAACATTTGTAGAAACACGCGTTCATGTAAATGCAAACGGCTGTGAAGGCGTGGCAAGATTATTACTAACTGTTTTGGAAGAATGCGAAGTGGAACCTGCTCTTTTCTTTACGCCCAACGGCGGCAGTAGAAACGATACATGGATAATCAACAACTTACATTGTTTGGAGGGCAGTTACGTTATTCGCGTTTACGACCGTTTCGGCAAAAAAATCAAAGATTACGTGAATAGTTACACGCCTTGGGACGGCACATACTTAGGAAAACCAATGCCTTCGACAGATTATTGGTATATTATTACAGCGCCGCATAGAGAGCCAAAAGTAGGGCATTTTACGTTGATGAGAAGGTAAAAAATATTTTATGGATTGCTTCGTTCCTCGCAATGATGCACTACTTTTGAGTTTCGCATCATTGCGAGGAACGAAGCAATCCGGACATTTATAATTGAAAATGTAATTTATATAAAAAATAAAACGAACATTTACATTAATAAAAATACAGATAATGAAAATGTGAGTTCCATACGACTTTAATGTAAAAAATAAAATAATTTCCGTATGAAAACAGACATAGAAATAGCACGCAGTATTAAACTGAAAAAAGTCGAAGAAATAGCCAATGAGATTCACGTACTTTCCGACGAAGTAATGAACTACGGAAAATTTGTCGCTAAAATTTCCGTAAAGCAAATCGACGAAGAAAAAGTAAAAAAGAACAATCTGATTTTAGTTACCGCCATCACGCCCACAAAAGCAGGAATTGGAAAAACAACCGTTTCCATCGGTCTGGCGTTAGGATTGGAAAAGATAGGCAAGCGCGCGATTGTTGCATTGCGCGAACCATCTTTGGGACCTTGTTTCGGAATGAAAGGTGGCGCAGCGGGTGGCGGCTATGCGCAAGTATTACCGATGGAAGACATTAATTTACACTTTACGGGCGATTTTCATGCTATCACGTCGGCAAACAATATGATTTCGGCACTGCTGGATAATTATTTATACCAAAACCGCGGTGTCGACGGCATTGGCTTAAAAGAAATTTTGTGGAAAAGAGTGTTAGACGTGAACGACCGTGGATTGCGTAAAATCGTTACCGGATTGGGCGGCAGCGCAAACGGCATTCCCGAAGAAACAGGTTTTGACATTACGCCCGCATCCGAAATTATGGCGATTCTTTGCCTTTCGAAAGATTTAGACGATTTAAAAAGAAGAGTAGGAGAGATTCTGCTTGGTTTCGATTTTAATAATAATCCCGTAAAAGTGAAGCATTTGCACATCGAAGGCGCGATTGCCGTGTTGATGAAAAATGCCATTAATCCAAACTTAGTGCAAACCACAGAACACACTGCCGCTTTTATTCACGGCGGTCCGTTTGCCAATATTGCGCATGGGTGCAACTCAATAGCGGCAACCAAAATGGCGTTGACATACGGCGATTATGTGGTTACCGAAGCCGGATTTGGCGCAGATCTTGGCGCCGAAAAATTCTTCAACATCAAATGTAGAAAAGGCGGATTGCAACCAAAACTGACAGTTATTGTTGCCACTTCGCAAGGATTGAAAATGCATGGCGGCGTGCCGTTGGCAGATATTCAACGACCAGATAAAGCCGGATTGGTAAAAGGATTTGAAAACCTTGACAAGCACATTGAAAACCTTAAAAAGTTTGGTCAAAACATTGTGGTTGCTTTCAATAAATACGCGACGGACACAGACGATGAGATAAACCTGCTTCGCGAACATTGCCAAGAACAAGGCGTTGGTTTTGCTGTAAACAATGCTTTTGCCGAAGGCGGAAACGGAGCAAAAGAATTAGCTCAAATAGTGGTGGATACGATTGAAAAAACACCATCGGAACCGCTTCGTTTCACTTATGAGGATAGCGATTCCATTAGAACCAAAATAGAAAAAATAGCCTGTGAAATTTATGGTGCAGAATCTGTCGTTTTCAACGAGCGCGCCGAAAAAATCCTAAAACTTGCCAAGCAAATGGACATCGAACATTTTCCCGTTTGCATTGCTAAAACGCAATATTCGTTCTCCGCCAATCCGAAAGCTTATGGGGTTGAAAAAGGTTTCAAGCTGAAAATCAATGATATTGTGATTAACAACGGTGCAGAATTTATCGTGGCCATTGCCGGTGAAATTATGCGTATGCCTGGATTGCCAAAACGACCGCAAGCAATAAATATTGATATTGTGAACGGAGAAGTAGAAGGATTATCGTAAAAAAACAAAAAAAAGATTTCAATAATTTGAAATCTTTTTTTTGTTTTTTAGTGAGCCAGCTGGGGCTCGAACCCAGGACCCCATCCTTAAAAGGGATGTGCTCTACCTGCTGAGCTACTGGCTCTCTGTTGTAGTGCTTTTCTTCAAAAGCGGTGCAAAGATAGAGTTATATTTTTTATTATGCAAGAATGCGATAATTTTTTTTTGAACTTTCCGTGTTTTTTTATTTCTATTCATTGAAAATCAATAGCATATAAAAGTATTTTTTATTCTTGTGAAAACAGAATAGTTTCTTTAAATTTGCATTCTAATAAATCTTGAATCTTAAATCTTAAATTTTGAATATAAATGTCTGACGATAAGAAGATTATTTTTTCGATGGTGGGTGTAAGCAAAGCTTTTAACCCGCAAAAAAAAGTGCTGAACAATATTTACCTTTCGTTCTTTTACGGTGCAAAAATTGGTATTATCGGATTGAATGGTTCCGGTAAATCAACATTGCTGAAAATCATTGCCGGTATTGAAAAATCATACCAAGGCGAAGTAGTTTCCGATAAAGAGTTTTCTGTTGGTTACTTGGCACAAGAGCCGGAACTTGACGATACCAAAACAGTAAAAGAAATCGTGCAGGAAGGCGTAAAAGAAACAGTTGATTTGCTAGCCGAATTTGAGCAAATTAATGAAAAATTTGCTGATCCGGACGCCGATTTCGACAAGCTATTGGCGCGCCAAACCGAAGTGCAAGAACGATTAGACCAACTCGATGCTTGGAATTTGGATAGCAAACTCGAACGCGCTATGGACGCGTTGCGCTGTCCGCCTGAAGATGCGAATGTAAAAAATCTTTCGGGTGGCGAACGTCGTCGCGTGGCGTTGTGTCGTTTGTTGTTGCAACAACCTGATGTGTTGCTACTCGACGAGCCGACCAACCATCTCGACGCCGAATCTATCGACTGGCTCGAACAGCATTTGCAACAATATGCCGGAACGGTTATCGCCATTACGCACGACCGTTATTTCCTTGATAATGTAGCTGGTTGGATTCTCGAACTTGACCGTGGCGAAGGCATTCCTTGGAAAGGAAATTACACTTCGTGGCTCGAACAAAAATCCAAACGATTGGAGCAAGAAGAAAAAACGGCAAGCAAGCGCCGTAAAACATTGGAGCGTGAATTGGAATGGGTACGAATGGCTCCAAAAGCTCGCCACGCCAAAGGAAAAGCACGTTTGAACGCTTACGACCAATTATTAAATCAAGACCAAAAAGAACGAGAAGAAAAACTTGAATTATTTATTCCAAACGGTCCACGTTTAGGAAATAAAGTAATCGAAGCAACTGGTGTATCCAAAGCGTATGGCGACAAATTATTGTTTGAAAACCTTAATTTTATGCTTCCGCCAAACGGAATTGTAGGAATTATCGGACCAAACGGCGCCGGAAAAACCACGCTTTTCCGCTTGATTATGGAAATGGAAAAAGCCGATAAAGGAACTTTCGATGTGGGCGAAACCGTAACAATCGGCTATGCCGACCAAGGACACGCGTCTATCGATCCCGAAAAATCGGTTTACGAAGTTATTTCGGGCGGACAAGAATTAATCAAAATCGGCGGAAAAGATGTGAATGCGCGTGCTTATTTGTCGCGTTTCAACTTTACGGGTGGCGACCAAGAGAAAAAATGCGGTGTGCTGTCCGGTGGAGAAAAAAACCGCTTACACTTGGCAATAACGCTCAAAGAAGGTGCTAACGTATTATTACTCGACGAACCGACCAACGACATTGACGTAAACACACTTCGCGCGTTGGAAGAAGGGTTGGAAAACTTTGCCGGTTGCGCCGTTGTTATTTCGCACGACCGTTGGTTTTTGGATAGAATTTGTACACATATTTTGGCTTTCGAAGGAAATTCGGAAGTGTTTTTCTTTGAAGGAAGTTATTCCGAGTACGAAGAAAACAAAAAAATGCGTATGGGAAATGAGGAGCCGAAACGAATTCGGTATCGGAAGTTGATAGATTAGATTGTTCAAAGATTCAAAAGTAAATGATATGAAGAAATTTATTTTTAGTATATTATTATTGTTAACAGCATTTAGTCTTAAAGCAGAGGAAGGAGATACAATTACATTCAAGTCTAAAAATATGTTAGAATGGTCAGATTTTAAAATGATTCCTAACATAAATGACAGTTCGAAAGTTTATTTAGATGTA
>Ga0099364_10003219_pt1 | contig 25459 bp, 25 predicted proteins | sample TergutTh196P3_FD_73070 | JGI IMG/M metagenome (GOLD analysis project Ga0099364, IMG submission 73070) | Microcerotermes parvus P3 segment gut microbial communities from Pointe-Noire, Republic of the Congo - Th196 P3 | ecosystem: Host-associated > Arthropoda: Insects > Digestive system > Gut ...
TTGACGGAGGAGATGTCGCGCAGGAGCGTTAACTCCCCGTTTTGGACGACCGCCGTCCCGCAAAGCCCGAGCCTATGCCCGCCGCGGACGGTTATATACCCCTGCTTTATACTGTCCAGCGCGGTGTGCAGCGAACCCTGGGTCGCCACCTCGATAACGCCGGCGACGTCGGCGTTTGTGGCGACATAGCTTAAACGCCTTTCCACGCCGCCTGTAACCACGCCCGCGTGTTTGCCGGCACGGAGGCGTATCTCCTCTAAGTCGTCGCCGGCAGCGGCGGTCACGGCGCTTTTCAGCGGCTGCGGTAGCAGTTCGAGTACTGTTTTCATTCGCAAACACCTCACACCGGATTATATGAGGGGCTGTCCACGAATATGACAGTTGCTAGTTGCTAGTTGCTAGTTACCAGTTACAAGAAACCGCCGAGCCGGTTTATTCGTCCCCACGTTCTTCTAGTAACTTGTAACTTGTAACTTGTAACTAGCAGGGCGTTCCCCTTCGTTTCCACGCGCAAGGACGCGTGGAACACAAGTTGAGTGTACCTGTACAAGACTGTTTAATATTTACTCAAACGGACATAATTAACAGTGATCATTACTATGGAGGTATAAATATGGCATTGAGCTTAACGAGGACAATCAACGGCAGCCCTGTAAAAGATGATGAAATTCATAATTATACTATAACTAATAAACATGTTATCGAAATCATTTACCGCGCACAAAAAAGAGGCGCAGAAGCAGAAAAACCGCGCCGGAATAACTTTCCAAATATTGTAAGTTGAAATCGCCGATAGTCTGAGGTGCATTCAAAGCAAGGGACGGTGATATTTTTGCCTCAAAAGCCTAAAATAAAAGCTGACGTAAAGCCGAACTGCACCCAAAAAGTTAAACAGTATGATATACTGAAATAACATAGGGGGTGCAGTTTTCATATGGCGAAATATGATTTTGGTTTCAAGTTTTCTTTAGTGAAACAAGTGCTGGAAAATGGCCGTTCATATTCGGAAGTGGCAAGGGAAAACGAATTGAGCAAGAGTGACGTGCGAAAATGGGTAGAGGTATATCAGGCTCATGGAACGGGATCAGGGCAAGCGGGATGTCATCGCGTATCATGTCCGGCAGAGTTTTAAACCCGGCGAGATCACTCCCGCGGAAGCCAACCGCATCGGCTACGAGCTTGCCATGCGGTTCACGAAGGGTGTACGCATACCGATAAAAAACACCTGTTATCCTATAAAGGGTGAGTTAAACACTCATACTTTATTTTAACTGTAGCCGTCCCGTCCGCAACGATTCGGCTCACGAAAGGAGACGCACATGGAAATCACCTACACCCGTGTCGGCGATTACTTATTGCCGAACATCAGGCTCTCAGACCATCCCAACGCACCGCCGCTTGGTCGGTACGGCACACTATAGGAGATGCTTGTTATCCCATTTTTCTCTGCGACGGTCAAAAGTGCCAAGTAGCGGATATTTTTGTTGGAATAAGAGTATAGGGTTATCAAGCCGGAGGACTATCACCCTGACAAAACAGAGGACTATTGAGAAGATGGTTGCACTTCGCGGAAAACTGTCCCCTGCTTAGCGTTTCCGTATGCCTTCAAGGCCTTTTTCTTTGAGGTCTAGTTCTGCCCGCAATAAACCACAGCCGCGATTTACAAAATCTTCGAAAAATCGTAATAAAGGAAAAGCTGAACACAGCATTGCGTTTGCTTCATCCCGGGGGCTCTTAAACGCGCCCTGTGTGTTCAGTGCTAAAATGATACAAATAACATCCTCAACACAACGGGTATATCCGTCTCCTTTTCCCTTGCTATCGCGCTCCATTCGGCTAATAATTGCGGTAGGTACACGAGATTTACGAGCCAGTTTTTTCTGTGTTAAACCAATCTTTTTTCTGCAATACCTTAGAAGTTCTGGATAGTTGTTTGTGCATTCTTCCAGTGTGCGTTTAGGTTTGCGTTTTGCCGTGCCTTTTGTACTGTTTAACCGCCCTACATGGCACGTTTCTTGGCGGTCTGCCGTTAAACTGTGTTCTGCCCCACAAAGAGCAGCCTTATCAGCAACAGCATATTTGGGGCCCGTAGTTTTCGCTAAAGGCTTATTGTTTAGGGGAAATCCCTGTGAAACCTATCCTTGTCCACAAATAACTACCTTATTTGTGGAGCAAAGCGCGGGGATTGTTTTTCATATATGCGCCTCCTCCTTTTTTTATTTGTCAGCTTTGCCGTTCTATTCAATTTACACGTTAGCTTACACTGACTATTTTATTATACATCAAATATCTAAAAAAAGCAAATAAAAAACACCCTAAATGATTTACCAAATCATTCGGACGTTTTTCCTTTGCAAAAATCCGCATATATCACATTGCCGGTTTTTTTGTAACCTCAGCTTTGGCGGCAAGGGCATACTCGAGTTCTAACAAAGTGTTAACCGTTTTTCTCCCGCGCTCGTCAAGAACGCGGTATCGCTCTATGTGGGCGCGTTCCTCCTCGCTCAAAAACGACGGCACAGCGTCTTGGCAACCCAAAAGGTAATCGGTACTGACCGAGAATAGTCTAGCAAGCGCAATCAAAGCATCATATGTCATTTCCCGTTCTCCAGATTCATAACGGGAATATGATTCACGCGCTATTTGCAGATAAGCGGCAACGTCCGCTTGGGTTAATTTTTTATTTGCACGTAATTCTCTCAAACGTAAGTTAGCCATGTAGTTACCCCCTATATTAAAGAGTAACGCATATCTTGATTCTATATACAAGCCGAGTGCCGAATAGACCCGAATTAAAAAATAATTTTCTTGACAATGTACCGCAACGACACTATAATATCAGTTATGGCATGATTCGACAAAGAACCCTGCCATACCAAAAATTATTAAGGAGCTGTATTAGAAATGAAAAAGCGTATCATCTCCCTCGCGCTGGCGTTGTCCCTTGTCCTCGCGCTCGTCAGTCTATCCGCGTGTAATAATGGTGAGCTTGAGACCTTGAAGTTGGAATATTCGGAGCTACAAGAGAGGTACGAAGAGCAAAAGGAAGCCAACGATGAATTGATCGAAGAAAGAGACGATCTACAATCAGAGAACGTCACGCTAAAGGATAGCAATGAGACTCTTGAGGATACTGTGTCAGAGCGGGATAGAACCATATCCACATTGAACACTGAGGCGGGAAGAAACAGAACGAGAATAGAAGAGTTGGAAGGTATCCTAAACGAAATCGGAGACCATGAAGGCTTGGTAACTGAATTGAAGGATGAAATATCTGGTCTGGAAAGCCAGAGGGATAGTCTACGATCTGACGTTATCAAAATAGCAGGAGAGCCAAAGCGATTCCCAGCAGGGCATTTATATGCGGGAAAAGACTTTCCTGCCGATCGTTATAGGATATACAATGGGAGTAGCAACTTCGCAGTATATTCAAGCTCTGGAAGGTTACAAGTAAACATCATTCTTGGTGGTCGCAATGGCTTAACTGAGTACATATACACCTTTAGCGAAGGGGATGAGGTGCAAGCGCGTTCGGCCTTTGCAATGGTTCCCGTTGAATAACTGTGAAAAAAATTTAGGAGGCATGTAGTTATGAGAAGACTTCTGGCGATCACTCTTATTGTGGTGATGTTTGCAACTGTGATGACTGGCTGTTCTGGCGGAGGCAACGAAGCACCAGAACCCACGTTAGAGCCAATCCGAGAAGCTACACCAGATCCGACGCCAACACCAACACCGGAGCCAACGGCTGTAACGACTGTCAGCGACGAGCACTATGTAGAGTTCCCTGACGTATACAATTTTGGTTTCCTTGCAGAAATCGAGCCTTTGGATATTTATGAGTTAAACGGGTATTTGGTCTATAAATATGAGCTTTTATATACTATGATGAAAGTTGCGGGCGATCATGGACGCCAGTTATCATTTGACGGGTTCACGATAGCTGATAGAAAAGACTCAAAATTGCTACTTCAGAATGACAATACGACTGTAATAATGGATGTTGCAGGAATCGCAGGTAACGAGTTCTTTTATGTCGGCATGAAAGAGTTTAATCGGAGAGATTCTGTAAATGATGTGGTGTCCGACAGGCAGTATTATACGGAGTTTAGTGATGTGTTAAACTTCGGTAATTTTGTTAAGGTCGAGGAAGAGAATGTTTATTACACAAATGGATACCTTGTATATCAATACAAGTTTATGGGTGATGCTGCGAGCAAATCTTTCGATTATTGGCAGAGATTGATGCTTGACGGCTTTAGAATGGTGGAAAATGATGAAAAGAAGATACTTTTCCAAAGTGAAAGCACAACCGTGATATTTGACTATTCAAACAATGGGCTTCGGATTGGAATCAAAGAATACGAAGCGAGCGATTTAGTCAATGATGCATTATTCGAGATAGAAGAGTGAGTGTAATAGAGAGATGTATCATAAGGCTATTATGAAGCTGGCGAAAGATGTAGCAATTTGAACATCACCCCGACCGCGGCGGCAACCATGAGACTATGAAAACAGTTAACGCCGAGTATGACGCGCTCTTTCCGAAACTCAAAGACACTCACAAGACCAAAGACGGCACGACTTACACAGCAAAGCAACCGACCACCGAAACCGCCGAGCAATTCAAAGAGCTGATAGCGGAACTAATGAAAATGGACGGAATTATTATTGAGGTCATTGGATGTTTTGTTTGGGTGACGGGAGATACTAAGCCGAATAAGGACAGGTTAAAGGCTCTAAACTTCCAATGGCACAGCAAGAAATACGCTTGGTATTTGAAGCCGGAGGACTACCACCGAAAGAGCCGCAGGGAGTACGGGCTTGATGAAATCCGCGACATGTACGGCACAAGCGGAGCGGTGAACAGCAGGGGGACGACAAAGCTAGAGGAAGCCACGGCGTAAAAGCAAATCCCGCTCATGTGAAAGCACACGGGCGGGGTTTGCCTTTTATGTTCGGGGCGCGTGTATTTTAATAGTGTTTGCAATGGGTTGAGCGTAATCTCTGTTTGCCTATGGTTTGCCTATCGGGCAAATTTAGCGGGTTTTAGGCGGTCACAGGCGGTTTTTTGAGATTTAAGGAAAGAAACGTTTTTAGCGTAAAATATGAAAAAAGTACGATATTTTGCTGGTTTCGGCAATTATATCGTGCTTTTCGTTGGTCACAGTGGCGATACAGCATCTACGCTCAATCCCTTTGATGCCAACGGTTACAGCGCACCCGATAAGCTGCATTACGTCAAAAACGACCCTATCCTACCCGTCGCGAACTCAAAAAATGCTCGTCTAGCCATGTTCCTATTATTGCATACCGAACCTGCTCTGTCAATAGAGCGAGGAACTAAAATTGCCTTTCTATTGTGTTATATAGGGAAACCCCATCGGTTTTTACAACCGCCGCAGGAAGCAGTTTTTTAGCAGTCATTGCGTTACCGCGTCCGATGGGCTATCTTAACACAGGCAGGAGAGCTGAACCCTCTCCTGTTTTCGTATGGAGGTACAGTATGATTGAGTTGCAAGGCAAATACAACACCGCCAAGGTGTTCACCGACACCGCCGAGCAGTCTGCGCTGGCACAAATCCGGCACTTGTGTATTTGTCAAGCGAAAAATCGGCCGGTCAATATAGTTGAAAACCCCGCCGGTTCGAGGGTATAGCCAAGGGACTGCTTGTCAAGCTCGGCAAGAGTCCTGTCCCAATAGGCGTCAAAATCCTCATTTTTGCGAGAAAGGAGTCGCCTCCCATGCCTTTTCTATACCAAATGCAGGCGCGTCCCCATAGCTTTAATCTGTTCCTGCCATTCAGCGGAAAGGTTGCTGTCCGTGATAACTGTGCCAAAATCTTCAAGCCTGGCGAAAAAAGCAGACCTTACCACATCAAATTTTGAGGAATCTACCACAAGTATCTTTTCCAGCGCGCATTGCATGGCGGCTCTCTTTGTATCAACCTCGCAGCTGTTGACACATGTAACACCCAATTGGGCGTTGACCCCGGCTGCTGACATAAAGGCTTTGTTGATACGGGTACGGCCGAGCAGCTCCACACCTTCCTTGCTTTCAAACATCTGTACATCCGGCCTGTAAGTACCGCCGGTGAGGATAATGCCGCTGATTCCATTTTTTTGGATTTCAATTAAAGTATTCATCGTACAACATACCGCGACAACAGACAACGCGGAGGGTATGTGCTGGACAATGTATGGGGCGGTTGTGCCGATATCAATATAAATCACATCGCCGGGCTCAACAAGGGAGGCCGCCATTTTCCCGATACGGTATTTTTCCGTCGTGCGTTTGCTTTTTTCCATCGGCAAATCATAATAATCAATGCCATCCGTTTCCGATGTTTCCCCATTGTATACAACGGCGCCCGACACCACCTTGACAAGCTGGAGGGCCTTTAGCTGCTCAACATCGCGGCGAATGGTCATCTCGGTCACGCCTAGCTGAACGGACAACGCCTTTATTGATTCGCCGTTTCTCTGTTTTACAATACTGATGATCTGATTCATGCGTACCTGCTTATTCATAAAACCCACCCTGCCTTATTATTTCAGTAGGAAGCAATTTCTCGGTTTTTGATCAGACTGATTATGGAACTGGTCCCCAGTCTGCTTGCCCCTAAATCCAAGAACCGCTGCGCATCCTCCAAGGAGCGGATCCCCCCGGCTGCTTTGATTTTAACATTTTTTCCAATATGCCTTGTAAACAGGGTTATATCCTCGTATGTGGCATTTGCTGTGGAAAACCCGGTGGAGGTTTTAATATAGTCCGCGCCCGCTTCGGTAACAATTTTGCACATCATAATCTTTTCATCGGCGGTGAGGAGGCACGTCTCGATGATTACCTTCAGCACCCGGTCGGTGCAAGCCTCCTTAATTGCCCTTATTTCGTCGCGAACAACATCATAGTATCCTGACTTGAGAAACCCGATATTGATCACCATATCCACCTCGGAAACGCCGTTTGCGATAGCCTCTTTCACTTCAGCCACCTTGGCCGCCCGTGTAGAATAGCCGTTAGGGAATCCAACAACAACGCAAACCGGTATTTTGCCCTGAAGATATGCGACGGCTTTAGGGGCATAGGAGGGGGGGATGCAAATGCTGGCTGTCTGATACTCCGTTGCGTCATGACAAAGTTCCTTGATTTGTTCCCAAGCTGCGTCAACCTTGAGCAGGGTATGGTCTACTGCCGATAGAATTGCTTTGATATTCACGTTCTTCCATCCTTTCATTAGAGCTCTTGCGTAACCCGGCAGGGAGCGGAACACCCCGCCGCTCTAGCGAGCCTGCGAGCGTAAGCAGAGGGGTTTCCGCTCCCGCCCGCCGGGTGTGACGCAAGGTGACAGCAGTTACGCAAGAAGTCTGTTTTCCGGTTTAGCGCCGTCCGGTACTGTATGGCTGCCCCAGTGCCTTTGGCGCGCGGGAACTCTTTGACGCGAAAGCTAATGCGATAAGGGTGACAATATAAGGCGCCATCTTATATATATTGTTAGAGACAGGCAGAGTTCTCAGAATAGGGATCCCCGAGTACGCTGATGAAAGCATCATTGCCACGCCGAAAAACAACGCCGCGAAGAAAATCCTGTCCGGCCGCCATTGACCAAAAATCAACACTGCCAGCGCGAGAAACCCGTACCCGGACACAGAGGCGTTATAACTGGTCGAAGTCGGGACGACAAAGATAAGTCCGCCAATCCCGGCAAGAAAGCCTGAAAGCAGCACGCCTGCGTAACGGATACGGTATATATTCACGCCCACTGAAGCGGCCGCTTGGGGGTGTTCGCCGCACGCGCGCAGCCGAAGCCCGAATTTAGTGCGGTATAACAGCCCCCAGGAAAGCAAGAAAATCAGCAACCCAAGATAGGTGGTAAGGTATGTGTTTTGAAATAAAAGAGGCCCGAAAAACGGGATTTTTCCAAGGAAAGGAACTTCTCTGATATGGAAGGAGTTTATGAAAGAAATCTGTTGAACGCCATATATCATGCGAGCCATGAAGATGGCAAACGCCGGCGCGAACAGGTTGAGGGCCGTCCCTGCAATAATTTGGTTCGCGTTATGTGAAATGGAGGAATAGGCAAGCGGTAAGGATAATAATAGGCCGGATATTCCGGCGGCCAGGAGCGCCAGAAGAAGAAGCCCCTGCCCGCTCATAGTATCTCCCGCTACGCTGATGATCAGGATGCCGCTGAAAGCGCCCATAATCATCATCCCTTCCAGCGCGATATTTACAATACCGCTGCGCTCGGAAAACAGGCCTGCCAGCGCCACCACCAGCAACGGGATAAAAAAGCACATGGTCTGTTGAAATAAAAAGTAAATTGTATTCATTGCGCTTTACCCCCCTCTCGCTTGTGTATACGCCTTTTAAGATAGACGGCAAATTCGCGTATGGCTATCGCAAAGGCGCTAAAGTAGATGATAGCGGCAATAATCATGTTCACGACCTGCACGGGGAAATCGTACATTTGAAGATGAAATCCGCCCGCCGTGATATACGAGATAAATAAGGCTGACAGAATGATGCCGAGGGGATTAGAGAGGCCCAGCAAGGCTATGGATATTCCGGTAAAGCCCTCTGGAGGGATAACATCCGCCACTACCAAATGCTTTCCGGTTCCGGCCAAATAGAGAATGGCTCCGCCTAAACCGGCCAGCATCCCCGCTATAGCCATGGACAGCACGATGTTACGCTTGGTGCTGAATCCCGCGTAAAGGCTTGCGTCCTTGTTGAAGCCGCAGGCTTTGAGTTCATAGCCAAACGTGGTTTTCTCCAGCATGATATAAATAACAGCCGCGCATATCAGTGCTAGAATTATGCCGATATTAACCCCTGACCCCGGAAAAATTGTATTCAATCCCATGTCGGGAAGCAGCGCGCTTTCGGCTACCGGCAGGGACTGGTTTCGTAATGTGTCGTAGACAGTCCTTACCACCAGCTGATTGACCAGATAGACGCCGATATAGTTCATCATGATACTGGACACGACTTCGTTGACATTGCAGTACGCTTTGAGAAACCCGGGCAGCAGAGCGCACAGACTGCCCAACATCATGGCGGCAAGCACGGCCGCCAGCCAATGAACGCCGGCAGGCAGGAACGTCCAATGCACCCCTACATACACCGCGCCGAAAGCGCCGAAGAGGAGTTGACCGGAGGCTCCTATGTTGAACAATCCTGTCCTGAACGCGAAACCTACCGAAAGCCCGACCATCATCAAGGGCGCCGCGAATTGCAGGATTTGACCAATCCCGCGGGTTCCGTCGCGAAATCCGCCGGTTAATATCGTGCCGATTCCTAAACCCGCCTGAGAGGGATTGCTTGCCAGCATGATGAGAAAGCCTAAAAACAATCCCATCAGGACCGATATTATCGAAGGCGCCGCTGCCGAAAGCCTGCGAAGACCTTTATTGTCGATCATGCCTTCACCCCCTTTTTTGCTCCCGCCATATACAGACCCAATTCCTGCAATGTTGTCTCGGACGGTACAAGCTCCGCAACAATGCGCCCCTCGAAGATAACGAGGATCCGGTCGCTGACATTCATCACCTCATCCAGCTCCATAGAGATAAGCAGGACAGCCTTGCCTTTATCCCTCTGGGCTACCAGCTGCCGATGCACCTGCTCGATCGCGCCGATGTCTAAGCCGCGGGCGGGCTGGACCGCGACCAACAGCCTATGTTCGCGCTCGATCTCCCGGGCAAGGATTGTTTTTTGCTGGTTCCCTCCTGACATGCTGCGGGTTTCAGTTTTGCTCCCCTGGCCGCTCCTGATATCATATTTTTGGATTAACTCCGACGCATTTTGATAGATCCCCTTAAAGCTGAGAAATGTATGCGCCTGAAAACTTCTTGTGTTGTGTTCTTTCAGTATCAGATTTTCCGCAATGTTGTATTCCAGTACCAGCCCGTGCCTGTGCCGATCCTCCGGGATATGGGAGATACCGTGATGATTACGGTGACGCACGGTGCGGTTTGTCATATCCTCGTTTTCCAAGTATATGGCGCCGCTTCGCGCAGGCAAAAGCCCGGTGACCGCAGACGCTATTTCGGTCTGTCCGTTGCCGTCAATCCCCGCAATGCAGATGATTTCCCCCGCGTGAACGGTGAAGCTCACATCACGCACTTTGTCTTTGCCGCTTCTATTGTCTTTAACACAGAGGTTCTCTAACCGGAGAACGGGGCAGCCCACTTTCGCGGGCTCTTTCCGCACCGCAAGTTCTACCTTGCGGCCCACCATCATTTCGGACATTTCTTCCTTGGAGGCGGAAGACACGTCCACACATCCAACCAGCTTTCCCTTGCGCAGAACGGTGCATCGGCTGGCCGCCGCCTTGATTTCATCCAACTTGTGGGTGATAAACAGAATAGATTTTCCTTCCGCGGCAAGCCCCGTCATGGTTTTCATCAAGCCGCTGATTTCTTGAGGCGTCAATACGGCTGTAGGTTCGTCTAAAATCAAAATATCGTTGTTCCGATACAGCATTTTCAGAATTTCTACCCGTTGCTGCATCCCAACCGTGATGTCGTCCACCAACCGGTCTAGTTCCACATGCAGACCGTATTGTTCACTAAGCTCAACCGCGCGTTTACGGGCGGTTTCCGTGTGGAGAAAGCCGCGCTTTGTCGTCTCCGCCCCAAGAATAATGTTTTCCAATACGGTAAAATTTCCCACCAGCTTAAAGTGTTGGTGAACCATACCGATTCCCAGCCGATTTGCGTCATTGGGGTTTTGAATACTGACCTCTTTGCCTGATATTCTGATGGTTCCGCTCTCCGGGCGATACAGGCCGAACAATACGCTCATGAGAGTGGACTTCCCGGCGCCGTTTTCTCCAAGCAGCGCGTGGATTTCCCCTTTGCGCACCCGGAGCGTGATATCGTCGTTGGCAATGATGCCGGGGAATTTCTTTGTAATATGCAGCATTTCAATTACATAATCATTCATACCAACACCCCCTCGTTGCTTGCTTTTTTCCGCAGAACCCCGGATGGAGGGGGACGCCCTTTTGAGCGTCCCGCCGCCAACCCCTTCGCGGGGCGTCGCCGCCTAGGTTATCAGAACCGTTACGGTGGATACGGGAATCTCAGCCGCGGAGGCAACATGAGTATCATCTAATATCCCGCTGGCGATGCCGTTCTTGTTTTCAACGAGCAAGGCATAGATGGCGTCGTAATCGCTCCGGGTAAAGTTTTGAAAGCGTGAGGTTTCCATAGGCAGGCCGACTCCGTCGTTCCTCACATCCAATACCGTGGTGGTTCCGCCCGGAAATCTGTCTTTTAAGTAGAGGTCAAGAATTTGGTAGACCGAGTTTGCCAGCATCTTGACCGCCGATGTGATGACCGTATCAGAATCATCCGACTGGTCTGAATCCACGCCTATCACTTTGGTATTAGCTCGCTCCGCGGCCGCCATTACGGAAAAACCGACAGGGCCGCCGCACGAGAAGATGAGTTCTGTTCCGCCATGATACCAGGAAGCGGCCAAGGTCTGATTTGCCGGGGAGGCGTCGAAGTTGCCGACATATGTGTATTTTATGTTGATGTCGTCCGGCTGTAGCCCCAACTCCTTACCGGCATATTCTGCGCCTTGAATAAACCCATACCCGAATTTGACAACGGCAGGAACAGCCATTCCGCCAATGAAGCCCATGTTGCGGAACCCTTCTTTTACCGATGCGTAGCCTGCCAAAAAGCCTGCTTGATGTTCGGCGTAGAATACGGAACACACATTCCGCTCGATACGGTATTCCGTGTAGGTTCCGTCCTGCGGGACTCCGTCCAGCAAAATAAATTTGACGTCAGGGTAGCGGTCTTGAGCCACAAAGATTGCCGGCTCAAAAACAAACCCGGCGGCGACGACCACTTTAGCGCCGCCTCTTACAGCGAGGTCGATTGTTCTGACAAAGCCGTCAACAGTGTCCTCTGTAGATTGATAATACTTGTGGGTAAGATTGCGTTCCGTGGCGAATGAGACGACACCTTCCCATGCGCCCTGACTAAAGGATTTGTCGTCGATGGTGCCGCCGGCGATAATGACTTGCGCGATCTCAAACCCTTCGCCGCCCTCTGATGAATTGGTACAGGAAACAAGGCTCAGGCACAGTACCGTGGCAAGGGTCAGGCTCATCAGCTTTTTCATGATTACAGCTCCTCCTTTGTTTTTATGGAATCTTTCTCGAATAAGACGCGGATTGCCTCACATCCGGCAAGCGACAGGTTTTCGATATGACGTTCGGAGTGGTCGATGTTTGTCTGCGGGTCGAATTGGCCGCTCTCGCCCGCAACTTCACACACATTGTCCATCACGACCGAAATCCCTCCCGCTCGTAAACCCCACACACGCGCCAAGACGAAGATAACACTGGCTTCCATCTCTGCCGCGATCACATTTAAGCGCCTAAGGTCTTCAAAATGATGCGCCCAAGAGGATTGCCAATAATTGTTGAATGAGGAACCCGGCTTCGCGTGGCGCGCATAGAAGGTATCCGCCGAACGGGTCGTGCCTACGTGTCCTCTCAGTCCAAGAGCTTGGACAGCCTTAATGCAGGCTTCGACAACGTCATGGCTGGCAACCGCCGGAAATTCAGGCGGCGCATACAGATGGGAAGCGCCATCCAGACGTACGGCAGAATCAAAGATTGCCATGTCGCCGTTTTTCACATACTCTTGGAATGTGCCGCATGTGCCGATACGCACAAATGTTGTCGCGCCGCAACGCGCAAGCTCCTCCATTGCAATGGAGGTGGAAGGGCAGCCGATTCCGGTGCTTGTACAGGAGATGGGAGTTCCCTTGTACTTTCCCGTATAGGTAACGTATTCCCGGTTGTCAGCGACCAGCCTTGCCTCCTCCCAATAGCCGGCCACCTTTGCCACTCTCCCTGGGTCGCCGGGCAGCAACACATAGGGAGCCACATCGCCTTCGCGGATTTTCAGATGATACTGTTCAGACATAAGAAAACCTCCTATTTGTTTTTATTGCAACAAATGTTATAATCCGAACATCTTCCAATCAGATAATAACACGCGGCAAGGATAATGTCAAGAGGTTTTTTAAAAATATTTTGAAACACCACGACCACAAAAAAATGTTTGTCGCGGGCTTGACTTATTCGTGGTCATTGCATAAATGACGGCACACGGAAACAAGCCGTCGCTTTCTCAAGCTTTTTCGGCATGTAGAAAAAATATGATGACACCTGACCGCTGCCGCGATTGACACCGTTCTTTCAGAGGAAAGAAGATACAAAAAACAGAACCCTCAACCCTGTTGATTTTCAACAGCTTCTTCCCTCCAGAGTTTTCATGGAAGAAAAAAAGAAGCACTGATTATCCAACTGCTGACAGCGTGGAAAGCCACCCGCATGCCTTCACGAATAAAGACATAGCAAGGCTGAGGGTTGACGGTGGCATGAAAAATCAGGTGACAAAAGCGCAGCTATCCTTCCGCGTTTCTGTTGCCGTGTTTTCACTGGGTAGCTTTACTGCACCGGACACAATCGTTTTTGCTCCGCCGTAGGATTCGCTGTCGCTATCCTTCAACAGTAATCCGCCGGCTCAACATTTCCCGAATGGCCTAACAACAATGACCGCTGACCATCAATACCCTTCTATTAAGTTATATAGGGAAAACACCGCAGTTTTTACAACCACCGCAAGAAAAAGTTTTGTTCGGCGTTGCGTTTTCACTGCCGATGTCTTGACCTAGGCGGCATATCCCCGTCCGGTACGCTGAAGGGGAATGGTAGTCCATAGGATGTGAAATGAGCGAAAGCATTGCCTCCGCTTATAACCATTCGAAATATTACGCATAAACTAAGGGTTCGGCATATTCGAATTGTTTTAGCTCATCTTCGGTCAAGTCGGAACCGTTTATCCCACGTTCGCAACAATAATTGGACATAGCATGATAATCGTAGTCTACTACAAGAGGACGTTTGGGGGGCGCTAAATAACCCCCTGCCCGTTCCGCTGCTTCTTCGAGGGCGGCCCAACCGCGTCTGTCAGCTTCGCTTAACATCTAAATCACCTTCCAATGTGTATTTTTTAATAATTCTATGCGCGTTACGCTCTGATACGTCCATCCTGTACTCATGCACACGCGTTCTAACTATTGACGCGCCAAGCATATCGGAATAATGCCGAACTAAATCTTCGTTCTTTGCGTCAAAGAAGATGTATCCGCCAAACCCGTTTGCATCCGACAATTTCATAGCTATTGCAAACAAATGACCGCCAACGCCTTCGTATTGCTTCTTTTCGCCGCGATTGTGCGGCGCACTCTCAACCAAATGAACATGGACCGCGCCGCGAATCACCTCTGCTGAAGCCAATCCTTGAATCGTGTCATCGCCTTTAATCAACAACTTGTATATATTCGTTTTTTGCAGCGCTTCGGCAGTCCAGTCAAAAAGCCAATCTTGTTCATTTAACCCGGATATATCGTCTGCTGTCGCAATGGAAAATACTGTTTGTAAAACCTTGCATGTTGAAACCTCAATCAAGCACGGCGTCAGTTTGTCAATGAGTATATCTATCTTCATATTCGCACCTCGCTTTTCCTCTTCTACATTATACCCGAAGAATGAGAGATTGTAAAGGGTAGAGTTCATGTCTGTTGTTCAAGCCCTGCTGCCGGTTCTGGCTCTGCATTCGGCGTTAGAGGCAAACCAATATTACCGCGACACCATCCTCAAAAACGAAAAAGATTATGTGATCTTGGTTATGATGAAATTGGATTAAGGCAAGCCGTCAGGGCGCGAACAGCTCCGGCGGTTTTTTTGTTGTCTGAACTCAGAGGAAGGACTCGTCTCGAATACCCCTATTATCAAGAGTAGACATACGCCGTTCTAATGGCGATAATTAAAGGAACTACTTTTTACAAGGGGTGTTCTTATGTTTGAACTCAACAAAGAAATCGAGGCATATCTGAATTATTGCAGGTGTCACAAGAAATTGAGTGATAAGACTGTCAAAGCGTATTCAATTGACCTTGCACAGTTTCAACAGCGTATAGAGGAAGCGGCAACAGGCATATCCAAATCAGAGATCATGGACTACATCGCATATCTTCATAAAACGTTTCAGCCGAAAACGGTGAAACGTAAAATCGCCAGTATTAAGGCATTTTTTCATTATTTGGAATTCGAGGAGATACTCTCTGATAACCCGCTCAACAAAATCAGGACAAAGTTTCAAGAACCTCAGGTATTACCCAAAGCGCTTCCATTGAAGATTATCAAAAAAATACTGACCGCCGCTTATGTGAATCTGGCTCATGCCAAGACGGCGTATGGTTCACGCATGGCTCAGCGGGATATCGCGATTATTGAGTTGCTTTTTGCGACTGGTATGAGAGTGTCAGAGCTTTGCTCATTAAGCAACGATGATGTCAATTTGGATGATGGCAGTATCCGAATTATGGGCAAAGGTGCGAAGGAGCGTGTTTTGCAAGTCGGAAATCGTGAAGTGTTGGGAGTTCTGCGGCAGTACAGGAAGGCACATATGCCGCTGATTACTGAGACAGGCTTTTTCTTCGTGAATAGGCTTCGCTTGCATCTCTCCGAGCTGTCTGTACGCTTTTTGATTCAAAACCTCTGTGTCCAAGCCGATGTCGCGCTCCATGTGACGCCGCATATGTTCCGGCACTCATTCGCAACATTGCTGCTTGAGGAAGATGTGGACATCCGCTACATACAGCGCATGCTTGGTCATAGCTCCATTCAGACGACGCAGATTTACACCCAGGTAACAGCAGAGAAGCAGCGCCAGATACTGACCAAGAAGCATCCGCGGAACAAGCTCTTGTTTGAAAAGTAATTTGCCCTTGCAATTTGTCGAATCGCCTGATATAATACCTACACAGGATAATCCTAAATTATCTGGGGTTAGGGTGTACGCTTGATGGGTGTTTATTATGACTTTATAATGGAGCCGCTGCCTGGAACATTTTCCGATATCTTCTCAAAAACATGGAAAATCAAACTTTCAGAACTCGGTTTTGAATGCTCTAATGCCTTGCAATTACGGGTTGGGAACCAACTGCGTCCAAAGCTAACGTGTTGGGGTGCGGCTATTGGCTCAAAGAACATCGGAGAAATTGATATTGCCTGTGTTTCTGAAGTCGCGTCGTTTATAGAGATGCTTCACAAAGCCTCAATTATTATTGACGATATGATTGATCAGGATGATGCCCGGCACGGACAGCATACGTTCCATTTACAGTATGGAACTGATACAACCGCTATATTTGCGCTGTTGCTGATAGCTCATGGCACTGAAGGAATCAATAATGTTTTTGTGGATAAAGACCGTTCTTACAACGGCGTCAAGCTCTTTGCTAATACGGTAAGCAGAATGGCGCAGGGTGGGTTGCGAGAATTGGAATTAAGTCAATCGGAGCGGTTCGATCTGCAAAACATACGAAATGTTATTGATTATGAAACGGTTTCTTTGATTAAAAACAGCTTTCTGCTTGGGTATTGGACATCACGGAGCATTGTCCCGCAGATTGAAGATATAATTGAGAATATTGGGAAGAACAGTGGCTACATATTTCAGATTTATAACGATTTGGAACCTTTTTCATGCATTGAAAAGAACATCGCATATAAGGGCGGCAATAACATAGACCTTAACCGCAACAGAAAAAACATTGTGGCAGCTTACATTTATGGGGCGTCAAACACAAAAGAAAAAGAACAAATGAAAGGCCTTACAGGAGACACCCTTCAATCATTGTTAATGTCGCTATACACAAAATACTCAATATATGAATTGGTTTCAGAAGAGTGCCATACCCTAGAAAGCGGTATATTCGCCCTATTAGACGAACTGACCTCATTTTGCGTGGCGCCGTGTCTTAATGACTTCAAAGTGTTTATTCAGAAGATGGTGTCTATCTGCCGTTCAAAACTACGAGAGTAAGTTGCTTATCCATGGTATTTCCGTGATCTTTGAATATAGGTTGAATACATGAACAATTAACGTGACCATCGTCATCAGCGCTTCATAACTCAATTGCCTTTTTATTGGATAATCCTTAGCTTGCTTAATATTTGAGATAAGGATGTTGTATACTACTGTATTTATCAGTTTATCCTTGACTGATAAATTGTTCTTCTTTTCAACGTGCATAAGTTCAGTCAACTCGCTTGTGCTGCTGTTTTTCATCTTAATGACGACTTTTGCTATGAGTTTATGCTGAACTGTATTGAGAATTGGGAACGCTATGATTACAAGCAAGAACAGCACAACCCATGACCCTATAAATGCTAGATTGTCAGGCGTGTTGAGTTCTAAAGAATCGCCAATGCTTATTTTGCCGGATGGCACTAATATGCTGTATTCAACGACATATATCAATCCAATGCCCAAGAAATAGTTCCGAAGGCGCTGAGATGTCTTTGCTATCTGCACAATCCATCCTGTATCAGCGGGAGAGTAGATGTTATAATTCGTTATTGAAAGCGTCGCCATTTCGTGAATCATCCGCAGATAAATAAAGTATTGATAATAGCTGTAGACACCTATGTATACACTGCCGCCTCCAAGAAATATCGCATACACGCCGACTGTATCAATTCTAATATACTCAAGCCTTACTATGCAGAAAAAGAAAAACATTGCAATGCCTGCCGCCAAGAAAAAAGGGGACTTTGACAGTTGCCATTTGCGCAATCGACGCTGAATCAACCCGCGCAATTCAGGGTTTCGAGAAACTCCCTTCACAAGCGACTGCTCCAAATCGTCAACTGCGTTGAAAAAGCCACGCATCGCTGATATAAGCATTGTGGTGGCTGCAATTAGTAAAAGCTGATGTGTCGTGAATTGGGTGAAGTAGTTATTACCGAAAACATTGATGAGTTGCCCGGCAAGAGTTATTATGACCATAGAAATAACCCACCAACGTATTTTTGCTTGCTGGACTTTTACAATCACCCATTTGGAAAAAGGCATCTTTGTATTTTTACTCTTTTTCCTTTTCATCAGAAAATCCTTTCAAATATGAGAATTGAGGCTCCGTTTGATGTATTATGATGTTGCAATCGTTGGCGCAGGTCCCGCGGGAAGCAGTTTGGCGGCACAGATAAGTTCGAGCGGACTCCATGCTGTGATTATAGACAAACAGGATTTCCCAAGAAACAAGCTTTGTGGCGGTATGTTGACATCAAAAACAATAGACCTAATAACTCATCTGTTTCCCAGACTGACATATGATTCATACAGTATTCGATTAGTTGATGTGCTATACAAGCAGTCAAGATTGCTTACTTTTGTGCCCGTTGATATCCTAAAAATTATAGATCGATTCAATTTTGATTATGAATTGGTAAAGTACGCTCAACACTGCGGAGCGGCGTTTATGCCTGCATCAACAATAAAAGAGATTGACTTCTCATCAAGAATTATAGAAACTGTTGGAAGCAACCTTATCCGCTACGGTATCCTCGTTGGCGCGGATGGAGTACACAGTTATGTCCGTCGCAAACTTGGATTACCAAAGAACAATATGGGATTTTGCGTTCAAGTTAGTTTGCCTTACGCCACCTCATCTGCTATTGAGCGAGACTTCAATAAAGAGAAGGCGGAAATATTCTTTGGAGAGTTTGAGCAAGGATACCTTTGGCGCTTCCCTTTAAATACCATAGCTGTCGTAGGCACCGGTGCAATTGTGAGTAGTATGGAAGGAAAACCGATTCTGCAAGTATTGAAAGACTTTATCCAATTAAATTATGCCATCCCGGAATACAAAATCCGTGGCGCGCATCTGCCATCTGGAAACAGCATTGAGCTTGGTGACCTTAAAAGTAATACATGTCTTATAGGGGATGCTGCCGGTTTGATTGATCCCATTACAGGAGAGGGATTGTATTTCGCGTTATACTCCTCCTCTATGTTGGCAAATGTGCTGGCACACTGTCCTTCGCATCTCGTTTTTGAAGCTTATCAACACAAAATGTCTCAAGTAATTAAGAGAATAAATAATGACTGCCAGCTCCGAAATGTTCTTTACGAGCCTCCTCTGCTCGCACAAACACTTCAAACATTAAGTAATGTTCCTGAATATGCCGAAGAACTCATTCATTCTACTGTCTGCACTTATCAGCGGTCATATGAGTCCGGATTGGATGAGCTTCGTGACTTGCTTAGATAACACTGTCGTAGCCGGCAGACATATCGGATGTATCAGATAATTTAGGATTATCCTGTGTAGATGCCCCATTAGTCTACAGCCATGTGCCCATACGACTCCTTTCAATTTTGAATTAAAGCCCGCTTGAGAGGGATAGGTTATGCGTGTCACTTTCATCCCGGTATTGCTCCTTTCCCAAACAGGAACATCTGTCATTGTCCGACTCACGCCTTTCCTCTGACAACGGCATCGGCAAGTTGGACAAATTGCGGTATACTTACCGACTGCATATTAGCTTGTCGAAGTGCAGTTGAGCGAAAATTCCCCTCAATTACTTATCCGTTGGGAAGCGGGGGATGCAACCACAAGGAGAAATAAGTTCTCATCCACAAACACCGAGAGGGGAAAAATGGCACAAATAAAAACATGGAAATAAAAAGGCTGTCGTTTACGACAGCAATCCCGTTAAGGTCAGTATTCGGTTTTAGCTTTGCGGCACATACGGCTTGTGTCAAGCCAAAACCAGGAGGAAAATTCTTAAGGAGGGTATTGAAAGCCCCCCCAAAAAACCAACCCGGAAAATTCGTCGTTGCGGTTTTGGATTGAACGTGGTATTATATAGATACAAGGAGAGTGCCGCTATGACCAAACTCAAACACACATTCAAAACCGATATCCTCTTCAAGCTTCTTTTTGTAAAACACCCGGATTTACTGAAGCGGCTTGTCGCCCAACTGCTGGGGATTCAGCTAAACAGTATAAACCAGTTTGAAATTCGCAACCCCGAAATGCCGCCGGAAATGATGGGCAACAAATTCTGCCGTTTGGATATTCACATGAGAGTGGACGGTCAGCACATAAATCTTGAGGTTCAGGTAGAAAATGAAGGGGATTACCCCGAGCGCACCCTTTTCTACTGGGCAAGAATCTACTCAAACGCTCTCCCCGCCGGCGGTAACTATGCGGCACTGCCCCGCACAATTGTCATCAGTATCATCGACTTCCCGCTCTTTGACTGCACGGAGTTTCATTCGGAGTTCCAAGTTCTTGAAGTTAATCGCCACACAGCCCTGTCGGACAAAATGGTCTGCCATTTCTTTGAACTACCCAAGCTGCCGGAGAATATCAGCAAAAACAACCTGCTCTTGCTCTGGTTAGCGTTGTTCAAAGCGGAAACGGAAGAAGAATTAAAGCAAATCGAAGCACTGGAGGTGCCTGAAATGAATCAAGCGATTACCGCCTATCACAATGTCACGGCATCATCGGAGTTCCGTGAACTGGAGCATCTGCGTTCCAAAGCCATGCACGATGAAGCACAGGCTTTGTATAATGCGGAGCGTAGAAATTCGTTGGCTATTGCCCGAAAAGCTCTGCAAAAAAGTATGTCTGTTGAAGACATTGTAGATGTCACCGGCTTAACCCCCGCCGAAGTTGAAGGCTTGCGCGAACCGCATTAAGGTTCCTTCACCAGCCCGATGAAGTTGTAATACACATCAATCACCTGTGACCGGGCGTTTCCACGTCCTATGGCTTGGTGGCAGACAATCTTGTCAATAAAAACACGGACGATTTCGGCATTTAACTCCGAAACGTCCGTGTACTTCTTCACCAGACCAAGAAACCGCTGAATGTTGCTGCTTTTTTCCCTCTCTGTTTCCAAGAAAACGGTAATCTCACCAACCCTTTCCCGAAGAGCCGCCTGCTCAGACTCAAAATCTTTCAGCATAGAGTCAAATCGTTCATCCGAGAGACGCCCGCTGACATTATCTTCATAAATCCGTTTAATAATGCGGTTGAGTTCCGATATTCGGTTGTTGGACTTGTCTAATTCAACTCTGACAGCGCGGAGTTCCGTGTCAGCCGTCTGTTGATGCGTTTTTTCTACCAGTGCAACAAACTCAGCCTCCCGCTCCCTTGCAAATGCTGTGATGGACTGGATTTCACCCAAAATGAGCGGTTCGATAAAATTAAGCGGTGTGCTGTGAATGGAACAATCCCGATGCCCTGTACGAGAACGCATATACGTCCCGCAGACGTAATAACGCACTTTTGCCTTATGGTCACGGCTTATTCGAAGCCGTTTGTTGCAGTCGGCACACCATAGTAATCCATTCAGCGGCCCCATTTCACCCATCAGCGTAGGTTTGCGCTTGGTACTTTCCCGAAGCCGCTGAACCCGCTCCCAAATATCAAGGTCAACAATGGGAGCGTGGGTGTTTTCCGTTATAATCCAATCCTCTTTCGGTAAATTGTATGAGCGTTTGTCTCGGTAGGTTTTGTGGAAAGTTTTACAGCTGACGGTATGTCCAAGATAGTCCATCCGGCTGAGGATTTTCCCCACGATACCCTTGCCCCAATATGTAGTGTTGCCTCGATTGTTGATGCCGTTTTTCCGCTGATGGACAGCCGGCGGGTCTATTCCACGGTCATTGAGGATTGTCTCAATCTGGCAGGGGCCATAACCACTGAGACATAGACGATAGATTTCCCGCACCACCTCGGCCGCTTCTTCATCTACAATCCAGACACCTTTTGCATTCGGGTCTTGTTTGTAACCGTAGACGGGATAACCCGTTAAATGCTTGCCCGACAAGGCTTTGGTGCGCATGGATGCTTTTATTTTCTTACTAATGTCTGCCTACCGTACTTAAGGACACTTTTTTAATCGAGCAAAAATGATTTAGAAAAGCACCTAAAAGCCCCCGCTTCGCTGTTAATTCGGCGTTGCGGGGGCTTTTTTTGATGCTTGACTTAGATGTCGGGGTGGTTATTTGGTGATGAAGGCAGCAGATACATAAGCTACCGGTACATCGGGGGTGTAGGCGATTTTCGCCCAACCACCGTCTATACTGAGGACTTTAACGACATCGCCGCGGCGAAGTGTGCCAACTCTGGCACTGGTGCCGGAAGCGGCGGCGCGGACGTTCAGTCTGGAACCGGCAGAGACATTAACCGTATAAGGGGTGAATGCTCCGATGGAAGCAGAAGCCGTAGCAGTAGTGCCGCTTACAGCGGGACCGCTTTGGTGGGTGAGGGAGCTAAGAGGTACCAAAGTGCCGGTGTTGCAACGCGCCCATTGGCCGTCAGCACTGATTTCCAGTACTTCTACGATAGCACCAACAGCCAAGCGGCCGGGTGAAGGGCAAGAGGTGCCGGGACCGGTACGTTCGATGAGAGCCGTGCTTACCGTATAGATGGCTTTCGTCTGGACGGGGGCTTTCGGTGCGGGAGCGGTCGGTGCGGGTGCGCCTTGGCTCGGAGCAGGGGCGGGGGTAGAGCCGCCGCCGGAGCGGACATAGACGGTTTCGGTTACAGTCTTGGTACCGCCGGCATTAGGGTTTATCTGTGGGCTCGTGACCTCGGATGAGGCAACGTAGAAGCCTTTCAAGTTGGCGCCTGATACAGGGTTGGTAGTAATGTGGAAGCGCGTCATTTCGCCGGTTGAACCGGATTTGGTCTCGGCTTCCTCTTCGCCTATGGTTATATCGATACTGATTGAGTCGTCAAACCAAACGCCGCCACCGCTGATGCGGACGGTGAAGTTTTCGATGCTGTCATAGGCGTTTTGGGCGGGAGTGCCGGGGGCTACCGGGTCGGCGGGGTCTTCCCAAGTGGCGACATATTCAGCGCCGCCATCTTTCCAAACGAGGGTTTTTGCCTCGACACTGGGGAGAGGCAGGACAGGTTGGTATTTTGACGTTTCATATCTACCGGGATTTGCAGCGGTGCCATCGGCGAAGGCACGAACTCGGATATTGACGCGTTCATCCGTTGTTCTGACTTCTCCGGCGAAGAGGGCGAGTACTTCGGCAGCATCAACAGTATAGGTTGCATTGTTACCTTTTAGGGTTGTAATACTCTGGACTGCACCTTCTTTTTCTTGTCCGTTACCGTTATATAAAATATACCATTCATACTTATCGACATTGGACTCGTCTGCAAGACCTTTGAAAGAGATGCTTCCATCGGCGTTGAGTTCAAGAAATTCGCGGTCGATTACAGGCAGGGCAGGCTTAAGTGTAGCGGTTAGAACGATGGGAGCATCAACCTCATCGGGGGGAGTGTAGGTCGTGATGAACTTGGTGGCATCGCCGAAAGTGCCGCCTGCAGCGCCATCACTCCAAAGGACGTTTTCTATTTCGTCATTGTCGGACACGGATATATTGAGGGGTGTGGTATTGAAGACGTCAATGTCATCTTCTTCGTTTATCTTGACTTCATCAGCATTGCCGCCTACTACAGCACCCGACACATTGACGCCGATTAGTACACCGGTGGAAGTCCGTGTATTGCCGTCAGTTGGAGTGTCATTTACTGCTGTCACGTCGACCGTAATGGTCTTGCCGAAATCAGTGGCGACGGGGGCGTAGGTGGCGGTTGTAGCAATGTTACCACCGTCTCTCTTCCATTGGTATTTGGGAGTTCCCTCATTAGCACCGGGTTCAGTATTACCCTTCTCAAAATTTCCGCGCGTGACCGTTAGAGGCGAAGTTCCGCCATAAACCCACTTACCGGGGCTTTTTTCGCCTACGATGATAGGGTCGGCATCGTAGTACGGAAGGTCTTCGTCTATGGCAGCGAAGGCTGTCATCACGGGCATTAGACCTAGGCACAGAGCAAGAGAGAGACCGATAGCGAGGGTTCTCTTTGCGATGTTCCCAATTTTCCTTTTGTTACGTTGTTTTTCTTTCATTTGTTCCTCCTTGTGTGCAAAGTGCATTGTAGCGGCGGGAATTCGCCGCCGGGCGTAAAACGCCACGCGTTTATGCCCTTTCCTTCTGTAACAACCCTTATGGGGGGAAGAGGTGCTGTAAACAGCCGTAAACAAACGGTAAACGCCCGGTAAACAACTGTAACCCGCCGCTTGCGTCCACTTACGGTTGGCTTTTTTGCCGGCCGGTCGTTTACGCCCTTTCCCCCTATAAGATAAATTCACCGAGAAACTAAAAAACGGGATGTACGTGTGTGACCACACATACATCCCGCCTTAAAAATAGCTGGAAATACTTCCTATAGAGTAGAGCCGCGAGTAGAACGAGATAATGTACACACATTTTCATTGCCAGATGGATAGAACTGGCGTATAATAAATGCGTGTATCGCAGATTCTCTGTATTGTGTGGTGGCAAACTCACCATACCTTATCCGGCGGAGCTACAACTCCGTCGGATGGTACACATTACGTTATTTAGTTTCTCTAAAAAAGAGATTAACACAGGTTTTGGAAAAGTGCAAGCGAAATTTTACATTTTTTGTAATTTTATGCAATAATTTGTAACAATATTGTATTTTTATGCAGGCGCATCGCGTTTTGCTCCTGAATAACTGTTAGTCGGTATGGTAAACATCCGCATCTGTGACATCATCAAACAGTTTCGCTCCCGCTATATTTTTCGCATCTGCTATTTTGCCGCTTATTCATAAAATAGAAACGCACCCAAGATACAACGATTTAATTATTCCTTAATCTTTTAATTATTTGTCAGGGAATAATTAAAAGGTTCACATCACGCCATTTTCGCCCCGCTGCCAGCCAGTTCGATTCGGTTGGCGGCGGGGCTTTTTTAGATTTAAATATTCAATTCAAAATCAGTTAGAATTCAGGCAACCGACAACGGCAGTTCAGAATACTGCGTTAAACTGAGAACAAATCTAAACGAAAGGATGAGTACCATGTTAGAAAATAATAACAGCTATGAAAATCTGTGCGGAGAATTCACAGAACAGCCAACGGGAAAAACAACCTTGGAAAGCGGAGTATTACCCGATGTTCGGTTAACGGTCACACAACCCACAAATCGTAAACGCAAAGAGCGGAAGCAAGGGAGGTTAATTGCTGCGCTTATTTGCACTTGTATGATAGGCTCTGGGATTTTCGGATTCAGCGGTTCATGCATCGCCAATGAGGAATTAGGCAACACACGAGAATCCCTTGCCCTCATGCGGCGGGGATTCTCTTTTTTCCTAAGAGACCTTTGCAAAATGTTCAGATAAAATTCAGACAGACAACAACGGGAGTTCAGTTACCCCCTGTAAACTATATACAAGGTCAAACGAAGGGAGTGAGAATATGAATGGCAGACACGAACTAAAGCATTACATCAACGCCGCAGACTATGCTCAGATACGGGCAAGACTACGCGCCGTTGCAAAGCCGGACGAACACGCCGGAGAAGATGGCGGCTATACAATCCGTAGTCTTTATTTCGACAACTACTCGGATAAAGCGGTAATCGAAAAACTATCCGGGCAAAGTAGGCGAGAAAAATTCAGGTTTCGGATTTACAACGGCGATACGTCCTTTATCCGTCTTGAGCGCAA
>Ga0099364_10003220_pt1 | contig 25458 bp, 18 predicted proteins | sample TergutTh196P3_FD_73070 | JGI IMG/M metagenome (GOLD analysis project Ga0099364, IMG submission 73070) | Microcerotermes parvus P3 segment gut microbial communities from Pointe-Noire, Republic of the Congo - Th196 P3 | ecosystem: Host-associated > Arthropoda: Insects > Digestive system > Gut ...
CAGCTAGCAATGTTACAATAAAATTAGGAAATTTGGCTTTTTTTTTTAAGACATTGTTATATGTTTAAAATGAATTTAGGTTACAAGTTCCAATCACAATAAGAATCAAAGATTTTTCTAAAGCATTATTAATCGCTTTGGCATAATCAGATTTTCCTAGAACTTCGAGTGTTTGTACACTAAAAAAAACTTCGTGCCCCTTCTTTACTAAGTAATCATAAAGATTCTTGGCTATTTTACTATCTAAAGTTGGGTTGCCTTTATCATCTTTATTTTTAAATGAAATGAAAACATCGTACATCATTAGTCTCCTATTTTTCGTAAGGAATGCATTAATGAGGGTTTCTACCTAGCTTCACATACCTTCGGCATGTGTAAGGTAAAAGTAGATTCAATATATATATATTTATACCTTACACATGCCTAAGGTATGTGAAGCTATGTAGAAATGTATGCTAACACCACAAACCTGCATCCTGAAGGGATGCAACATAATACGCAGATTGTTGGTTGCATCCCTACGGGATGCAGATTTGGTGTGTGTGTTCGTTTCATACAGATGGAATTAGGAACGAATAAATGCGTTCCCTACAGATGCTGCAGGTATGTGTAAGGTAGGACTTTTTAGAGTGACTTCATAAATAAGATCCCAACCGAACTCGGAACGAATAAATGCGTTCCCTACGAATGGGTGTCAAGTTATTTAATCGAGGGTACGTCCTCAAGGCCGAAGAGGTTACGTTAAACGCGTTTCTCATGATTGCATAATTCTTTGCTTGTTATCGTTAATAAACTTATACACATAATTAATCCAATTATGTATATCAGAATTTGTTTCATAATCAATTAGATTGCTTGTCACCAGTGCTCCATTACTTTTAATCATATTATTAAGCAATATGATGCAATTCTCTTCTTGTACAGCGGCACAACTTTTAATTGCCACCATAGCTTGATTAATATGCTCTATAACTTCTTCTTCAGAAAAACTATGTATATATAATCCAAGAGTGTAATAAAACTCAATTTGAGATGTGTCATACTTGCTTATAGCTTCGTTTGTGCTTTGTTGGTAGAACAGTTTTGCTTCGTCTAAATTGCTACATAAAAACTCTTTGAACATTAACATATATAAATATCGTACATAATATCTATCATGCGAAATAGAAGCATTGTAGATATTTTGGGCATTTACTAAATGAATATTTGCTTGATCATAGTTATTTTGCCATAATAGGTTTAAAGCTTGAACTCTTTCTAATGATGAAAGGAATAAACTCAACATCCTTTTATCATCATATTCAAACGTTTCATTAATTAACTCAATTATTATTTGAATTGCTGATGATATCATGTTGTTTGCTTCATCAAATTCTTGCCTGATGGACTTAATTTTGCCTATCATTTCAAATTTTATTGAAATTATGTATTTATTTCCTGTTTTGTGACCTAAGTTAGCTGCAATTTCATAATGTTTGATAGCGTTATCATAATCACATTTTTTCCAATAATTATTTCCCATGAAACGATGTATTTCAATGAGAAAACAAGTATTTATCGACTCATCAAAGTTATTAATTACATATTTTCCTAGCTCAAAGGTTTTATTACAATTATCTACGATATAATAATATCTCATACAACATGTCAATAATTCTAATTGATTAGATTTTATATACTCTTCTATAACATTATCAAATCCGATATCTTTCAATTTAAAATACATAGCATTGTGATAGATAAATTCTTTATTCCTTATTAATATATCTTGAAAAGTTTTGCTTTGTATTACTTTCAACACAGTGTATGAATCAATTTTATATAAATCAGATATCTCGTTTATGTATGTTCTAATTGTTGAATCTTGACCAATTAAAGCTCTTCTTTGTTCTTGTAGATTGCTATCAATTAATAAATCGAGAGCATTTCTTGGTTCTTTTGAGAGCAATGTATGTTTTGTAGTGTATTTTATAGTATATTCATCAAAGTTTTGATTTAGATATTTTTGGTAATAAAAATATGCCAATCTCTCATGAGCATTTTTTATTAAAATGAAGTACTTTCCACTATGTTCTTTATCTAAAAGCCAATCAATCAAACTTTTATGAATAGGTTCAATTGTTAAACCATTGTTTGGAAAAAGAACAAAAATGTGAGATAATATCTCTTCAAAAAAATATTCATCAATTTTTAATATTTCTTTGATTTCTGTTATTTTTAATGGTTCAAAACTGGCAGTGATTATTTCTAGGATCGGTCTGATACTTTTGGAGTAATCATATGTATTTTCAAGTTTAAATAATCTTTCAAAGTATCTGTTATATATAGGGATCAAACTTTTAGGGAAATCATCAATATTTTTTAGATCTAACTCACCACTTTTGATTGACTTTACTATCTCTGAAGCATAAAGAAAATTACCTTCAGAATTTTCTAATAATTTATGAACTATTTCTTCATGATTTAAATATTTTTCTAAATTGTTGATATTGGTTTCAAAAAAACCTTTTATATCTTGTAAATTAGATTCTGAATTACTTTCAATAATCACAGGCTTAAGATGTTTAATCTTTAAAAAAATATCTTGTTCGGGTCTAGTAGTAACTACTAAACGTAACCAAGTAGGAGTTTTATGAAAATCACTTACAATAAGTTCTACTAATTCATTTTTAGTTTCTTTATTAGCTTCATCAAGAGCATCAATAATTAGAATTATATCATTTTCTGGATGTTCAATCAAAGCAAATGGCTCAATAAATAAGTATTCAAATAACCTATTAACACCCTTATTAATCAAGTATGGCAAATCAATAAGAGAGAATAACATCTCTTTATATGCTGGTAATTGACTACTTAGATGATAAGCTAAAGACATTATTACTCTCTTGGGATTTGCTCTTTCTTCATTATTATGCTTACAAAAATGAATCCCTGAAACATTTTTACTTACTTGGGAAAGCTTGGTTACGAATGCAGTTTTCCCACATCCTGGTTGCCCAACAATACAGAATATCCTGGATGTTTTATTTATTTCAAGCCATTCATTATAGTACTGAAATAACCATTCTCTACCATAAAATGAATAATCAATATTAGTTAAATAACTTTCATTATTTAAGGGTTTTAAAAATGGAATTAATCCATGATGTGAATCTAAAGGGTAAGGCATTTCTTTTACGCCTTTAATTATAGAATTAATTTCTTCAAGTTTTTCTTGATAATAATCCTCATCAATACCACCTAGAGCATTTCGATATTGCATCATATCTAGCCATAAAGTACGAATGATTTCTAATATTGGCTCAACTTCATGTACTTTGATAGGAAATATAGGTTTATTATGATAACTTGCCCAAGCTAATTCTTTTAAGCAGTAACCATCAGGACGACGCATTGAGTATGGAGACATTAACAATAAGAAGTAATTACATTGGTTTATGCCTTTTTCTATTTCTTCTGACAATTCTAGTGTTGCATGTAATTCCTTGTAATCTACCCAAACATTATGACCTAACTGCTCCAGGTCATGAGCAATCCTCTCAATCAATTGCTTGTGTTCATCATGTCCGTAGCTGATAAATAAATTCATTACCTCTCCAATAAATGTTTTATCATTTTTTCTTCATAAGATTTACTTAATCTCTTTTGAAACCAGTGTCCGTTTAGTCGGACAATTGCAATGTGATCCTCACTGTTTAAATACTCAGTAATTATCCCAAACCCTGTATATATAGCTACAGGAGTATTGTCTTGATATACATCTCTGATTATTTCAAGAACATGAACGCCATGTTTACCATAAGCAGGTGGAGAAATTGCATTTAAATCATTAATCACCCCTTTCAACTTTTTAGCTTCTTCGTAGATTTGAGCTACTAATTGAGGTTCAGTACCTTCCTTTATCGACATGAAATCAGTTAAAATGATATCCGGCTGGTTAGAACTTGAATAATCGTTTCTAAGAATTTCCTCGATAGAGGCAATATTAGCATTCTTAATCACTTCTATCCTATATTCTCCATCATGGTTTTTTATGAAGTCTTCAGATTGTTTCCCTTTCCCATCAATTATCAAAATAAATTGGTTTGCACATCCATCTCTTAATATCTGTTTAATCTTCATAGATTCGTAAATCTTACCTAGGTTCATTTGAATCCAATGTCCTTTTAGCGATAAGTGTTCTTCCATTAATTCCTTATTTTCATACTCAGCGATAAATGAAGTCCCCGAATAAATTGCAACTGGAATGTATTCTGAATAAAGCTTTCTAACTAAACGTAGAACATTAATCCCATGTTTTTCCAAAACAGGCCTAGCTAATGAATTATATTTCTCAATAGCTTTAGGCAAATCTTCTTTCATTATTTTCTTGATATTACTTTTTAAGTCCTTTAGAGATTCATCTTTGATTTCATGTTTCAAGTCTGTTAAAATGAGATCTGGTTTGTTATCACTTGATAACTCATTCTCTAATCTTTTTCTCAAAGAATGAAGAAAAGAAGCAGAATCAGGATATTTAGAAAAATCCATTGACTCAATTCTATAATCGTTACCATGACTATCTTCAAATTCTTTTGTTACTTTACCTTCATCATCAATGATAAAGATAAATGGTTTTTTGTTGTTCATAATCTCTTCCTTTATATTTATTTATTTTTTATATAATTAAGTTTTAGGTTATAGCACCTAAAAAACATCATAAAAACAAGCATAGATCCATATATAATCTGTCGGATATTTGCAGCTAATGCACTTGGTATTCCAATAAATCTTAAACCTTCTGGTAGTAAAACAAGAATGCAGGAAGCGAGTATGCAACCTTGTAAATTTTTTGTACCTGATATTATAACTATAGAAAAAATAAAAATAGATTCATTCAATGTGAAACTTGAAGGGTCAATAAAACTGATATAGTGTGCATAAAGTGTTCCGGGAATAGAAGCTAACATTGCACTTATAGTAAATGCAATTACTTTGGATATATGCACATTCTTACCAATAGATTGCGCATATATTTCATCTTCTTTTAATGCTCTTAATGTGCGTCCGAAAGAAGACATAATTAATCTTTTTAAAATATAATAAATCAATGCACTGCAAATTAGTGTTAGTACAAAAAATGTCAATCTACTTTCAATATTAATACCAAAAATAGAAATATTTGGAATACCCGGTATGCCGTCTCCACCTCCTGTTACTGGTACCCAATTATATAAAATTGTAAAAAAAATAACTTGAATCCCTAATGTGCAAATAATAAAATAGCTGTCCACTGTTCGCATAGATATAGTAGAAATAATAATTGCAAATAAACCACAAAATAACATAGAAGCCAACAAAGTAACCAGATATGTTAATTGATAATTTATCGATAACAATGCAGAAGTATATGCTGCTATGCCATAAAACCCTGCATGTGCTAGCGATATCATTCCACCATATCCAACACTTAGGCTTAAACTTTGCGAAAGCATGGTATAAATTCCTATTAATATCAGTAAATGTAAAATATATTCCACGTTATATCTCCACCTTTTTTAGTCTTTTTCCGCTAAACCCTAACGGTTTAAATAATAAAAATAATATTAAAATAATATAAGTTACAGCTTCCATCCATTTAGTCCCAAAAAAATAAGCAATTACATATTGTATAGTAACTAATAGTAATGCACCAAAAATTAAACCAATATTACTTCCAATCCCACCTATAATCACAGCCACAACACCATAAAATAACCAACTAAAACCCATAATAGGTCTCATATCTGTGTCAATGGCTATAAGTATACCTGCTACACCTGCTAGTGCAGATCCGATACCATAAGCCCACATTATTGAGATATCTGATGAAATACCTAAAATATTGCTCAAATCTGAATTACTAGCTACCGATCTTATGTTTCGTCCAATTCGGAAAAACTTCATGAATATAACACCTGCTACAAACAGTGTTAAACAAATTAGAATTTTAGATATTTGAGTATTAGAAATAACAGCACCAAAAAACTCATGCCCTGCCACAATATCGCCAGTACGGATTGTTAATGCTCTATCACCCCATATCATTGATATGATATTTTGTAAAACAATATACAAACCTAATGATGCTATAGTAAGCTCAACAAGTGATGCATTGTGTTTTCTTAAAGGTTTATAAACACAAATTTCTAATGTTAACCCAATAACTGTTGTTGATATAATTGCCCAAAAAATAGATAAATAAAATGGTAAATGCAACTGTATAAAATACAAGTAAGTAAAATAGGGTGCCAATGTTATAATAATAGCAAGCGAAAAATTTATAAATCGACACGCTTGATAGGAAATTGAATACGAAAAGCCTATAAGCAATGTTAAAGAAAATACCGTGGTTATGAAGATTAAGAGTTGCATAGATTCCTCATAGTTTTCATTAAAACGTATTATTTTATGAAGTTATATTAAACATATTTTTTAGCTCATTTAAAAATTTTACTTTTTTTTCAGCAGCGCTATCATTAGGAAATAAATCGCTAATAATGCCTTTAATAGTATCAAGTTTATGTGCAACTAATTTATCATTCGCTTCATCGGTGCCTTCATGTGAACTTAGTTGTGATATTAACTCTCTAGAGTGGACTAATTTTACCTTGTTCAATTCTTCACGGTTTTTTGCTAATTTTTTTCTATTTGCATTAATTTGCTCTTGAAGTAATGCTTTGACAATTGCTTCTATCTTAGTTTTATCTTTTCCTTTAATTTTTTTTTCGTAAAATAAGTCAATTGTTTCACGAATTATTGACTCATCTATAATTTTTATTTTTGATAATTTTTCAAAAAAGTCTTGTGCTTCTTGTAATTTTTTATTTTCTGGTAGTTTTGTTTCCATTATATTTTTATATGATTTGCTATTAATCTTATTAATAAAAATAAGTGAATCATTATCTAAATCTTTGTTAAACAACAATTTTTCATTTACTACAATTTTTTCAATAAAATTACCATAAAATTTTACTGTGTTAATCTCATGCAATTTAAGAGTACTAAGTTTATTAGACATTTTTTCACCTAATCTATTAGTTAAACTATTTTGGATATCTTCTGATATAATTCCTTTAATAAAATTTTCTATATTGTCATCTTCAATTATTAAAGAATTTTTTTCTAATATGTCCCAGTTTTTATCAAATTCTTTTTCAAGGATGTCTATTAATGTGTTATTATCAGAACAAATGCCAATAATAGACGGTTCTTCACCTTGCTCTGTATTTAATGTTTTTGCAAAAACAACTTTTTTCCCATTAGATATGGTGTAATAATCAATGCTATCATCACTATAATTTACTGCACCAAAGCTAATTTTATTATGTGTAGGGGTATTATCATCTTCTCTCTGTAATAATTTTTCAAAATTTTTAAGTATGTCTTCTGTTTTGTTGTATTTTGAATTTGAGTCTCGTGATCCTCTAAATATATTTAAGTGCTCTTCATTAAGAGCTGGAATAATAACTTTTATATTTTTTTCGAGCTTAACATCACTAACTACATGTTTATCTATAAGTGATCTAAGTTGATCAAAATAGATTAGTTCATCTTCATCTTTTTTGGTATTCTCATTACCAATTTTTGTCATGTGATTAAATTTTTTAAATAAAGCACCTGGTACTAAAGTACCCCCAGAAAATTTCAAGTAACCATTTTTTTTTGTCTCTTTAAATAACTCAGAACAAACGCGATAAAAAGTTCTATAATCATCAATTTTTTCGCTATTTCGGTTTTTAATAATTTCAACAAAACTAATAACACTTATTAAACCTAATATAGCAGAAATAATCACCAATGTTGCGGAATCTCCTATACTATGTCCAGTATCAAATTTTTCTTGTGGTTTAAATAAACGAAATTCATGAGTAAAATGTAGGATTGTTCCTATACAAACAATTATAATCAAAATAATTACAGCACTATTTTTTTGTAGAATAGCTAAAAGTGATTCGTTAAAAGACATAATCTTTTTTTTGGGTATAAAAAATAGTACTGTTAAACAAAAACATGCTATTTCTAAAGCTGTTAAAAAAATAAAAATCCACCATTTTATATCGCAGTTTTCTTTAAGAAAGAATAAACCAATAATTGGTAATATGAAAAGTAAGCCCAACCAATTCAAAGAATTCTTTTTCTCTTTTTCTTTATTGTTCATTTTTTAACTCCATATGGTTAAGAATATAGTCGATGAAATTTTTTGTAATCTTCATTTTTTGTCACCTCGTAAAAATTTTAGAATCATATTTAACATTAAAAACCCTTCGTATGATAGTTTTATTAAATTTTTATCTTTTAAAATCAATTTTTCTTTACATAAAGATTCAATTGATTTAATTTCATTTTTAATAGGATATTCAAAATATTCATTTAGTTTTAACCCCAAAAAAACTTTTCTTTCTTCAATTTCGTCATCACTCAAAACATGTAACATATTCACAGCGTGGTTAGCTCTATTAACTATATCTATATAATTATTAATAGATTGGATAGCTTCTTGATAAGCAACCCCAATGTTTTGATAAATATGTCCACTGACATACCCATGCGCCCCCACACCTAACCCAATATGATCATTGTTTGTCCATTTATGTTTTAAGAATTTGAAATTAGCCTCATCATTTTTTATATACAAATCTGTTACAGTATTTTTGTAATTAAGTTGTTTTAAATATTCATCTATGATCATTCTTTGGCGAAGTAGCTCTTGAAATGTTATGTGTGCAGATTTTAATTTTGCAGGTGTAGATTGATATAGCCATATTTGATAATACGACACAGAAGGCAAATTGTAATACTTAATTTTCTCTAAATCATTGATTAAAATTGATTGATTAGAACCATGATGTCCAAAAATCATATCTATATTAAATTTATTCTCGAAATGAGTATTTAAGTTTTCTAATAATTTTTCAATATGATGTTTAGTATCTTCTCTTTTCATTGCTTGTAAAACATTATCATCAAAACTTTGTATACCAGTGCTAACTCTGTTTACTCCTAATATCTTTAGAAATACCAACATATCATCTGTTAAGGTGACAGGACAACCCTCACATGTAAATTCAACATCGTTTGAAATATTAAATTTAGAAAAAATAGTATTAATTACATCAGCTAGAAATGATTTTTCAATTGCAGTTGGAGTTCCACCACCGATATAAATATATTTTATTTTAGCATATTTTAATCTTTCAGAGATATAATTTATTTCTTTTTTAAGTGCATTAATATATTTTACTACGACATCATTATCTAGAGAGTCTGTTTTCACATAATAACAATAATCACAAGAACGTTTGCAAAATGGGATGTGGACGTATAATCCTATAGTGTCAGATGCTTGATTGAAGAAGTTAGCATCACCACTATAATTATTTGTTTCAGAAAAAGATGGATACGATGAAATGCACTCAAAATTTTGAGGGTCGGTATTCAAAGAAGATTTTTTGAATAACTCATGCACGCTTTCGATTTGTATATCAACTTTATCAATTATATCTTTTTTAATCATTTCAAAACTCCAAGATTTTAAATTCTCCGTTTTCTAGTGTTTTCCAAACAAATTCTCTAACCACATATTGTTTTCCGTAATCGGATAATTTGAATCTACCAAAGATACCGTAAAAATTATCTATTTCACGAAGACCTTTTTGGATGTTAGGTCCAGAAACTCCATATTGTTTCATGATTTCGGATATTAAATGAGTTGCTTCATAAGAATTTACTGCGTAAATATCGGCAATACCCCCATGTTTTTCGCTATATAAACGTTGGAAATTTGAATGTATTGTTTCATCAACAATTTTAGGGTAAGAATATATTACGCCATCTGCGGTATTACCTGCTAATTCTATAGTTTCTCTCGACTCAAACGCAGAAAAAGAGAACCATTGAATATCTATATTTAATTCTCTTGTCTGGCGAAGTATGTCGGCAAATTCTTTATTTGTAAATGCCATCATATAACCATAATTTGCACCACTCCTTCTTATTCTATCAAGATGAATCCTAAAATCACTGGTTTCAATTTCAAAACTTTCTCTTATAACATTTGAATTGCCAAGTTGTGCAAGAGTTTCTACGAAAATATCCATTGTATAAGTGGTGGATGGATTGTTTACGTGTAACACTGCAATTCTTTCGCCGGTATATAAGCTTTGAAACTTTTCTGCCATAGCTACCGCTTCAGTTGCACTATTCGTGATAAGATTAAACAAAAAATCTTCTGACCTCTCATTAATTAAGGGGCTTATAGCAGACGAGTTTATAAGCACAACCTGATTTCTATCCGCTTCTGGTTGAATACCAAGCACAATATTTGTGAGCGATCCAAAAACCAAAGGTACTCTGTCAATCATTTGTAGTTTATTAAACGCCGATATACCTGTTCTGGGGTCACCTTGTGAATCTTCATAAATAGTTTCCAATCTCATGCCATTTATTCCACCTACTGCATTAATCTCCTCTAATGCAATATCAATCCCTTGAAGTATTGATATCCCATAAGGTGCCATTCCACCAGTTAATGGCAACACTGCACCAAGTTTAATCTCATCACCTTTGTTCATGTTTGTTATACCAACAAACACACCGATTGCCACTACAGCAATCACAATAATCGTAATAAGAATTTTCTTATTCATTTTCTAATCCTCCCAGATTAAGTTTTATTTCTTTATTTATTATATCTTTCAATAACTGCATTTTATGTTCTACAATTATGAAGGTAATATTTTTTTTTATTAGATTCTTTATACATTCAACCAAAACTTGTGAGTTGTCAATATCAACCCCAGCAAAAGGTTCGTCAAGCAGAAACAGTTTTGGTGAATGTATAGGAGCTAACGCAAAAGGCAGTAGTTTTCGTTCCTCACCGCTCATATAAAAAGGTGTTCTTTTTTGCATTAATTTTAACATAAGTAAGATTTTATAAACTTTTTCTAATCTTTCTTTTGCCTCTTTTCTTGTATAAATCGAAGCAGAAGTTTGTAAGTTTTCTTCGATTGTAAAATCTTCAAAAACATTCTTTTTTTGGGGCATAAGAACTATTCCTCTTTTAATCAACGATTTGTGTATATTATTTAATTTTAGCATGAGTTAAAGATCCTCAAAATCGTATTTATTATATAGTTCAATTACATCCCAAATAAAATCGAAATATTCTGAAATATAACTATCTCCCAATATACCGTATAGCAAATCATCCAGATCTTCATCTAAAATGGCTTCAATAAAGTCTTCTAATTCAATAAACTCAATTTCATTATTAGGTTCTAGTTCGTAGAATTTTAAAAAATCAGAATATGCTGTTTCAAATTCTCCTAAATTCGCATAGACAAAGCATCGTATTAAATATGAAGCAGGGTATTCGGTGTCTAATTTTAAAGCTTCAGTAATATTGAATAAAGCGTTATCCCAATCTTTCATTTCGGAATAAAAAATTGCTTTGATTAGATAGTTATGTTTGTTATTTATTCCGTCTAATAAGTATTTATTGACAAAAAATAATCCTCTTTCAGCTTCAGCAATTCTAGCTTTTTCACTACGCTCTTCTTTAATTTCTATCCACATATCTAATAATTCGCCACGAATTGGATCTTCAATAAGTCTTGTAAAATCAGGTGAATTAGTGAAGGCTAACATCGCATCAGGGTCTATTTCTCTCCATCTTTCAAATTCTTCAGCCATATCATCTTCCAAGCCATATCTTCCGCTGATTATTCCCATAAATTTATATAAATGAGGGTCTTGAGGATTAATATATTCTGCGGTGATAAAATGCTCCCATACCCTATTATGTTCTCCCTTTTCATGAATAGCAATACCTTTTCCAATATGAGCGTCAATATCATTACGGTTTATGCGTAAAGCCCTATCCATCATATAAATATAATTTTCATATCGTGGCATATCCGGTCTAAAAATAGCTAAAGCTGCTTTAAATGTTATGTTAAACGTAAAATATATTACAGCCATAACTAATGCTATAAATACTGATTTGAAAAGGATATTATCCCAAATAGATTTTTGAATTTCAAAGGGCCAAAAGCTTTTATCGTTTTTGATGATTTTAATTGCCTTAACAATAAATAAAGTAGATAAGCAAATAGTTGAAACACATAAGATTATGTTAGCCATCGATAAGGTATATTTATACGGATTAAAATATGAAATTAAAACAAAACTGATTCCCAATATAATACCTATAGAAAGAGAATAAATAAATAAAGATACATATCTTCTAATCATACTCTTTTTTGTTTCTGATGTGCTTATTGGTTTCATCTCCATTTTATTTTTCCCTATTGTTTATTAAATGTCGCATAAATAATCTCTGCAATTAACTTATGCCCTTCTGCATTGGGGTGCACAAAATCAAGTGAAAGTGATTCATTTGCAAACGGAACCACATTAAACTTCATTAGCCTTAAATTATTTGATAAATGGGAATGAATATCAGCAACTAAGAACCCATTTATTTTACTTGTTTCCTGTATGTTCGTGTTCATCGAGACTACAAGATTTTCGACCCATTCAGACATTGGAACAGATATTCTAAAGATTTCTTTGGGGATAGGATTAAAAACAGTGTTAACTATGATAGTAGCATTGGGAGCGTTGGTCTCTATCCATATAATTATTTCAGTAAATTCTTCATAAAATATCTGCACACCTTGATTAAGTTTTTCTTCTAGTTCTGGAGTTAGCGTTCCTGCCATAGTCGAGATAGCGCTGGGGACTCCTGTTATAGTGTCCCAAGTGCCTCTAAATACCTCGCCAAACCCAGAAGCCATATTTCTTAAACTTGAACCGATTCGCCTTAAATCTATTTTTGTTTCTAATGAATCTGTAAATACACTTCTTACTCCGTAAACTGTTTCATCCCAAACTTCTCTTCCACCTGAAGCAATACTGCCCGCTCCAGAACTAATCTGCCCAGATCCGGTTGCTACTTTTAAATCCGATAAATGAGCAAGATATGGCATTAAAATATTATTCCCACCTATGTTTATTGTAACAACCTTTGCTTTTTTGAATCGTCTTAGTTCCTTTCTATTTAAGTTTTCCAACATATCTAACACATCAGTGGTCGTATATCCGTTACGTGCCATATTGTGATATTTTTTTACGTGACCGTCTTTTTTAATCTTCTCGAAAAACAGATATGTGTATCTGCCTTCTGGGATGTCTTGATTGTTTGTTGGAAGACCGTAACCGGAGGCGACAGAGTCACCGAGGGCGATGTAAACAGATGCATATGGTTTACGCAGTAAAAAAAATAGAGTTAGCGATATAATTATAAGCAATAAACTCCATCCTAAAACTCCCGACCATTTTAATCCTGCTTTTGTTATATTCGACATATGATATCCTTAAGCATGCCATAGGGTAATGATTTATGAGTCCTCTCCGAAAAGTCATCTCGTAGAGATGATAACTCTGTAGAAAACGCAATACACCCCCAAACTGCATCCCGTATGGATGCAACAGAATGAACGAATTGATAGGTTGCATCCCTACGTGATGCGAATTAGATGTGTCCACATTTTCTACAAAGCTTCACATACCTACGTTATGTGTAAGGTATGATTTTATATAAAATCAACTTATCGGAGAAGACTCATTTTTTCGTTCCGTAATATTGCTGTGTTCGAACAGATTTATACCGAACGAATAAATTGTGTTAGAACTAGAGATTATTCTATTGGATCCGAATCTAACACTGAATCATCGGGAAGACTCTGATCATCAACCCCATTGTTATCAATGGTAGATTTTGCATTAGATGTATTTTTTTTTGACTCACAACATTTTTCAAAAATGATGTAATTGTCATTACCCAATTTAGTTTTCATATATGACTCAATCCATCCAATGATTTTATCTCTAACATGTAAATTAGATTCACCTTTTGTCGTATGTTGGTTGAATTTATCTTTGAATAGACAGTATTCATCACATATTATTTCTGCAAAGTCTTTTTTGTGCTCGATAATGTTAGAGTTATAAACGCCTAAATGATCAAAGATAACATCAAGCGTAGTAACCGTGATAATCTTCCCAACATCAAAATTTGGAGTATAAGTATCAATCAAGTACCTTGAAGCAATGTCGAATATACTGTCTTTTTTGGTTGAACGGAGCTCGCCCAATTTAAAATCCTTAAGAATACGGTTTATATCTCTTGATTCTGTAGACGTTTTTGTTGGTTTTTTAGCTAGTTTTGCAGTGAATTTTGAGATTATATCCTTTGCTAGGTTGTTGTTAGGTTGATTGAGATGGTCTATCACCTCACAAATCTTGTCGCAAGCATCATCTCCTTCAATATTGGGTAATTGGATTTCTGAGTCAGTTGTATGATCCCAATAGCAATATTGAAAATATCGAATGTACTCATAAATTAAACCAATAACAAGCGCCTTATAAACCTTTTTTTCTTCTTCTGCTTTTGTATCCTCTATATCAGGCATTACTTCGTGCCAATTTTCTTTTAAATGAGGTGTGTATATCACGGAATGGTTTTCTAAAAACTCTCTGTATGCTTTTCGGTAAATTCCTTCAGTTCCTTTGTGTTTTACATCCTTTACTTTTGAGAACTTGGGTAATGCATGTGGAAAGATACTGTAAATTGCAGAATAGAACACTATTTCATATTCATTCGATAAATTTTTTGGGTTTGGCAACGAACCCACCCGCCCTTTATTGAGTTCTTTAGTAAAAAAAACTTCTTGTTCTGGAGTCAAATTTTGTAAGATAGCAGGATTATATGCACGTCCTTCGATAGATCGACCCTGTCCAATGATCTTTGAAATAAATGGTGAAGCAATCGCATCGGCAGAATCGAATTTATCGCGTAGAACACTCTCTATTTGGCTGAAATCAGTATTCCCTTGAGAATCTAATTCGGCTTCTTTTATCATCGCTTTAACGATGTTTACATCCAATAGATGACTTAATTTTTCATTGACAAATCCTTCGAATAATTCAATTATCTTACCTTGAAATTTACCATCGAAAAATTCATGTTTTCTATCATGCGAAGAAATGTATTTTACAATTTCTTTGTATATTGTTTCATTAAAGTTAACATGATTATACACGACCTCTTTCGGATAAACAAATTTTGTGTCCCTTGATAGATTTTTTATGCAATTTGAAGATGCACAAACATATATTTCTCTATCGCCATCCGTATTATCTTTTTTGCTAAGTGTTTCTTCACATTCCTTTGAAATCCGATTTGCTACAGGAATAATCTCATAAATGAATTTATCATACGCGTTGCAAATCGAGGAGATATCACTAATTACAGCATCTATTATACAAATGAATGTATTATATTGCATGAATTGTTTAATGTAAGTCATAACGTTTTCAAACTCTATGAGTTTATCAGGCATAGTATTTATTGGGATTGTTGCTTTTCTTATAGTCATCCATTTTGCATTGTGCTGAATCGCTGTTTCAGTGGTTTCAACAAGATTTTTTACCCATATTGTCACTTCTTCATCCGGTCCTGTATTCTCATTATTATCTTCAAATATACGAGTAAACTTGAAAAGTTTTTTATACATCTCATTTGAAAGTTTTTCAAATGATGCTTTTTTTTCATTTAAGAATATCCTCAGATGAAATAAAAAATACCTAGTAGCATTTGGACTCATAAAAAGTGATTCGTTTCGCGTTATGTAGTAACTAAGTTTGTGTAACTCGTCCGAATTAGGTTTGCTTAAATTCCTTACGCCTGTAAAAGAATTTGATAGACTGTTTCCTATAAGTTTTGCTTTGTCTTTTGCATGAGAGATATATTTTATAGTACTTTTGAATAGCTTCGCAAAGTTTTCTGCCTTCTCAACGCCACAATCACGTTTTAGATTTTCAAGATTTTCATTAATTGTTTGGAATGAATCTTCATCGCTTTCGTCATGTTCAAAATATTTCGAGAACTGAATATTCACAAAATTTTGTAAACATTCAAAATACTTAAGTCTAAGGTCAACCCCATTATCGGAAAGTGTTGTTTCTTTGCAGCTTTTAGCAATTTTACGTTTTTTCTCATCTATAGTAGGGTCTAATGCCATTTCATCTACAAGAGAAATAAAAGATTCTGGTGACATCATTTCGAAATCTACTCCCCAAACCTTTGAATCAAACGTTGTCCAAAGTTCTTTTAAAGTTCTCTCTGCCCAGTTAAGTGCAAAATACTTTTTTAGATGTGCAGAAGGATATATCAACTTTGAAGAACCTATGCCAGCAATCCTGTTTTTACCTTTACCTCGCATTAGCTTTCTATACTCGTCACATTCTGCAGATGCAATACTGTCTTTCATGGATCCTGAAATTCTATTGTACAAACAAAATGCACCGTGATCAAAGTAATCTTCAGATTTATTTAATTTTGCATTATTCATGTTTTGATAATCCAAGAGATAACAAAAATCAAACGGTACCGAACCAATAGAAGTGTATTCTCCACCAATTGGGTGATACAAATCAAAATTGTACTTGTTTTTTTCGCTATCGTTACAATGCTTTATCGTAAAAGCGTTTATTTCTCTCATTGCTGCGTATGCGTTTCTTAGAATAGTATTTTTATCGTCTTCTTGTATTTCACTAGCTAAAACTATCTGTGGTAGTACAAAAAAACCATTTATACACACATTTTTTTGTGGATTTGTCGTGCCATACCTTTTTCTAATGTACATAGCAATTGGTAAAAAAAGGCCAGAACCTGTTCCACCAGCAAAAGAGCTAACGATAAATATCCTAGGAGATTCTGGATTTCCATTTATTGGCATCAAATCTAGATTGTCAATTGCAGTATCTAAATTTCTAAAAGCATTATCTTGTTGTTTTATTTTGTATGTTAATCCGAGGTTTGATACTGCTCTAAATTTTGCGGCGCCTCTGTCCAAATCCATGTTTCCTAGTATTGCGTCATTTTTAAAAGAGATAAATGTAGAATATTCTCCATTATCCCCTTCTACAGCTCTCAAGAGAGAATCAATTTTGCTGTTATCTGAAATGCAAATTGTTTCTATCGATAATCCAGTTTGAGAATCTTGGTTGATATTTGATCTAGCTACTCTAGAAACAGTTCTTAAAAAATTAGCGTCAGTGTCTATAGCAAATATTTTAATCTCGTTTGCGTGTCTTGATTCAAGAAGTTTAGCAAGTCTTAATGTGACCTGTGATCCTACACCGCCTAATGCGATAATAATTGTGTTTAAAGCCATAAGATCTCCTTATTTTATTTTTCTAAACAATCTTCTTTAAAGCAGCAAGATTGTTTGATTTTTGTTGTTTGCCCTTCTTTACTGTAAGTAACTACAATACTATCCGTATCATAGTATATGTAATATTTTTTATCTTCTTCAAGTTTTTCTTTGCCTATCATGATTTCAATATTTTTACCTTGTATTTTACTAAGTAAAGTTTGCCAACCGTACAATTCCATTGAACCAGAATTTACAACTTTGACATCAATTTCTGTTAAATTAAAATCTCCATCTTTTTTGAAAAAGATAAGAGTACCTGTTTCTTTTATCTTATCTTTTTTCATTATATGAGGAGTAAAAATAGCAGATTGTGGTGATTTTAATGTTGTATCACCACTAATATTAATTTTAAAACTTACTCCATTTTTTGCTTCTCGGTCTTTATTTTTGTAAAAATAGTCCGGAAAACGGTGGTGTTTAGTTTTATTTTTTTTAATTAAAACGATTACTAATGGTAATAATGGTAAAAACATCAAGATTCGACTTAGAGTAAACATCCACAACGGCCTCACATTCACTTGTAGAGCCGCTTGTCTTTCAAAGTATTGACTATCGAGAATAACTTCAATTAACATCTCACCTGATTCAGTAAAAACGTGTTCTAATTCAAATTTGTTATTTTGAAAAGTCATTTCGCCAATAGGGTTACCATTGACATGCAGAAATGCTTTTACATTAGACAAGGTATTATCGAAATCTGAAATATCTTGAATAGAATCATCTGGTAGTACAAATTCTGCGAAGAAATTAACGTTTTTATTTGCTGTTATTTTTTGAGGTTCTGTTGATATTTTCATATCAAAGTTGAACTGTCTGATGAGAGTAGTATTAACAGTAGCTCCTAAATGACCTTTCATTCTTAAATGCCATAAACCTGGTGTAGGGTTTACAATGTTAATAACAGTTTGTTTTTCAGCAACTTGGAAAAATACATCGTTGCCTTCAAATACTGATACACCAGCAGGGTTAACTAAAGTGAAGCTAACGCTAGTATCGTGAAAAATAGCAATATTAGCTACTCTTACAAAGCTGGGTATAATCAATTGTTGAACATCCAAATTTTCATCATCAAAAAGTATCCTTTCCGGGAACTCTTGAAACCTTTCACTAGTGATATCAGCGTATAGTTGAATAAAATAGTTTCTTAATTCTTTTGCATCTCTAGCAATCAAAGCTTTACCTGTTCCAGTTGTGCGTGCAATGTTGTGAAGAAATTCAATATCGATATCACTAATTTTAAATCTATCAGGAACTCCATGAGTTGGATATAATCCAATAGCATAAATCGGATATCTATTAGATGCTAAAATATCAGTGACGTCATTTCTGGAGAGCTCTTCTGCAATGAATGCGTTTCTTTGATTACGTGGGTTTCTACCTGCATTATATGCGTGTTTAAGATCAATCATACCATCTGTAAAGAAAACCACAATAGGTTTTGTATTTACATCTTTTGGTAAATTATCTAACATGGTATAAGCAGCTTGTAAAGCAAGCCCAAAATCTGTGTCATGTTGACCAAATTCGATATCGTTAATAAATTTCGATGCTTGCCTCCGTGCATGTATATTGTTTAGTTCAATGAATGGGAAAACAGGTAGTATTCTTTCATCAAAAGGTATAATACCAATTTTCGAGGTTTCTGAAGGTAATAAATCCAGAAATATTTGAGATCCGTCTCTAACTATTCTTTGTGGGTCTGTATGGTGCATTGATCCGCTTACATCGATAACTAAAACAGCAGCGATGTTTTTTGTTTCTGCATTAATTGCTTTTAGTAAACCATTACAATTAAATATTGTGAAAAATATCACGATATACGCAAATATTTTTGAAGTATTTTTAAAGTTCATAAAGTATCTCCATAATTTTATTTTTTATTTTTATAATCAAATCTTTAGTTTTTGTTAACACGATATTAAATTTTTCAAAATAACTATCTTTATAATTATTGATAATCAAGTATTGTTCTTTGATATTTTGGTATAATTTGAGATATTTACGTTGTAAAACAGCACTTGTTTTTATGCGACAGAATGAACTATTTAATTTGTCATAATAAAAAGTAACACCTTCTTTTTTTGAGAATAAAGTATAATAAATTGACAAATAATTCTTTACATCAATTAAGATTGCGTTACTTACCCTTCGTGTATTAAACGGGTTGATGCATAATTTAACACTGTTTATCATTTTCTTTATCTCGGAGTCAGCATTATGAAGTCCATTATCTTGAAAAATTGGAAAACTTATATCTTTAGCACGTAAACCTGATATTCTTAAGCTTGTAATTTTTCCAACAAAATACAATAGAATTACTGTATTAGAATGGAAAAATTGTTTTTTTAGTTTTGAAATATAGTTTTCTTTTTTTGTACTATATTCAGAATATGAGTCTACGATTAAAGTTACCATATCATAAGTCATCGTTCAGTTTCCGTTTATCCTTTATTTATTTTTGATATTACCTTTATTAAAGAATTATACAAGTCTTTAAATTGCGGTCTTGATAATGGGTCGTTCGACAAACCTTCATATATTAGTTTTGCAAAGTCTGAAGAAGATTTATCTGCTATTGTTTTAATTATACTCAGCATCTGAGTATTGTTTAATTTTGGCACATATATTCCCTTGTAATATAATCTAACTATAGCTAAACAAACTTTGTAAACGTCACCTGTAGGCAGTTGAAAACTCATTAAATTTTCCAATTTTTCCTTTTGTTTTGCAGGCGTATCCGGCTGTTTAAACTCTTCTTCATATTGTATATATTCTGGAGTCTTCCAATCTTCCGCATTTGCTTGATTTAAAGGATGCCTTGTACCACTCATTCTAAAGGAGTCTATATCAGTAAAGATAACATGGTTTCGCCCTTGATTTACAGCGTCGATGTGAAAAAAAAGATTTTTAGCGTTAAAATCTCCAATAATCACATTATGTCTATGTAATACTTCACAAATCTGTAATAATCTAAGGACAATAGTTATCATGCCAACATCAGTAATTTTATCTCTTAGATTATGCGTAGCCCCTAAAACGAGTGAAAGGTTAATAGCAGTATAACCTCTCTGTGGTTTTGCTGGGTTTTTAAGTGTGAAATATGTTTGTGGAACTAATTTCATAATATACCCAATAAAATTGTTTTCGTAAAATATTTTCTCTTCAGGCCATGTAGTATATTGGTTTATAACATTTTTATCCTCTTGAGAGAATCTGCTTTTTATAGAAATTAAGCTTTCAATATAAGCAGAAAGAGGTGGACCATTTTTTCCTAAGTTTTCTTCTTTATATATTTTTAATGCTTTTGAAGTATTGTTTATTTGTATTTCAAAAATATCTGCTTCTCCACCTCCACCTTTTTTGGGAAGTTTAATAACATCCTCGATGTTATTTACTCCTAATTCCCTTAGTTCCATTTTGTCCTCCGAATTTTATTTAACTAATATAGCTGTTCTGTCGTCTCCAAGATTTTTTTCTGCTATACTGACGATTCTTAAAAAAGAAATTAGTGTTGTGCAAGTTGTTAAATTTCCTGTTATGTTAGATTGGAAAAATCCGCCAAGTTCAGTATTTCCGCGTTGTAGTAGATCGCCAAGTCCATCTGTAACCATAAACAAACATTCGTCTTCAAACAACTCGTGAAAAATAATGTTGAAATCAGTGACACTATTTGGTAATGCAACTAGACTAGAATCATCTCCTATTTTTTCATTGTATTTCAAATATTTCCAACCTTTTTGATTACTAAGTATATAAGCAGCACCATCACCTGCTAAAGATACAAAAATTAAGTCTCTTGTTTTTAGATTATTTTTTTTAGTTTGTATTATAGCGAAATCTAAAGTGCTACCCATAAGGGATAACCATGACCAATTATTATGTGCGATATTGTTATTCTTCATGTAGGTAGCGACGAATATCTGTGAATCTTTAACCAAATCACTACAAAGTATCTTCCAATCGTACATTTTGTAATCAATTCCCGACAGTAAAGTATTTTTTACTTTTTTTATTGCTTGATTGACTACAAAATCTGCAAGTAAATGACTGTGAGACCCATTGCCTACACCATCAGCTATTGCAACTATTAAAAAATCACCATTTTTTGTATTAACTTTACCAATTGCATAAGCGTCCTGTCTTATTTTTTTACTCCCATAATGCGCAGCTCCTCTCATAGCAGTGGCAAAAACGGTAGTATCTTCAATTTGAGCAATGTCAGATATCCAGTCGCTTCTAAAAAGGTCATCATTATTTTCTAAATCAGCAAGTCTTGGAGTTTGTGTAACATATACTTCTTCTTTGCCTAAAACAAATCTCAAATCTGAAAGTGGTTTCTGTTTTGCGACAGATTTTAAGCCTTTTTCCCAATTTTCTGATATAGTTTGTCCTTTTGCTTGAGTAGTCTGGTTTATTGTATTTTCTTCTGTATTTTCATTACTATTCTGTGCTACATTTTCTTCGATGTTTTCGATATTCGTGTTTTCTATATTAATAATTTCTTCATCTAAAGTATTATTCTCTGTGTCTTCCGAATTAATTTCATTTCTAACATTTATATTTATATTTACCTCATTTTCACCTTTAGTAAATTGAATACTGGTTTCTGTTACTTCAATATATTCGCCATTTTTAATAACACTTTGCTTTTGCTTCATTGTTTCCTCGATAAATCGTAGGGAACGCCGTAAGTCGTTCCGTAAAATAAGGAACGAATTCTTTCGTTCCCTACGATTTTGCTGTTTTGTGACAAGCTGTTTTATTTTTTTTCAGCTTCTGCTGCCTTTTCTAACTCCTTTAAGATTTGTTCTAATGGGTCTACGGCACCACCTGGTTTGTTTAAACTTTCAACCATAACTGCGATAGCTTTTGTAATTTGTTGTGCAAGATCACCACCGCTCAGAACCCAAACCATGTTTTCATTAGCTATTGTATACTCTGTAAAACCTCTACGACCTGCACCATACTTAACTAGAGTATCTTTTTTTGCATTTCCAACACCAATACACAAAATGTTTGGAGGTGTTTCCTCGGTCAGTTTTTTATATGCTTCTTCTCTAGTATTTTCTGTCTCTCCGCAAGGCTCACCATCAGTAAGAAATATGGCTATGGGTCTGCTAGGAACTTTACCTTCTTTTTCTAACAATTCCAAATCAGACTTCATTTGCGTTCTTAATTGGTCAAAAGCTAATCCGTATTTTGTTTGTCCTAAATGATTTATTTTTTTTCCAACAGATTGTTCAACGTATGTCTTTAATTGTGAAACATTTGATAGATGAAGTTCTGTTTTTGCAGTTGAACCAAAGATAATTGCACCAACACGTAAACGGGCTTGCAATCCAACATTATCAACCATTGCATCATATAGCTCATCAAAAAACTTTATCCCTTGAAAAAATGGTGATTCTTCGTATGGTAATTCATTGCCCTTATCATCATCAAACATCGATGATGAAGCATCAAGTACCAAATAAAATGGTGTCACATCAGATTTTTTTGTATGACCATCCTTCTCTATAGTCTGATCATCACTTAGATTCCATTTGTCTTTTTCTAGTGACATATTTGTATCTCCTTTATCTATATATTTATTATGTAAGTTATCTTCTTTTGTTGAAAAATTCATTTGAAACACACCTTGATCTTTGTTATAACTACTTTTAATAAAAACTTTCTTTTGTTCAATTTTGCTATAAATATCTAAAGACCTTTTTATGACCTTGTCAACTATATCATTTGTAATAATCATATTAGATAGTTTTAATACAACAATTCTTTCGCCTTTTCTTAACTTTGTTTCTACAATTTTTTCTAAATCTGTAAAACTATATGCAACCAAAGAATTATTTGTGTAAAAATCTTTACCTTTAGTATCACACGCAATGGTATTACGATCTATAATATGGTCTTTTTTTATATCATCATCTGAAAGCATGAAATAGTCGTATCTACGAATATTATCTGTCATACAAATATCCCAAGTTACATCAAAGTGAAAAGGTTTTTTATCAACATAAACAATATTCCAAGCATGGTTTTCTGAAGTATTAATAATGGCTGAATTATTAGGATTTTTTGAACTGCCAACAACATATATCGACCTAACCCCAAGATAATCAAGAACTAATTTAAAGAATTCAGATATGCCCTCACAAACTGCTACATTGTTTAGAATTAAACCTAATATTGAATACGCATTTGGACCCTTTGCATAATCATATTTAAAATTTATTATGCAATAATCATGTACACATCTCACCTTATTATAATCAGATTCATTTTTTAGGGAATCAAATCTTTGTAAGTAGTTTTTAACAATTTGCATATTTTTTACGATTGTACTTTTTGAAAAAGTGTATTCCGGGGTTATATAACAAATTGTTTCACCTTCAACATAAGATTGTTCAAATGTACGGTCGAAAAATATCAATGTATTATCTTTTAATACACTATAGAAAATTTTTGACATTTCATCAATATTCTGATAAGGCAATGCAATACTATCTTCTAACATAAATAAACTTTTTAATAATATGACATATGATTTTTTGCTAATTTCACTTAATTGGTCGTAATACCAACCGTAGGATTGAGTTGTATCAAAATTAGTATTAGATACATTTCCTTGAATACACAAATTCAATAAAGCATTTATATCTATTTTTTTATGGCAATCTTTACGTGCAGTATCTTCCATTATCTATTCCAATTTTTATGTTATTTAATCAAAATAATTCGCAAACGGATCATCTTTCGGATTATGTGTCATCGTTGTTGGGTTGATATGTCTGCTTACTTCGATAATTATTTCTTTCATTCGTTCTTCGTCAATTTGTAGTCTTTCGGCTATTTCATAAAGGATTTTTCTTTCATTTTCGTCTAGTTTTCCATCGCAAATAGCTAGATAGACAATATTTGCATAAAGATGGAATTTATAGTCATTTCTGGACTGGGCGTAGTATTCACAGATAGCATTTTTTCTGTCTTCTAAATCTTTTCTATTCTTGAAACGAAGATATAGTTCTGGTTGCGAAGTTAATTGTGAGAGGCACTCATAAATTATTTCTCTTTCTTTTGGATGCATAGTTCTGTCGGCAGAAGCCAAATACATTCCCACGCTCACATAGAACTCTACGGCTTTAATTTGGTCTTCTTTTTGTGGGTGATATTCGAGCAGGTTTAGTATTTCGTCCATATTTGTTTTTAGCTCTGTCATAGACATAGGAGTTTTTTCGCATTTAGAATAAAGTTCTGATTGAGAAAAGAATTCAAGGCATTTCAATCTAACTAAATGACTTGGATGTGAAGAGTAAAATTCGTTTCTCGACATATCTTTTAGCATATCAAGTTGTTTTAGATATTCTTTTATGTTGAATTTTAGATGTTCTTCACAGAGTCCGCTGGCAAACTTAAAGAAAACTTTTCCTATGGTTTCGAGGCAAGGCTGTGCGATATAGCCCATTCTGTCTGAGCTGATCTCTGCATATTTTTGCCAACGGTAGATAGTATTTGCTACTTGTGTAGATACTTTTTGGGATTGGGAGTTCATTAAAAGAGAACGCACAATATTCAATTGGCTATGTTGATAGATCAAATGCCCTATCTCATGTCCTATCACAAATGCCAGTTCATCATCTGTAAAGCTTTGAACAAGTGACGAAGTGAGGCATATCATGTGCGGAACAAAGCCAAATCCATTTATAGAATAAGCGTTGAAGTCTACATCAGATATAATAAAAAAGTCTATCTCTTCATTATAATTCAAAGTTTCTTTTACATTGTTACAGATTTGGTAAAGTCTCGGTGCTATGACTTTATTTAGCTTTACACCTCTTGAAAGCAAAGAATTTACCACATCTTTTAGCCCTTCTTCATTGTTAAATATTTCATAATAATTTTTTAGTCCAAAGTCTTCTTCGAGAACTTTTACTAATAATGTTTCGCCTTCAAAACGATATTTTGCATAATCAAACATTTATACCTCTATAATATATTGTCGGAACGCATACATTTGTTCCATACGAATTTTAAACAAAAAAAAGACACCTCTACAAAAGAAATACAATTTTTCTTTGTAAAGATGTCTTTGGAAAATAAAAATATAAATGACAAGAGTTTGAGAAAAATTCTCAAATAATTGCCATAAGTGTTTATT
>Ga0099364_10003221_pt1 | contig 25451 bp, 20 predicted proteins | sample TergutTh196P3_FD_73070 | JGI IMG/M metagenome (GOLD analysis project Ga0099364, IMG submission 73070) | Microcerotermes parvus P3 segment gut microbial communities from Pointe-Noire, Republic of the Congo - Th196 P3 | ecosystem: Host-associated > Arthropoda: Insects > Digestive system > Gut ...
TTGCCAATCGTTGAACGTGCCGACCCTTCCGGGTTGTCCAAACGATCCAAGATGACCTTTAAGTATTCAATGTTCGTTGCCACCAAGAGGGCTCCTTTGGCGACCACCACACCGCCGTCCGGGAAGATCGGCGGCGGATCATGGTCTTCGTCTCCCAGCGGCAATGCAGGCGGCGGGACAAGAGGAGGCGGTAAGTCGGTGCCCGCCTGCGGGAACAGTGTCGGAAAGTCCCAGTCCGGCTCAATCACATCCTGCGGTTTGCGGTGCCAAATCTTGTGCGAGTTGTGAGGCATAAAAGTCATTTCAGGATCCGTGCCGAAGAGTTTTTCCATTCCTGCCAGCATTGCCGGTTCGCGTCCCTCATTCAATTCCACGGCGACCACAAGGCTTTCGCTCTTTGCGGTAATCGGCTTTTCGTACCGGGACATCCCCAGCACCCGGCTGCCCAAATTGACGATCAATTCTTCCCGAATGTTGATTTGCGGACCATGCTCATCCTCTTCGAGTCCTTTCAGGATGTCCTCCCAAACCCCCTCTTCACCCAAAAAAGCATCCACCAGCACGCCGACATTGTCGAAAATTGCCATCGGATCGACATAAAACATGCTGCAACGTGCCAAGTCCGAGGGCATCCAAATAGGCGGGGCAAAGTTCATCCCATCCGGGAAACTCAACATCCGCATTGCCAGCCGGTACGGTTTTTTCGTGTAGATGAACGTTCGGAACACTGATTCCTGCTCCTCGGTTTTCACGGTAACAACTCCGCCGATACCTTGAATCGCGTCAAAACCTTGCTGTTTCAATATCGTAAAGATGGAAGGTTTTTCCCGGCGGTTTTGAGCCACGGAACCGCGCAGCAAAACCCGAATCGACTCGCCGTAATCAAGCGGTTCAACATACCAACGGATAACCGGCGAGCCGCCGGCAGGTATATCGTCAAGACAGCGTTTCATCACCACTTGATAGGATTCCACATCTGCCAGCGCATGGTCGGCAACCGCGTTAGCGGCAGGGGGCGCAATGCGGTCAGCAATCAATTTAAGCAGGTGTAACTGATCCGAAGCGATGAGCGTATCCTGCAAAAGTATATAATGCGCTTTGCGTTCGACCGGCTCAAAGGTGATTTCGATTCTGGGACTTCTTACCGTCGGCAACGTTTCCGGCGGCGGGAAGGTCAGAATGGTGATCGGCTCCCCTTTATAGGTTTCTGACTCTCTTTTGACACCGACCTCTACAAGTTTTTGCGTGAGATTGGCGAGATACCTCTCCGTTTCGGCTCGTTGACCGGCAACATCCATCGTCAGCACATAGCCGGGAACTTGTTCGGGAACGGCAATCATTCCAAAAGCCACTTCGCCGGAAGGCAAGGAAGAAATACCGTCGAGGGTAATTCCGAAGGCTTGTTCCATACGTTCGGTCAACTGCTGTTGGACTTCATTCTTAAAATCCGCCATAAGAGGATCATCCAGAAGTTGCCCGAATTGTGTCTGCTTCCATTGCTCGCCGAATTCTTTGAGATTTTGGATGGAAACGAACCCTTTTGTGGTTGCGGGAAAAATCTTATCGGCAGGCAGGGATGCTGCGAATAGGGACGGCGAGAGCAAGGCTGCCGTCAAGAGTATAAGCCAAAGTCGGGACATATTGTAATTTTTGTTGCTAAAAGCCGGTTCTGAAAGGAAAGAGCGGATTCTAGCATATTTTGGCTGTTTCGGCAAGGGTACGCAGTTATGTGGGGTGTGTAAAATTTAGTGGTGGGAGTTTGCCTTCGCCAAAGGTGCGCAACACGCCCCGTTGCCTAGGGCGTGTTTACACTACATTTGCCTTGTTTTCTGGATTATTACGGTTTTTTGTGGCAAATTTGGACAAAATTCACAACGCCTTCGTCGCCAAAGTCCTGATTTTCAAGACCGATTAGTGTAAACACGCCCTAGGGTTGAAACCCTAGTGGTGTTTCCGGCTTGATATTGCACGAATAATCCGCCTGTTTTGCTGAAAATCAAGGGTTCCAATAAATGCAGCACCAAGCCGGAAGCACCACTAGGCTATTACACTCCGCCCTTACAGGGCAGGCACGAAAACAGAAAGACACCCAATAAACTTGGGCACACCCCTCGGCAAAGTGAACGTCGATGCCGTTGTTGAAAAGTTAAGCGAAGAGGTTAGAATGAGAACATTGTAATAGCTACTGCCGATTTTATGGAAACCGACCTCGCCCCAACACTGCCGAAGACGCAACGGCAGCAGCCCAAGTGGGTCGGGCTGATTATGGCACTGCTTATACCCGGCTCGGCACACTTCTTTTCAGGGCAGCGTAAGTTGGGTGTATTCCTCTGGTTCGCGTTGCTTTTGCCCATGTTTTTGGCATGCTTTTCTATGAGTGTTCCCGGTGCGGGATTCTTTTATCTCGCAGTGGTTTTGCTCGCCACTTACCCCGTGTTTTTCATTGTAGTAATGGTCTCGTCTTGGCGACCAACACAGCGGCTTGGCTGTTTCGGCTGGATCCTTTTCATCGGAACCGTCCCGTTGCTTAACAACGCTGTTGCCTATCCAAGTGCCCTGTTTTTGAAAGCGTATATTCTTGAACTATACACACTCAACGGAGCATCTATGGCACCAACAATGATTGCGCCATCGATGGTTGCTCCAGAAGTTCAGCGTGCAGATCGAATCGTTGCCAACAGGTGGCTCTATCGAGTCGGCGAACCGCAACGCGGCGATGTCGTAATCTTCCGTGCTTGGCAAGATCCGTCGAACATCAACACCAAACGTATTGTCGGTTTGCCCGGCGAAACGGTTGATATTGAATCTCCCTACGTCCTCATCAATGGCGAGCGGCTGACCGAACCGGCAATCTTCGCAAAAATGGCTTCCCGGCAAGACGGCTACACCGGATATTATAGTCTCGAATACTATAATCTCGAAGAAACCGATTTCAAAGGTGTAACGTTACCGATGACGCTCGGTTCCGATGAGTATTTTATCTTGGGGGACAATTCGTTACATAGTGCCGACAGCCGATTCCACGGACCGGTACGCCGTCAAGATATTACCGGCAAAGTGATTCGTATCTTTTATCCGTTTGACCATATTCGGGAAATTGAATGAGATGTAAAGGGAATCTCTAAAAATAGATTCTTTGCGCCCCTTGCATAATCTTTGCGCCCCTTGCGGTTAAAATATTCGGATTTAACCGCAAAGTACGCAAAGAAGCGCAAGGGACGCAAAGTGCAATTTCATGCCGTTTACAGCATAGACGTTGGATCTCTTCTCTAACCTGTCATTCCAGCGTGCGCCGGAATGACGATTTTGAGGGTTAGAGAACACGTCTGTTATTCAGGTTCTTCTTTTCGACAACTTCCATGCCCCTCGTCCTATCGTCATAATTTGCCATCGCCTACCTCTTGTAATCGGTAAGAAGTGTGCTATACTGCCTACACAATTTGAAATACCGTCCGGCACGTTGCCGGAAGGACTAATTTCGAGTACGTTAACAAACAATATAGAATCGCTTCGGCGGACGACAATTTTCTACACTACGAACCGGGCAACCGGGTAGAAAATGAACGGTAGTATGTGAAGTTACGTGACTCCCGAAAGGGAGTGTCGCGTGCATACTTGCGGACAGAATCTGCGTTGTCTAATTGGTCTGCAATGCACCACTGTCGTAGGTGGGATGACCTCCGTTTCTATATTGGCGTGCCGCTCCCGTCTTGAGTGGTCTTTTGTTCCGGGCTCGGTTTACTGTTTTCTAGATCCATTTGCCAGCGGAATAACAAACAATGTCAGATACCAACATCGAATTAGGGACTTTCCGGATGCGCTGTCCCAACCCTAACTGCAATAAGACTCTGGAAGTCAGAAAAAAGTCAGTGGGCAAAACAAAAAAATGTCCCACTTGCAACCAAGACTTTATAGTTCCGTCTATACCCCAACCTGATTCCAGACCCCGATCTGACTTCGCTCCCAAGCCTGACCCCGTACCGCGATCTGACTTCGTCCCCAAGCCTGATTCCATCCCCCGATCTGACTTCGTCCCCAAGTCTGACCCTGTATCCCGATCTGACTTCGCCCCCAAACCTCATCCCGCACTGCAATCGCAGCCGGCATCGGAAGACAACTATCTGGAAACGATGTTACGGCTTGCATTAGGTATCTCATGTTTTTTTTCCGTCGTGGGACTATTTATATGGTTCACATTGACATTGATCACTGCACCCGCCGCAATCACTTTTTTGGTACTTATTCTGAAAAGGCGGAATAGAAAAATCGAAGATGAATTGATAAAACAAGCCAAACAAGGCGACAAGCAGGCTCAGTATGATTTGGCTTGCTGGTATCAACGACGTAAAAACCGGACTGAAGCAATCCATTGGTTTCAACAAGCCATCAGAAAAGGACACGAAGATGCATGGTGCAAATTGGAACAGATACACAAAGAGGGCAGTGGTGCCAAAAAACAAAAAACCACAGATAAACGGAATAAACCGGGACTGCAACCTAAAAGAGGCGATGGTGCTCATGAGGCAGCAAAGCCGGTATTGTCGTGGCTGTTCGACTTTTCATTTCGGGACTTGCGGCTCGAATTAAGCAACCTATGGTTTTGGCGGGTTGTTTACGGAATCGGTGCTATTGTAATAACTTTGTGTTCTATCGTTTGTTGTGGTCTGTGCATATACTTTGCTTTCGCTCCTGTTCAAGACACACAGGGATTCTCTCTTCTCTTGCTCTTGCTTTTGCCTGTTCTTTGTCTCGTATTCTTTCTCTGGCTCTCTTCTTTTCGCTTTTTCTGCGAATTGATGATTTTTATGTTTCACGAAATCATCGAGTGTGTAAGACTTCTGGGAGCCGCCCGGATGTATATCGACCACAAAAATAGGGAACAGGCGAATACAATTCTGGACACCAACGAGGAAGCACAGCATGTGGTCAGGACGCGAAAGTTTCGATACCTGTAACAAAGTGAGGGGCTGTTGACATGCCGTAAACGGGGGTGCATTGGACATTTCCTTTGCGACCCTTTGCACTTCTTTGCGCCCTTTGCATAATCTTTGCGTACTTTGCGGTTAAAAAAAAGAGAATTTAACCGCAAAGACGCAAAGGTTTCGCAAAGGACGCAAGAATACAAACTCCTAGCAAAGCCTAGGGTTGAAACCCTAGGCTATAATGCTCCGCCCTTACAGGGCGATTTTTGTGTGGATACTATTGCTCTCTCCCTTGGCAACTGGGCAATAGTATCTAAACGGCATCATATTGACTCCGCCTCCCGCATCGAATACAATGCGGGAACTATGTCGTCTTCCGTCCGCCTCACAATCGGCTCGTTGTTCGTCTCCGTTCTGCTCTTCGCGGCGGTACAGGGGATCGCTGCCGGTTCTGACCAGCACTGCCTCGACCGACAAATTGCCGAACGGACAAAACAGTATCAAGAGTCTCTGCGGCAGCGGGCATCAGAGGTTTCGCCGTCGTTTCAAGCCAAGATCGAAGCCCAGGCGGAACGGACCGTCGCCGGCGGTTTGGAAAAATGGAACAACGGTGAAATCGGCATCTGTATCGCACTCCCCCATTTGGCGGAACTCCAACGAGTTGTCTTGTTCGTTACCCGACACCTTCCCGGTCTCCCCGGTGATTCGCTCCTCTGGAAAGCCAGCGGCTGTGCCGCCGCTCTGACCGTTACTTCTATACAGTTAGCGGCAAAATCGCCAGCAATTTATACGGCGACTTTCGCTCCCTTCCGTTCTGTCGTTTCTCCTTTCAGGCAGAGCAGCGAGGGCATTTCTTATTTTATTCTAATCGTTTGTACTATCGTGCAGCAGCGATGAGGGACAAACAAAGGTAGTACATTGTGCCTTAAATGATGCAGATTATATTTCGCACAAAGGCATGAAGGACACAAGGGATTTATAGGTATTCGAGATTCTTTGTGCTCTTTGTGCCTTTGTGCGAGGAAAAAGTTGGAAAACAAATAATCAATGCCATTTAAGGCGGAGTGTACTACCTTTTGCCCGTGCCTATCTTTCATCACCATTCGTTTCAACATTTCATCCACCTTAACCCCTTTTCACTATCATGAAAAAATTCATTTCCTTCATTTTCCCATTCGCAATTTTTACAGTTCTCTGCACGGCATCCTTTGCCGCTGCGCAAGACACAGCCAAGATTCGGCAGTCGATGGACAAAGCCGTTGCCTATCTCCGCACGACGCAAGATCGCACGGGCGGCTGGATGACACCGCGAACCGTCATCGGTCCCACCGCCATCGTACTGGCGGGACTCATCGACGCTGGCGTGGATATGGACGATCCGATGATCGTGAGCGGTCTCAAACTGGTCGAGTCTTTTATCCAGGAAGACGGCGGCGTGTACACTCCCGACGGCTTCTTGCTGAACTACGAAACATGCTGTGCCGTGATGTGTCTTGCCAAAGCCAACGAGGCAATCAAAAAGAAGCACAACAGAGAACCTTACAAAGAGGTCCTTGCCAAAGCGGACAGGTTCCTTCGGGGTCAGCAGTTCACCGAAGAGAACAACGTCAGATCTGAAGACCCGAACTACGGCGGAGTCGGCTACGGCAACAGAACCCGACCCGACCTGTCGAATGTACAGTTTTTCCTCGATGCCCTTAAAGCGACTGGGGCAAAAGAGGACGATCCCGCCATTCAGAAGGCACTCATTTTCGTTTCCCGATGTCAAAACTTGGAATCGGAACACAACACAATGCCCTTTTTGGCACGCAATCCTGACGGTTTGGACGGCGGCTTCATTTATTACCCTATGCCTGATCCCGAAGGTACGAGAGAAACGGAGGGACTCGCGAGTTACGGCGGAATGACGTATGCCGGTTTGAAGAGCATGATTTATGCGGGATTGACCATAGAGGACAAGCGTTACAAGGCGGCTCTCGATTGGCTTGCGAAAAATTACACGGTCACGGAGAATCCGGGACGCGGTGCTGCTGGTTTGTACTACTATTACCAAACGATGGCGAAGACGCTTGATATCAAGAACTCGCCGCAGTTTGAAGATGCCGACGGCAAGAAACACAACTGGCGTGCCGATTTGTCGGAGCATTTGATTTCGGTACAACAGGAGAACGGCTCTTGGGTTAACGAAGCGTCTTCGCAATACATGGAAAACGATGTCAACCTTGTAACGGGATACGTTTTGCTAACGCTGGCACTGTGTTTGCCGGAATAATCGTTCAGATTCCTCCTAACTCCTAATCCCTCTCACACAGCGAGAGGGCTAACACCTAAATTATTATGGCACATGATATAAGAAAACCTTATCCTGTGGAGACGAGCGGTTTAACAAAGATTTATCAGACTGGTCGCCATCGGGTTGCCGCTTTGGACGACGTTGCACTCCGCATTGCTCCCGGCGAATTCGTGACCATAATGGGTGCGTCCGGCTCCGGTAAGAGTACATTGCTGCATCTGCTTGCTGGTCTGACCGAGCCAACCGGCGGGAATGTCAAAATCAATAACGTTGAACTCTCTAAGTTAAGTGATGCCGCACGAACCCGGTTTCGGCTTGAAAATATCGGAGTCGTTTTTCAAGCATACAACCTGATCCCCACGCTCACAGCGGAAGAAAACATTCTGTTGCCGTCCCTGATCGAAGGGAAAAAGAAGGCGGCTGGTGCGCAACTTGATGAATTGCTCGGCTTTTTGGAACTGACAGAACGCCGCCGGCATCGTCCTGATTCTCTCAGCGGCGGTGAACAACAGCGTGTTGCCATCGCTCGGGCATTGTCGATGAATCCCGCGTTGCTCTTTGCCGATGAACCGACGGGCAACCTCGATTCGGGAAACAGCAAAAATCTCTGTCAACTGTTGCGTAATCTCTGCGATCAGCAACAGCGGACGATTGTGCTTGTGACTCACGACAAACACGTTGCCGAATACGGTGATCGGTGCATTTTGATCAAAGACGGACGGATAAACAACTAACCATGAACCTGCTCCTAAAACTCATCATTCGCGACACTTGGCATCACCGCAGCAGGATTTCGCTGGCGGTGCTGGCGACCGTTGCGATGTCCTGCATGATCGTTTGGCTCGTCGGAAGTCTCGATCTGATGATCCTCCGATTCGACGAAGATGCCGAAAATTATCTCGGCAGGTATCACCTCGCTATGGTGCCGGAAGGAGATACGCCGCCTTCCTTTCCCGAAGCCGTTATCGACGAACTGTATAAAGACAACTTCATCGTTCAAGTAACGCCCGCCCGGCAAATTCGGAACATCATGGGCAAAATGCTCCACGACGACGATACCGACGCAGCGGTACGCCGACAACGTGCCAACACCGGACTGCCGACACCAAGTCCTTCCATCATCGGTATAGATACTAACGAATCCCCCTTCGTACTCACCGAAGGACGCTGGTTCAACGGCAACATCAACGAAGGCGTATTGGGAACGACCGCCGCCAAAAGCCTGCAAGAATGGGGATACACCGCCATCGAACCCGTCAGAGTCGGCGACACCGTCATCTGCCGGGTCGGTACGGCTGATTATCCCATCAAAGTCGTCGGACTTGTCGAACAGAATGTCGCCGGCGGAGGACGCACCATCGATCCTGCCGTAGGAGCATTGTACGTCTCGATGCCGACCGCAAGACATATCACACAAGATGAACACATCGACTTCGTGTATGTACAACTGCGTGAAGGAACGGACACCAAACGTTTTGCGGAATTTTGGGGGCAACATCTTGCCGAACAGGGAATTGCCATGCAATTCATGGATGTCGATAACATTCAAGAGCGGCTCTATCAAATTCGCACACAAGATACGTCAGGACTGGTCAGCGGAGCGGCAGCGTTGAACTCGATCATCATTTTTGCGACGCTCGTTTCGATTTTAATCGTTTTCACGGCATTGAGTATGGGCGTTACGGAACGCACCCGGTCTTTTGCAATGTTGCGCGCCGTCGGAATGCCGCGCTGGAAAATTGCGGTGCTGGTGTTCGGCGAAAGTTTTATCCTCTGTCTGCTCGGTTGGATCGGCGGAACCGCCGCCGGTTGGTGCGTGCTGCAATTCTCTGTTTGGATGCAGCCGGAAGTTTTCGGCACCGGCAAGATTGTCTCGCTCGGTATGCAGCCTGTCATAACGGCAGGAATTGCCGCTCTTGTCGGTTCGCTCCTTTCCGCAATTTTACCGGCATGGAGAGCCACACGAATCAGTCCGCTCGAAGGTATGGATCGAGGATTTTTGTACAAAAGCCGGAATGGAGCGCAGCGCAATGACGGACTATTTAGTCGGTACTCCGGGTTCTCCGTCATTGCGCGTTGCTCCATTCCGGCTTTTGCTCTGCTTATCTTCTGTCCGATTTTCGTCTATGGTGAAGGAATTGCGGCGGGAGACCGTCTATTTTGGTACACCTACATTGGTCTGCCGACGCAGATCGCCGGGGGGCTGCTTTTAGTGCCGGTAATGGTTTTGCTTGTCGAACAATTTTGTACACCGACGGTTGCTAAATTGTTGCGACTGCCGAAACTCTTGTTAGCATCGCAGTTGAGCAGTAATCTTTGGCGGACGCTCGGCACTACACTCGCTTTGAGTGTCGGATTGAGTGTCTATGCGTTTTTGGAAATTTCCGGGCGTTCGATGCTCGTGCCTTACATTCAATCGAAAACGATCCCGGATACTTTGGTAACATTTCTCCCTACGGGCTTGCCGCTTTCCGAAATTGATGCCGTGCGAAACACCCCCGGCGTTGATGCCGACCGTTTTCTGACACTGGCGGTTGATCAATCCCATTTTTCAGAGGAGCAAGCAGAACGTTTCATGGACAACGGACTGATTCGGATGCAGACCAGTGCGGTGGTATTCGGAGTGGACATCGACGAAGCCTTCGGTAAGCGTCCCGATGGAAGCCGACCGCTACTTGAGTTGCCCTTTCAGGAGGGAACCATAGAAGCGGCACTCGAAAAGTTACGCACCGGCGGTCGGTACTGCCTCGTCCCTGATTCTTTTGCGTTCCGTGCCGGTCTCCACGTCGGCGATAAACTCGAATTGGTGCTACCAACTAATTTAGCCGGTACTCCGGTTGCAAGAGCGCAGCGCAGTCTCCCGACCATCGTCGAATACGAAATCTGCGGTATCGTCTCGATTCACGGTTGGCTTTGGATGAACAAAATCAGTGGTGTGCGTAAGCGGGGCTATCGTTCCGGGGCGATGTTGTTAGCACCGTATAATACGGTGAAAGAGGATTACCAAATTACGGATGCGGCATACTTTTGGTTCGACCGCACGTCCGATGTTTCCGATGCAGAGTTGGAACGCTCGCTTCAACAACTGGCAGACGGTTTGCTAGAAGGTAGGTCGCCGACCGCTGGGCAGCGACATGAGGCAACGCCGCATTTGAGGGCGAATTCGGATGAATTGACCGAACATGCCTCCAGTCGGCTATCGCCGACGATGCCGCCCGGCGGTCGGTATCCTACCTATTTGGAAGACCGCGATAGATCGGTGTTAGCCTCCCGGTCAATGGTCAAGGTAAGTTCGCGTGCCTATCTCACGGAGCGTGTCGGCGACCGGGCGCATCAGGTGATCGAGGCGGCGGCAAAGATGCCGTTGGTTTTGCTGATGATTTCCTGTATTGCGATGATGGGAACGATTGCGGCATCGGTACGGTCGCGGCGGTTTGAATTCGGTGTGCTGCGGAGTCTCGGCGTAACCCGATTCGGACTGGTACGGCTGATCCTTGCCGAGTCGCTGTTGATTGCGTTGGTCGTGATCGTCGTCAGTATTGGTTTCGGTGTGATTGCAGGTTGGTGCTTCATCGGTTTGATGAAATATGTTGCCGGCTTTGGCGGTTTTGTATCACCGCTGACAATTCCGGCGTATCAACTTTCGCTGGGACTGATTGTTGCGTTGGCATTTTGTTTTCTTGCTGCTTTGGGACCTGCTATAACAACAGGCAGAGCGGTGCCGACGCGGTTGCTGCAAGAACGATGATTTTTATCACAGTACACCGTGCCTTAAATGACATAGATTATATTTCGCACAAAGGCACGAAGGACACAAAGGGATTTATGGGGATTCGAGATTCTTTGTGCTCTTTGTGCCTTTGTGCGAGGAAAAATTGGAAAACAAATAATCAATGCCGTTTAAGACGCAATGACGGAAAACTTACTTACAATTTACAACTATGAAAAAAAACAAACATTCACACGCCTTCACATTAGTCGAACTGCTCGTGGTCATCGCGATCATCGGGCTGCTCATCGCTCTGCTGTTGCCTGCGGTGCAAGCAGCAAGGGAAGCGGCACGGCGGATGAGTTGCACCAACAATCTACGGCAGCTAGGAATTGCGGCGCACAATTATCACGATGTTCATCAGGAACTGCCCGCCGAAAGTTTTTTTCGGACGGATCCCCAAACGCGGACGATGATTCCGCTGGAAGTCTTGCCCGGTGTAATTGACGATGCCCACGCCAGTTATCGGGTACGGTTGCTGCCCTTCATCGAGCAGATTGCCCTTCGGGAAACAATACAACAAATGTCCAATGTGGAACAATGGTCAACAATCCCGGTGCCGATTTTTTTCTGTCCGAGTAATTCCAAGCGGGACGTGGACATGGGGAGTGCGGATCGATATGTTTCCCACTACTACGGCGTTGCCGGGGCACTGGGAGAAAATTACACCACCGACCCGCGTCAAACAGTGATCGCCATGGGACCGATGTTTCTCGGACCGTTTGCGAACACCGGTGCGATCATCATCGGCGGCCAGGTATCCTTCGGTTCGATTACCGATGGTACTTCCAATACTTTCCTTATGGGTGAAATTTCGTGGCAAAATTATGGTGCCCACTACAACTGGGTACGCGGAACAGCAGTCGATAATGCAAGCCGTCCCGTTACCGCATTGGCAAGTTCCAAAGGAATCCCTTCTAATTTTCCTATCAATGCGGGAAAGAAAAGCGACCAGCCGCTCGAAGGGATCATACTGGATACGGAAGGCACGCCTTATACCATCCCCATTCGAGGAATGATGGCGGGACACAGTGTCGGCGGCTTCGGCAGCAACCACGCGGGCGGAGCAAACTTTGTCCATGCCGATGGTTCGGTACGGTTTTACAGTGAAACGACCGACACGACGCTGTTGATGCACATGTCCACGCGAAACGGCGGAGATGGGTGTGTAAAAAATTAGTGGGCGTTTTTAGTGTTCCGAACAACAAAAGCCGGAATGGAGCGGAGCGCAATGACGGATGTCAAGCGTTGGTCTCCGTCATTACACTTCGTTTCATTCCGGCTTTTGTTTCAAATACCAACCAAATTCTTACACACCCTTACGATTGCGGCTCTGTTACCAGTCGATCATTGTGTGCTTCATAGATGACCTCCCCGGTCTTTTTAACAAATTCAAGAAAGCCGCTCCTGTCGCGTGTCTCATCCATCAAATGCGGTTCGATGTCTATGCAGACTCGCCTTCTGAGACCATATAACATTGTTACAGTCTCTAACTTATTACCTTGATAACCGTTCATCACAACGGCAATATCAATATCGCTGTATTCCCAAGGCGTTCCGTTCACGTAGGAACCAAAGAGAATTATTCTCTCTGGGTTCAAAACCTTTTTGACTTCCTCTGCATATTTGAGGGCTATTTCTCTAACTGTTGTTTTATCCAGCATAAAAATTCCTCCGATTTGATTAACAATTGCATGGAATACTCGGCAGATAGGTTGACGGTTCCGTTTTCTTCGTCATCGGGATACCTTGCTTCAATTTGAAGAGGTGCCAACGTGTCCAATAACACTAACTGCTCTTCCGACAAACCTTCCCTAATTCCACCTAAAACTGCGAGTTTTTCTAAATCGTGTATCCGAGGAGGCAACTCGCCTGTTTTATGAGCAATAACTGCTTTTAATGCCTTTTCATAACACTAACTGCTCTTCCGACAAACCTTCCCTAATTCCACCTAAAACTGCGAGTTTTTCTAAATCGTGTATCCGAGGAGGCAACTCGCCTGTTTTATGAGCAATAACTGCTTTTAATGCCTTTTCGGCAATCATGTGGCAAAAGAATCCCATTGGCAAATAACGTTTTGCTTGGAATAACGCTTTTGCCGTCAAAAGGTCTTCATCGCACAGTTCCAGCCAATACTCGGTTCTTTCGCTCATTGCGTTGTCATTGTCCCATAAAACCGGGAGAAAACAAGTAGGAATAGCCGATTGTCCTCGGCTCATACGGAGCCGGTAAAATTTGGAGCCGCAGAAAAGTTTTCCCAAAAAAACAAAGACAAAGTGAGGGGTATCTGTTTTTTGACGATAGCCATGTGGGTGCGAACGAAAAACTGGTCGATGTCGGGCGGTCAATCTATGAGCAAGGTCATGACGGGCGGCAACCGGTCAGAACAATCGCCGACAACACGAAGGCGAAGGCCCCCAAAACGATTGGGGAGTATGCGTCGAAGAAGGTGCGGGAGGCAAAACTCGCCGCAGGGCATGCAAAACGGAGGGGCAGGGCGGCTGGCACGGCAGCCAAGACTCACGTCACACGGAACAAGGCAGCCTACATTGCGGGCGGAGCAGGATTGGCGGCGGGAGCGGTCGGCGGTGCTGTCTTTGCCCGACGGAAAAAGACGCAAAACCAAGATTGATTTCCGACAACCTTTGACCGTTACCTACTGGAGGTGTGAAACAGTTTTGGTAACTACTTCATTTGCCCCGTCGCTCTTCACCACGGGGCAGATTTGGGTTGATTCTGATGGGGGCATCTGGGAACGACAGTTTGCCCAAGTATTCTTGAACGATCTGTGTCGCCATCGGCTTCCCCCTCTTTTTGACCATTCTCTACGGTCGGTTTGTATTTTCGATGAAGCAGTGTACAATAGACTTCTATGAACCCCTTGCATTTTTTCGAGGATTTTGCCGAATTTACCGATTTTATCCCCTTCTTCTATGCGAGCGTTCCCTAAGGTAGCCCAAGTTTGCGAGTTCGAGAAAATAGATCGACTGCCCCAACTTGTTACGAGCAAACATCAAAGCCGCCCACGTCTAACACGAGTCCATCGACCCTTCACGGGATTATTCAGTTTATTCCTTCTCCTTGTCCTTAAATGAGTTCTAGTGTCTTGCCCCTATTCTACCTCATGCCTTCTTCGTTGTCTATACCTCAAAAAACTCACACCGAAGGGTCTGCAACTTCTGGATGCGTCATCTGATAAAACAAACGACGAACCCAACGATTCGCCGCCGCCGCAATCACCACACATTTTTTCTTGCCATTCGCCTGCAAACGCGCCGACATCGACTTCCACTCCCCATCATAACGAACCAAACGATGTGCCGCCTCCAGCAAGACCTGACGCAACAAATCATCGCCCGACTTAATCAAGCCGCCCGTCGTCGTCTTGCCCGCACTCGAATTGTTCCGAGGACACACCGCACAAAAATGCGCCAACTGCTTGCCCATGCGGAAACGATCAAAACGACCTATCAACGCACGCATCGTGATCGCCGTAATAATTCCAATGCCCGGCTGACGCAAAAGTGTTTTCACCACTGCGTCATCGGCAACATCCGATTGCATCTTTTCCGTAACGGCAACGATCTGCTTGTCGAGATAGCCGATGTGATCGTAGAGCCCGTGTTCGTCGGCGAATTCTGCGGCTCCGGTGCTGGCTTCGATGGCGGCGGAGACGTTGCTGCCGAAGGGTGCGACGACGTGGAAGACGGCTTCGGGATCGTTGGGAACGGACTGATTGGCAAGGATTTTGCCTTGCTGATTCATGACGCAGACTTGGATGGTCTGGGTATGGTAGTCAATGCCGACGAAAAGTGGTAGATTAAACATTTCCGGTGCTCCTTAATTGTGAGGGGTTAAAAAACTTCTAATAACTATAACTCACAAAGAACAAGGATGCGCCGGGTTTCATACAAACTTGTTCGGAAACTCCAAATTAGGCAGAATGGGAAAATTGCTATTGCCTCCATTTGAGCATCTGTGGTATGATACCCGCCCTTTCCTCCAAAGTCAAGTACCCTCATGGAACGCTGGCGACGCGTTTTTGCCGAAAATGACAAAGATTTCAAAGAACTCTTCGGAGTCAAAAAAGGAACCTTCCTCCCAATGCACGACATTCTCACAGCCGCCGCACTCGAACGCCGAAAAAAAGGAGGACGACGCCCCGCACTCTCCCCCGGCGACCAATTGTTTCTGACCCTGCAATACTGGCGAGAATACCGAACAATGAAGCATCTCGCCTTCGACTTCGGCATCAGCAAAAGCACCGTCAGCGATAATACTGCGGCGCAACGAATAGGCAACGATATTGAAACGTCAACCTTATTTTTACCTTATTTTCCAGAACAAAACAACCTCAGTAGCTCAGAAATGTTTCTGAACAATCTGGGTATCCAGTTGTCTCCAGTAGTTTTTACGCTTAAAATAGGCGGGTATGGAGGATATCCGCGTAGCGTCATGGACTTGGAAAAACAGTTTTCAACAGAAGATGCCTGCAAAGATTATCTGTTTCGCCTACGTTGGCCGAACGGATTTGTTTGTCCATTGTGGCAAGCCAAAAGCAACTGGAAGGCGACACGTGGACGTTTTGTGTGCTGTGAATGCCAACACCAAATGACGGTTACTGCGGGGACGATTTTTCATAATACCCACAAGCTCCTGACGATGTGGTTTCGTGCCGCTTGGCATGTGACCACTCAAAAGAATGGTGTCAGTGCGATGAGTCTGCAAGGAGGCATTGGACATGCTCACTTGGATTATTACCTTGATGAATTGACGTTTCGCTTCAACCGCCGCAATTCAAAATCTCGTGGCAAGCTATTTTATCGTTTGCTCCAGCAAGCCGTTCAGGTTGATCCGGTAACATACGCCCAAATGATCAGCGGAAAAATCGACGAAAATCCCCCATTTTGACTGGAGACAAATGGATACCCAGATTAATAAATGACGAAGCAAACCCGTGTACGTACGCCCCTCGAAATCGCCCAAACCCAACTTCTGCTTCGTGTCCTGAAACGAACGCTCCACACGCCAACGACTAAAACCCGCCAACAACAAATTGTCCAACGGCACATCCGACGAAGCATTACTCACGAAATACTTGATCTCTTCCGACTGCTCATTCATCACATTTCTTGCAACAATGAGTCGGAATGGTTGTGGGCGACGTGTTCTTTGGCGATGATTTTTTGGAGTTTGTTTTTCATTTTTTGGTGATCCCAATTTTGTTTTGCGAGAAACCATTGTACGGATCGAACTGGCGCGTTGGCTTGGAGGGCGATGGCTTCGCCGTTTTTGCGAGGGAGGTTGGAGATCAGACCGTTGGTGTAGATTCGGAGGTAGTTCCGGTATTTTGGTTGGGAAAGCAGGATTCGAATCGGCGGAGTAGTCGGGGCAAATTGGTACGAATTGAGGCGGAAACAGTCGAGTCCATTCAAGCGTTCTCCGTGAGGGCAATATCCTTGTATGGAAACATTTTACAGCATTTTGGAAAGAATGAAATAGAAAAATCATTGCGCTGTAGTAGTAAGGTTTGGCACCGGCATTGCTGAGTCGTTCTTTCTCACGGATTTTGTTGAGAGTGTGGCGAAAGATTTCCCATGGGAAGAGGCGTTGAGTTTGGGCAGTTGGGCAGTTTGGGCATTTGGGCACGCTAAGCGGGTTTGCGCAATCTAACGATTGCGGCTCTGCTATTTTTTGCTACAATGTCCCTTTCGCTTGTCCTTTCGACATCGATGTCACCGGAAGAGTTTTTTGAGGTAATGACAATAACAAATTTCCATTTTCAAACGCATGTTTCGGACTGCGGAGTGATCACACTTCCGCCGGATGCGATGAACCTTTACGGAAAAAACGTAGTGGTCAATGTCGATGTCGATGATACCCCCCAGCGCAACATTTCATTCGAGGAACTGTGCGACGCATGGTGTGCCGATGAGCGGTCTGCCGAAGAGGTTATCCGCGATATTTACGAAAGCCGAACAATAGGAAGGGAAAGGGAATCGCTATGAGTGCCTATCTTTTTGATACTGATACGTGCGTTTTTCGTTTGCGTCGAATGTTTGAAATTGATCGGCAGATAGCCCAAGTCAGCAAACGAAATCGTTACGTTTCCGAAATCACGATTGCCGAATTGCGTTTCGGTGCTGAACGTTGTAAGCAGCGCAAGGAACAAATGCTTCTCGTCGATGCAATGTACGATGAATTTACCGTATTGCCGATTACCCCGACGATTCGTTATTTTGCCGCCGAAAAAGCGAGGTTATGGAGTGTCGGTCAAAAAATTGCCGACTTCGACCTGTTGATTGGTGCGACGGCATTGTATCATGGACTCGTTCTTGTAACGAACAACATTCGGCATTTCGAGCGGATGCAATCACTCCGACTGGAGAATTGGATACAAGGATAGCGGTGCGCCGCACAGGCGGAGCGGCTAACAATTTTCTCTCGTTTCCGGTACAATGTTCCTACACGAAAAGTCAGGCGCACCGTTGCTCTACCTTGCCGGTGAAGACGGAAACGTCCGCCTTGGACATTGTCGTAACAATTTTGCCGGTACTCCGATGCAGGGGGTATTGCAATCTTCAAAAAAAGTTTTACAATCTTCCGATAGTGAGGGATATATGTCCATTGTTTTGGACAAATTAAATTAGAGTTCGTCAGCAATTCAAAAGCCGCGTTAGATTTTCTTAAGATTAAAAATCGAGATGCGGATTGGTTAACTTCACAGACCAGCGGCAATGCCGAGTGAAGATGACCTTTGGACTTGAAAAGTGGCGCACTCCCGGAAAGGGAGCGTCTGCGCAAGTCCAATGGTAAAATCTTCGGCGTATCACTGCGCAGCACTTTGGTCGGTGTGAAGGAAACCATCTTTTGAACGCATCGCTCCTGTTTTGAGTGGTTTTGTCTGCGTGCTCTGCAACAACTGTATTACAATGCCGCAGCAAACTTATATTATTCCGCCTTATGTCGCTTCCCGTTCCTATTTTGCCGGTACGGATAAGTCCAGCACGATTATTACCAATTCATTGTGTTTCACGAATCTCGTGCTTGAGGACACGTCGTCCGACTTGTGGAGTATTCTACCCCGCAAGTTCACTTTCGACACATTGCGCCCCCTTCTGCCGACCGTCAACATTGACCCTGACGATGAAGACAATCTGACCGCCATTCGGGACTTTCTCGAAACGCTACGTGCAGAGGGGGCTGTACAATTTGAAGGATGTGAAAATCCGCCTCCACTCCCCTCTTTCCCGAAAAGCAGAGAAGAACTCGATATCAACGCTGGAAAATCAGAGTTCAACCTAAAATTGAGCGAAGCAGGACTGCTTGCTAACGCTTTCGTTGAACTGACTTACCGCTGTAATGAAAAATGCGTCCACTGCTTCAATCCGCAAATACAGCACGATTGTTCAACAGATTTGACCACAGCAGAACTAATCAAGGCAATTAACGACCTTTACGCTGTCGGCGTTCACGATGTTACATTTTCCGGCGGAGAACCATCGCTACGAGACGATTTGTTTGAGATACTGGACGAATGTCGTCGTCTAAATTTGGCTATCACAATTTTTACCAATGGTCAAATGTCGGAAGAAAAAGTACAACGTCTCATTTCGTACTATCCCCAAACCGTTGGTGTGTCCATCTACTCTGTTAATCCTGATATTCACGATGCCACAACACAGATTAAAGGTTCTTGGGAAAAGTCAATTCGGACAATCAAAATCCTTGTTGATGCCGGTATCCGAGTGGTGATGAAGTGTCCGTTGATGCAACATACCGTCCACGGCTATAAAGAGTTCTTGAAACTTTGTGATGACCTTGGGGCGGTAGGGCAATGTACCATTAACCTCACACCGACAACCGATGGCAATCAGCAAGTGTGTCGTCATCAGGTTACAGATATCAACGATCTAACGCTGTTATTTTCCGATTCGCAATTACCGCTGGCAGTTGACATCAATGAACCAGACAATAGCCGGAAAAATCTCTCCGACAATGATAAACCTTGTGCTGCCGGTATAACTCTTCTGAATATTTGTCCAGACGGCACGGTATATCCCTGCCCTTGTTTGCCGCTAACAGTTGGCAATGTCCGTGAGCAGAGTATTGTTGATATTTGGAAACATTCGAAGACGCTTGCTGCTTGGCAAAGTGTTGTACTGAATGATTTCGATGAGTGCGGAATGTATTCAAAATGTTCGTATTGCGATATTTGTCCCGGTAAAGCAATGTTGGAAACCAATAATGTTCTTGGAAAAATGCAGGTACTATGCCATACAGCAAAGGTACGGGAAAGTATTAACAGACAATTGGCAACCGGACAGGCTCCTATTGTTAATGAAACTTTCGGACATGATTTGGCTTTCCGAGAACCGCAAACGACGGTTGCACCAACACAGTCGTCTGCGCTCGTAAAAATCAATCACGACGGCGATGATTTCGTTGCCCGAATAGAAAATATCAAAGCAAACGGCAATCCGGTGCGGAAAACGATAGCACCGGAATCGGGAGGAGCAGCGACAATATTGCCTTAATCGAACACCCCTTGCCGTTAAGTGTCCTTGCGGTAGACGGGTTTTAATTACAAGGGCACATAACACTTTGGAATAGGAGAAATACTATGAAAAAGCGTATCGTGTTGAAGATTGCTGCGAGAATTGTATTTGCCGAGCGTGGTTGCGGTCAGTGCAGTACCTGCGGTCAATACCAAAACAATGTGATGTAACGTTTGTTACACACTGCGAGATGGACTATCTTTTTTATGTCAAAAAAGGGTAGTCCAGCTTTCTTTCTTATGATACTATTTTCCGGTGCTTACGCGTCGGGCTCTGTGAACACCGCCGATTGCGGCTCTGTAAGCCACTCTGTTTTTTTCTCTCGTTTCCGGTACAATATCCCTTTCGCTTGTCCTTTCGACACAACCACCCATGAGACGGATTTCATTCTTACTCGCCCTTTTTTACCTAACCACTTTCGCACACGCACAAACTATGCCCCCGCAAATCAATAACAGTTCTCCCAACGAACACTGGACGCTCCAATGGACACAACCCGTCGAGGAAATCAAATCCACCGCACATATGTTCCTGCACGAACAATCCGGCGCACCGCTGCTCTACCTCGCCAGCGAAGACGACAACAAAGTCTTTTGCATTACATTCCCGCCTGCGGGGCGTTAACAGAGCCGCAATCGTCAGATTGCGAATCGACAAAACAAAGAGCCGCAAGTGTAGCGAAGTGAAACCTGCGGGTGCACACCAAACACGCTTTGCCACCCGCAAGTTTCGGCGCGAAGTATTGTCATTGTCCCAGTAAGGGTCCCCTTAACGCACGAATGGGACACATTTCTTACCGGGCTGGCGGGAAAAAATTATCAAAGATCAAACAGAGCCCGCAGCGGAAGCTGCGGGAGTCTAACGTTGGGTGCCGGAGCGTCCGCTCCGGGCTCTGTGAATTTTTTACCCGCCAGAGCAGTAAACCACCATAATGTTACCAAATCGACAAACGTGTCGACGGACTGGGTTAGGGGCGGGGATGTTTCGGGTGTGTAAAAATTTGGGAGGAGTTTTACCAGCACAGCTTCCCGCGGTTTCTCACGGGAACAAAATTAAAATCCGTTACTACGCAGGCATCACCGAAGCAGAATTCAACGCCTTTTTTAGCACTCCTTAACCGCGACCTTCCGGTCGCGGCTCTGTTCCGCCCTATTGTTTTTTTCTAAAAATACCATACAATACCGGGGCATGAACACTGGGGAGTCCCTATCTTATGATACGGGTTCTGTGAGTTCGCCGTATCTCCCGATACGGGCTCTGGGAACTTTACCGATACGGGCTCTGTGAACTTTTTTACCGCTGGAGCATTAACTTTTAACAACATTACCAGAAGGAGATAAATCATGAACAACTTCCACTCATATTTGGCTGGCATTTTTAGCCTTTGCGTTCTTTTGTCGCTGAGCGGTTGCGGCGGCAGTAATGTCAAGGCTGGCGGATCGGTTGCGTTCCCTGACGGAACAGTCCTGAGTCACGGAACCGTCATATTTACCGGCGGACAACACCAGTACACCGGAGAGATTCAAACCGACGGCTCGTTTCAGTTAGGCGGACTCAAAGCCGGTGATGGTTTGCCTCCCGGCACGTACAATGTTGCCGTTTTTGCTACCGAAGGCGAAGGAGAATCGATACTAGATGAAAAATTTAGTTCGTCCGAACATTCCGGCATAACTTTTGAGGTAGTCAAGGGCAAAAGTGAGCCGTTCAAGATAACGGTGGAACGTGCCGGTACCGCCCGATGACACGCACGGTAGATCGGACGTGGTCTGTCGCCTCGTCCGATTTCACCGTTTCGGCTTTTCCACAAGAGCGAGAGCAAACCACCCCTTTTCGAGGCGGCAGTGTCCCGTCGTTAGATAGTCGTATTGTGGATCGCTCTCAAATATCTTTGGGACCAGCGGGAAAGGACGATTCGCCGGAAATATCTTACCAAAAGCGGCACGCATTACGAACTGCTCCCGAACATTAACAACATTGATGAGGCTAATGTAATTGTCCCGCTCTAACACCAAACGTCCCTCCGAGTCATAAGCAGGCTTGTACCGAACGATAACTTGTATGTTACGGTGCGTCTTGCCCAGCAAGCGAAGTGCCGCTATCGAAATCGTGAGTTCAGCCCGACCATCTACGAATCTGACCACCACCGGATTGTGCGATGCAAACATTAGTTCGACATCATCATTTTCTTCCGGGTCGGCAAGAGCCGGCTGTTGAAATTTCACCGCCAGCATTTCCTTAAAGTCCCTAACCGTTCCCTGTTTACCTTCCAATTCCAATTTGCCTAGCAGCATGTTCGGAAGCGATTCGTGAATTTTCATGTCGGCAAACGTGCCGGGCAACGTCGCCGGTGCCGTTGTATTGCTGGACAACGCCCCTCTACTCTGGATTCCCCAAGCCGTCAAGAGCCAATTTTCGTCCGTTCGTGACTCCCGTTGCTCTACACGAAGATCGAATTCCTTGTCAAGGTATCGTGAAGTCATTCTGATCTGCTCATTGATCGGTCGCAAACGCCGCTCGGTTTCCCGGTCAATTTGGTTTCGCACTTGCTGAAGGATTTTTTGTTGTGATTCTGTACTTGCGTCGTCATATCGAGCCTCGTATTGATTACGGACGGCTCCGCGAACGAGATTCGACAGAATCGGCATGCCGTCGAATCCGGTGTTCATTCTGACCAGTCTCATCTGATGTTCCAAGATTCTGGCTTGAGCAGGTTCCGTACGAAAGCCGTTTTCGGTCAATTCGACCAATTTTCGAGCGATCACCAGCGTTTGCCCCGTATTGTAAAGTTGTGTAGCGAATGCATCGGCACGTGTAACCGTTGCAAGGTCGACTCCGACATCCAGCGATGTCAACACTCTGCTTGGATGCGGAATGAAAGAGACGAGCATTTCCGTTTCCGTTTGTCGGCGACCGACGACCGGCTGCGATTGAATAATATCGCGGAACGCCGCAATTTCTCTGACCGTCGGAGGCAGATGATTATTGAGCAACGAATTGGAAAGGAAAATTCTAACGTTGGGCATCTCGTATTGTCGGCGGATATTATCGCCAAGTTGCCGGTACTCCGCCGTTTTTGAAACGGACAGCCGGTCGATAAACTTCGCAAACGCCTTCATGTCGCTCATTCCGCCGGTTGCTTCGTACTGCTCCAAAAGGCGGAGAATGTGGAGCGGAATAACGGTATCCGCTGTCCAACTTTGTAACTCTTCCCACCATGCGTTCACTGTCGGATTATTCAGAAAGGTACGTTGCTCGTTCGTGAGCGAAGGCGAAGCCAACCGATGGACTGTCGTGTTCGCCCTGTCGGAGAGCATTGTCAATATCTCGACTGGAATGACGGGGCTGGCAAGCGAAACAAACCGCACCGAGGGGTCGACCGGTTGTCGAGCCGCTTCGAGGTCGGTAATCCAAGAGTGCGTTTCGAGGTATTTCACCCAAGTCTGTCCTGTTTGTACGTCGGCGGGGCGTTTCGAACCATTTTTGGTGAAATGCTGTTCGACGGCGAGAGTCCGTGCTTTGAGTCGGTCGATGTCGGCAAAAGTTTTTCCGTAAAGCGTTGTAAGAGGGGATGTTTCGACAATCCCCGCGTGGAAAAGTGCTCTCCAAACATACAACCGACGTTCCAACGCCAGTGTGATTTCTTCGAGAGCAACTGCCGAGGGAATGTAGGGGGATTCGACGGAAACTCTCGTTCGCCAAGACCGTCGTATTGTATCTAGTGTTTTGACCGATTGTTCAAACCGATACCATTCAGGACACGATTCCGTTGGATGGTGTTCGAGATGATGAACAATCGCGTTGATATCATTTAGCAGAATTACGCAGAGATCACGGATGGGTTGTACTTCGGCGGCAGTGCTTTCGGCAATTCGCCGTAGTTGAACATCGAGAGACTGGGGGTAGAAATCGCGTGCGGCTTCCGGTCTTTGTGCCTGTACAGTGAGTTCCTGTGCGGCGATAAGGTAAAACAGCACAAACACAAGGAGGAAAGGTCGCAAGAACCTTCCTGCACTATCTGTACTACTGCAATTTCTCGATGCCAAAGGGGATCGCATGCTCGCTCTGTCTGTTGGGAGGAAAACCCGAAAAGAACGGACTACTCCTCACGTTTCGACAATATCGAGAGTAAAAATCAAGTCCTCTCTGTGTAACCTGTGAAACCGGCATAGATTGCCTATGTTAACTTTAATTGCCAAGACAGTTAAACAGTTAATAAGGGAAGCTAGACCTGTTGCGTAACCCTTCATTGACATTCCCGCACAAGCGGGAATCTAGACGAAACAGGCATAAACAAGGGGGCATGCCCCCTTTGTTATTTCTCTGGATTCCCGTTTTTCACGGGAACGACAAGGTTAGGCAACATGTCTATTCATTTACGGAGCATGATAAACTTCGTTGTTGCGAACATTGGTATTTACCGGAATGTGAACATTGGCAAGCAACACCTTCGTTGTGCCAGTCTTGATGTACCGAACTAATGTGCCCCCTTCATGCCGCTCCAGTTCGGCAAGCGTGTTGACAGGGGTGTCATCAAGACGGGTAATAACGTCTCCCTTCTGTAAACCGATTCTGTTGAGCGGAGAGTTGGGCAAAGGATCGGACATCAATCGTGCCGCCGTGAATCTATAGCCCGGTATCTGCATATTTTCGATACGAAACCACGCTCCTAGTTTAGGGGAGTATGAACCTTCCTGTCCGACCACCACTGGCACCTGCCGTTCGACAATGACCTGCTTTTCTACGACGACGGGTCTTTCCACAATGACGGGACTCGGTTGTGTTACCACCACGGCGGGGCGCGGCGGAGCCACCACAACGGTAGGGTACCGGTGGTAGTAATAGGGGTTGTGCCGAGCGTTCGCAACGGCGGCGACCGCACCCACTGTACCGATAACGGCGAGTGCTCTATCAAAGTCGCTTGTGCGATGATAGTACGGCGGATAGTAGTGATGGCGGTAAGGGTATCCCCCGAAAGGCGGACCTGGGGGGCGGACGACCATCCTTTGTGCCAGTGCCGGAGCGGAAAACACCGAAAAGCAAAGTGCCAGCACCAAAAAACCGGCTGTCAAGCGGGACGTTTTTCTGTTGATAATGACGTTCATAATTGTACCTCCTAACGTTTAAATGTTGAGTCCATCCCAAAGGGGAGAGACTTCCTGCCATAAGGTTTATGGTAAAACCCTCCCCTAATGCGACACAATTATACAAAAATTTTGGAAATTTCTAGTAGTTTCGTATTTTCGGGGTAGTATTTTTAACAAATTAGAAAAACGAGGCAAAACAGGTAAAATTGTTTCCGTGTAATTGGTACCTTTTATACCCTACACGGGGGCAAATTGGTCTGTTTTTTCTTTGCGTTCTTCTTTGCGTTCTTTGCGCACTTTGCGGTTAAATCCCTTTTAACCGCAAAGCACGCAAAGGGCGCAAAGTCCAATTCCATGCCGGTTACTGTATACACACCCGAATTGGAAATATATCAACCGAAACTAATATGCTTCAAAAAATCTGTTATCGGTTCCTCCGGTTCCGATTTTGAACTTTACCGGACGGTAGCACTTTGGACAACGACCTTCGTAGCCGGTGCCTTCTTTGTTAATGTAAATCCGCACGTAAACGTTGCAACAGTTGAATCTTACGCCGATGAACTTTTTCTGCTCTGTTTTTTCTGGCGGACATTGCTCCTCCGGCTTCGTCAGCGGTGCCTGCTTCGTCAGCAGAGGGGGATCACTGGAAACATCGAACATGTCCGTAATGTTAACATTTTTTGAGAGAGTAGCAACCGATTACAGTAGGTGTGCAATATCTGCTTTTGGCGACAAAGGTAGGCAACCGACCGCCGGGCGGTTGCGTCGGCGATAGCCGACAGAGAATAACCAAACGACTCTCGGTTCCAGTGCGGACTACCGCAC
>Ga0099364_10003222_pt1 | contig 25446 bp, 25 predicted proteins | sample TergutTh196P3_FD_73070 | JGI IMG/M metagenome (GOLD analysis project Ga0099364, IMG submission 73070) | Microcerotermes parvus P3 segment gut microbial communities from Pointe-Noire, Republic of the Congo - Th196 P3 | ecosystem: Host-associated > Arthropoda: Insects > Digestive system > Gut ...
GCATTGGGCGCCGCAGACGTAACATCCCCCGGAGCCAATGCGCAATTTGCTGTATTCCTCCCCCGACATAGCCTCCCAGCCTTCCAGATATCCATAACGGAAGTTTTTCGTGGGAAACACGCCCATCGTATTTCGCGAGAGCATTCCGCCCGTCGTCCCGCTCTCCCGGAATTGTTTAAAGGAATCGTTATCGTTCAGCATGGCGGCCTGGGTTTTGGCGAGTGCCTGGATCTCCTCCGGATCAGCAAGTTGATGAATGTCTCTGGATGCTACGATACCGATCCCTTTCAGATTCTTCGCGCCCATCACGGCGCCCGAACCACCTCGGGATGCGGAACGCCTGCCGCAGAATATGCCGGAGAATCGCACGCCCCTTTCCCCGGCCTGCCCAATCGCGACGGTGGAAACGCCTTTTGCGCCGCCCAGACTCTCCGCTATCGCTTCCTGGGCCTCTTCGGTATTCATGCCCCATAGCGAAGAGGCGTCATGAAACGTGCATCCCATGGCATTTATCTCCAAGTAAACCGGTGTTGCGGATTGTCCTTCAATGATGATACAGTCATAGCCGGCAAAGCGCATGTAGGCGCCGAACGTCCCGCCGCCGGATGAGCGGCAATACCCGTCGGTCAAGGGGCTCTTTGTAACCACGACCCAACGGTGGACAGCCTGAATGCTGGCGCCCGCTAATAAACCGGTACAGAAAACCAGCTTATTTTCTTCACTGAACGGATCGCAGAAATCAGGAACTTCATCATAGAGAAGCTTTGCGCCAAAGCCGCGCCCGCCTCCATATAGACTCGGCCAGGACGCGGGTATATCTTCCGCTATCCCAATCCTGTTCGTCAGGTTCACACGCAGAAATCTGCCATATCCCTGCATAATTGCACTCCTTCTTTGCCATCGTTCCGTGTGACCGCTTTCTACCGAACGTTATTGATTCTGCCGCCCTGCTCCGTTCGCTTATGACGGATGAACATGGCGAGTAGAGATAATAGAATAGCCGCCGCGCTGACCACCTGTGCCGCCCGCAGAGGGCCCAGCATCAGGCTGTCGGTACGGAAGCCTTCAATGACGAAGCGGCCTGCGGAATACAGCACGGCATACATGAGAAAAACGTCGCCGGTCATAAGCATCCGCCGGCGACGATACCATAGTAGAAACAAAAATACCAGTAAATTCCATATGGACTCATAGAGAAATGTGGGATGCCGGAATTCCCCGTCGATCATCATAGCCCAGGGGATACGATCCGGGCTTACCGCATAACCGTAAGCTTCCTGATTAAAGAAGTTACCCCAGCGCCCGATGGACTGGGCGATGATCGTGGAAGGCGCGGCAATATCCAGACTTCTCCACGCCCCGATGCGATAATAGATACCGGTGAACACAAATACCAATCCGCCTGCCAGAAGGCCGCCGTGAATAGCCAGGCCCCCTTCGGTGAAGGCGAGAATTTTAATGGGATTCGCGCCGTAGTAGCCCCAATTAAACAGGACATAATACGCTCTCGCACCCAGTACCCCCGCCACCAGCACCCAAAGGCACATATTAAAAAAATGCTCCGTATTCAGCTCTTGCCGTTCGGCTTCCCTGTTTGCCAAAAACACAGCCAGCACCATACCGGCGACTACCAGTACGCCGTACCACCGGACCGTGATCGGCCCCCAAGAAAAGAATATCGGATCCGGCATCAGATCGTATATACCTCCTCGGGCGTCAACAGCTCCAGATTCGCTTTCCGAAGCGCTTCGACGCCTTGATCATTGTTATCGAGCCGCAGAATTACCATGGCTCTGTCGTCGGACTTTCCGATGAACGCATAGATATATTCTACTGAAACCTCCGCTTTGTCCAGGACGTCCAGCGCCTCGCCCAGGCCGCCGGGCCGGTCCGGAACCTTAACGCCGACCACTTCAGTGATGCTGACCATAAATCCTCTGGCGGCCAGTTTTTGCTCCGCCAGTTCGGGATTATCCACGATCACCCGTACCAGGCCAAAGTCTGCGGTATCCGCTATGGACAACGCCCGGATATTTATGCCCTCCTCCGCCATGACGCGGCAAACGCGAGCCAGGCGGCCGGTTTTGTTCTCCAAAAACATCGATATTTGCTTAAGCATAATTCTCCCCTTACCTCCCGTTTCTTATATTTCCCGCTTATCGATGACGCGCTTGCTTTTTCCTTCGAAGCGCGGCGTACTGCCGGGTTCCATCAGCTTGACCACAGCGCTGATGCCCAGTACGGAATCCAGCCGGCTGAGTATCTTCCTTTCCACGCCAGCCAGCCCGGTGATGGTATCGGAAAACCATTCCGGCGCCATTTCGACTTCGATGGTAAGGATATCCAGGTTCCTTTCCCGTTCCACGATCAGTTGATAGTGGGGCGCCGTCTCGCCGAACTCCAGTAAAACAGATTCCACCTGGCTTGGGAATACGTTGACGCCGCGGATAATCAGCATATCGTCGGAGCGGCCGGTAATTTTCTCCATCCTGACCAATGTGCGGCCGCAAGCGCAGGGTTCCCTGTGTAATGTCGAGATATCCCGCGTGCGATAGCGCAGTAAAGGAAACGCCTCTTTCGTGAACGTCGTGAAAACCAGTTCGCCCTTTTCTCCTTCGGCAAGTACTTCGCCGCTGTCCGGGTTGATGATCTCCGGGTAGAAATGATCCTCGTGGATATGTAAGCCGCATCCGGCGTCGCAGTCGTTGGCGACGCCCGGCCCCATGACTTCGGACAGGCCGTAGATATCATAGGCTTTAATCTGCCATTGTTCTTCGATCTCTTTGCGCATGCGCTCCGACCAGGGCTCCGCGCCGAATACGCCATACTTCAGTTTAAAGTTGGCGCGATCGAGGCCTGCTTTTTCTCTGGATTCCGCCAAATGCAAGATATAGGATGGCGTACAGCCTATCAATGTGACGCCAAAGTCTTCCATCAGCATAAGCTGCTTCTCTGTGTTTCCTCCGCTCATGGGAATGACGGAAGCCCCGATGCGTTCGGCGCCGCCGTGGAGGCCGAGGCCGCCGGTGAAGAGGCCGTAGCCATAAGATACTTGCACTACGCTCTGCCTGTCGGTATTCGCCATATACAGACAGCGGGCTGTCACTTCCGCCCAGTTATCCAGGTCTCTGCGGCTGTAGCCGACCACTGTAGGTTTGCCGGTCGTCCCGGATGAGGCGTGAACCCGCACCACTTCCGACATGGGTACCGCGAACAAGCCAAAAGGATAATTGTCCCGCAAATCCTGCTTTGTCGTAAAGGGAAGCTTGGACAAATCCGATAAATGCCTGACGTCGCCGGGCATAAAGCCCACTTCCTGCAGTTTCGTCCGATAAAAAGGCACATTGTAATACAGCCTGTCCACCATGTCCTGGAGACGGTGAAGCTGGAGCGCTTCCATCGCCTCCCTGTCCATACACTCGATGCTTTGGTTCCAAATCATTGTTTTCTGCCTCCCAGTTCCTTCCCGCAACAACCCATGCTGTGACGGGAGTAATTATATCATAATTCTTATGATATTTCCCATTAAAAAAACCCCGGAACGAAGCATCGTCACGGAGTAAGAAAACCCTCTTCGCCGATGCCGCGTCACGCTAACGCCCGCACCGGCTTCTTTGGATAGTTACCGGTGCGGCTTGATGAAGACGAATTGGATCAGATTGAGAAAAGCTACTGTTTGCATGACTGTTCTCCGAAAAGGATTAAGTTTTCTGTACTATACCACCGCGTCTGTCGCCTGTCAATAAGTCCTTTGATTGTATTTTTATGTTTTTTGAAGGCGATTTCCGCCGGCTGGCGCTATACTTCTATTTACGATATAATGTAAACAAATGAGCAAAACAAAAAATGAACTTCAGCCTATTTAGAGGATAGAGGCGTCAATACAACTATGTCAGGGGGGTTTTATATGGAAAAGTTTCAAAAATACTGCTCGGAGTTAATCGGTACTTTTGTATTGGTGTTCATGGGCTGCGGCAGCGCCATATTTCTGGGGGCAAGCGCGAATGGAGGGCATCTCGCGGTGGCTTTCGCCTTCGGCCTCTCCATCGTGGCAATGGCTTATGTTATCGGCAACATATCCGGCTGTCATATCAACCCCGCTGTTTCTCTGGCGATGCTTCTGCGCAAAAAGCTCGACGTGCTTGATTTTTTCGCTTATATCATTGCGCAGGTCGCTGGCGCCATCGCCGCATCCGCCGTCCTGAAACTGCTTCTTTCTTTCGAGCTCATCGACCAGACCGGGGGCCTTGGTACAAACGGCGTCGCCGGCGCCGGCGGCGTAGTGGGCGCGCTGCTGGTTGAAGTCATCCTGACCTTCATCTTCCTATTCGTCATTATCGGCGTCACTTCCGACGAAAGCAAAGGCAGCGTCGCCGGCATCGTCATCGGCTTGACGCTCACATTCGTACATATTGTGGGCATCCCCCTGACCGGCACGTCGGTAAATCCAGCCAGGAGCATTGGCCCTGCGATCTTCGCGGGCGGCGCGGCGCTGTCCGACCTGTGGGTATTTATCGTCGGGCCTTTCGCCGGCGCCATATTAGCGGTCCTGGTATACGCAATTGTCGCGCCGAAAGAGAAAGCAGCGACGACAACCACAGCCGCTTCGCCGGCAAAAGCCAAGACGAGAGGAAAGCGGAAAAATTGAACGAATCTTCGTTCACCACAGGATTCGGACCCGTGCTGAACGTTAGATGAGTCCATGCAGACCCTAAGAGTTCTTATCTTATGACTGAAGTCACGAGTAGTAGAACGAGTTGGGTCTGTGATAAGCCCCGTTTATTCCTGCACCCGGCCTAACAATCTAATGCACAAGTACGATAGATAGGGCGATATCGTTTTCTTTTGTCCGAAATCCCAACCTTTGCATTTCGTGTATATGGATTCGGGTGTAAATAACCCGTTCTCGTCTTGCTTCGCTTTGATCATCCCGACCATTTCAAGAAATCTTTTGTCGTTTTTCGCATATTCATATTTCCCCAGGCAGTCGGCGACGCTTACAATATCATACCACATGGCGGGGGCTTTTAGCTTTCGGAAATCCGTGCCCATATAAAACATATAGGGGTGTCTTTCCAAGCTGTTTTCCCATAAAGCGAGGATACTCTTTACACCATTGACAGCGATGTCGCTGTTTTTGTATTCATCAATTTCCGACAGTAGATTCAGCATGACAAGCGTTGCGTAAGGGCATAGGTCGTCTTTTCTTCCCGGTCCCCTGAATTTGCCAAATTCTTCTGAAGCCGAACAAGGAAAGCCCTGCGGCTGATTAAGGGCTACTAAAAAGTCTACGCCCTGTTTTATGTGCTGTCGGTAATCCACGTTCGCTTTTAGCAAGGCCATCAGTAATAGGGGGGCGTCACATAGACACCAACCAAATAGATCTGTACCCGTTCCCCCGAAGTGTTTCGGTATATTGGTCAAGGATTGATATATCCCATTTTTGTCCTTGTGGCGCATAAGTTGACTTATGGCGTTTTCCATTTCGGGTATGTCCGTATCGAAACCGATATCCAGTAAAAAGATGAGTTTCCGGATAGGTAATTCGGGGTTTTTGTGATTGCTGACCAACATACTATGAAAGTCGGATATGTCGTTCAGGTATGCTTGGATTTTTTTGTCCTGTAATGCTTCCTCACGCAAGCCGGATACATCCGCTTTGCTTTCGCCAAGCAGATTCACTCTGATTGCATATTGCAGCCATGGCTCACTAATGGCTAAAAGGTTATCCATCATAAATCACCTCCGTTAATCGCATACACGCTTGTCCCCTTTCAACGATTCGGGTTTGCCAATGCCTGTAAATGGTTGTCGGTCAATGTATTTTCGTATGCATTCGCCATTCTCTAGTATTTGCGTATATCACCTGGCTGGCAATCCAGTATATCACATATTGCGTCATAGGATAAGTTATGCAAATCGTGACTATAAGTCTTGATTTGCATAACTATTAGGGCTATACTTATTTATAACGATGGACAGACATAGGATGTGAGCAACAATGATATCCAGGGAGATTATAACCCTGATAGAAACCTTCCTTTTAGGCTTCCCGGTTATCGGGCTGATTGGCCCCAGACAATCCGGTAAGACCACATTAATGAGGAGTATGTTCCCGGAGTACAAGTACTACAATCTCGAAAGCCCTGACGTCCGTTCTTTTATTGAGAGCGACCCTGCCGGATTTATCAAGTCGCAGCATAATGTGATGATTGACGAAGTGCAGAGGATGCCGGAACTGTTGTCTTACATTCAGGTTGCTGTCGATGAACGGCAGAAGATGGGCGATTTTATCATTTCAGGCTCAGAAAATTTGCTGTTGTCTGAGAAAATTGGTCAGTCCTTGGCGGGGAGGGCTGCCTACGCAACACTCCTGCCACTATCCATTCGTGAATTAATGGCGTCGGGGGAAGCGGTTGCGGATTTATACGGGCAAATTCTACATGGCTTCTATCCGGCTTTGTATTCACGAACTGTCGCTCCCTTCACCTATTATGATCAATATGTCGCAACGTATGTAGAGAGGGATTTAAGAAATATCAGCAATATCAGAAACTTGTCTTTGTTTCGAAAGTTCCTTGCCTTGCTTGCAGGGAGAATTGGGCAAGTCGTGAATTATCAGTCCTTGTCAAATGACGTCGGCGTTTCACCAAAAATAATAGAGAGCTGGATATCCGTTCTCGAAGCCTGTTACCTTGTTATTCGGCTGCGGCCGTACCATAGCAATTTTGGCAAGCGGCATATCAAGTCGCCAAAAATCTACTTTACAGATACCGGACTCGCTTGTTACTTACTGGGTGTTAGAGACAAGGAGACCTTATCGAAACACTATTTGATTGGCGGGCTTTTCGAGAATTTATGCATAATGGAAATACACAAGCGTATACTGAATAGCGGTGGCAAGGCATCGCTTTATTATTTCAGGGATAACAATCATAATGAGGTGGACTTAATTATTGATACGGGCGTCAAACAGATTCCTGTCGAAATGAAATCCAGCGCGACATTTACGCGATCTTACGGAAAAGGCATCAGATACTGGAAAAGTATGGCGCCAAGCGCCGGGAATCAGCCCGCGTTTATCATATATAATGGCGACGACAAGTTAGAAAATGCTGATTTTTCGCTACTGAACTGGAGCGAGCTAGATAAAATCGCAATTTAGCCGATCAGTATGCATCGTGAAGCGGACAAAGCCATTAAACTGGTTATGAAGTAATACTTTTTCAGATTCATTATTTTCGGCTTTGCCTTTTTGCTTCATACTTGATGATTTGACCATTGAGAAGCCCAAGCAATTCAATGATCCTATGCGGGGATTTATTCGCTTCAAATATGGATTTTAGTTCGTCTTAACACATTTTTGGCATGTTTTCAAATCACTATTTACACATTATTGCCTTTTTTTATAGCATTAATTACACATTATTGCCCTATTTTTATTGCACGAAATACACATAATTGCAAGAATTCTTTCTCTCATTTACACAAATCCGGCATAATGTTTGCAGGATTGTATCATCTTAGCTATATCGTATTCTTGCGGGGCCTGGCGACGATCCCGATTGCGCCTGCTAATACAACCAAAGCGCCTAGGATGCTCGCTGCGCTATTTCCTGTTGCTTCGGTTTGTGGCTCCGGGCGATTGATATTGCCCACCATGCCGTCGCCTTGCCTGTCAAAGTTGCCTCTTTGAGGAAACTCACCGGTATCGCCTTGCATCCCCTGCATCCCCTGCATCCCCTGCGCCCTTTCTCTGCCTCCCGCACGGTCGCCTATGCCGCCTATGCCGTCCATCCCTCACCGCCCGCCCATCATGGAACCAAGCGCAGAGAGGTTGATCGTGCTTGCGTCAATCAATGCGGAACTGTCGGCGTTTTGTCCGGCGGAAGTCGAGGGGATTGTACCGTCGAGCTGCCCCAGGATGCTTTCGGCGCGCAGGTTGCCCAGGTTGATCAACTCAGGCAGGGAAGCCGTATACTGCGCATAAGTATAGTATGCCGTAGCGTCATTCTGTACATATTCTCCGATTTTATCATTCAGATCGAGGATAGTGGTCTCAAATAAGCCGCTCTGAAAATAGCCTTCCGCAATCTGCCGCAAATAGGCATGGTATCGTTCACGGTATTCGTCCACCTCCAGCAGCATATTCAACAGCGGCCTATCCTCCATGCGCACGCCGCTGACCGGCGTGTCGATCGGAAAGTTGACGACGCCGGAAGCGTTTCCGGACTGGAAACCGCCGAAGGCAAGCCCATAGTCCCAGGGAAGAATGGTCAGTTTGCCGTCCCGCTCATAAATATAGTAGTTTTGCTGCATATTAGAGATATAACTGTCGAGGTTGACGACCACGGTATGGGCTGCAAAATAGCGAAGAATCCCGTCCACATCGAAGTATTTCTCCAAATCGGTCCCTTCATTCAGATTTCTGATCGCTGTGATGACGCGCTGCCTATCATTATCCGACGCCGTTCCGTTTACAATATTATTAAAGATTGCGCTGTAATTTGCAGGGTCGTCGCCATTATAGACAAGGGAACCGCCGCCATTTCCTCCAAAACCGCCCATGCCGCCCATGCCGCCCATGCCGCCCATGCCGCCCATGCCTCCCATGCCTCGGCCGCCTCCCCTGTCTCCGTCTTGCGGGAAGTCCGGGAAACCTCCGTCTTGCGGGAAGTCCGGGAAGCCGCCGCTTTGTGAAAAGTCTGGCATGGCGTTGTTTCCGCCGCCGGCTCGTTCCCTTTGGCCTCTGCCGGGGAAAGCATTTTCTATATCCTGCCACCTGTCTTCGAAATCACCCCGCTGCCCCATGGAGATTTTTACATTGTACAATTCTCCGGCGGATGTGTTATAGACTCTGTCCAAAAACGCTTCGTCGTAACGCTCCAGTGCAAGGCAGAAACCATAGTTTTCTCCGTTGACCGTAACATTGGCATAATTGGTCAAGGGCGTAACCACGCCGATATAGTTCATAATCTCGTAGGAAATATAGTCCTTCATGTACGTTGCGTCGCCCATCATATTATTAATGCAGAAAGCATCCAGTCCATAATAGGTCTGCCCCTTCGCATACTTATTGAATTTGAATTGCAGGCTGTACCTGTTGCGGTTGCCCTGTGAGAGGCTTGAGTTTCCTTTTGTCCGGATGCCAACCGCGGCAAACGGCTCTCCATTGATCACCAAAGTACCGGAAATCCATTCTTTTGCCTGGGCATTCGCAAGCAGTGATTGCCAGTCGCTTTCCTCAACTTGTATGTCGAGCGTGATCACCTCGTCACCGAAGAGCCTTTTCTGATATTCGGGGATATTCTCTGTGTCAAACGCATAGGCGGCATACACAATGAACCCGCAGAAGACCAGGCACAGGCAGAGCAGGATTGTGACGATACGCGCTAAATAGGGACTGGTTATCATGGCGCGCCTCCTTTCCGAAAAACATCACATATAGTAATCGCCGTTATAGGATACCAGCGTTGCGTTGGAGACGCCGGGAACGAGCAAAAGCGCGTTGACGAAATGCGAGGACGCACCCTTAAGTCTTACTTCCACTGTCAGTTCCACTCCTTCCCTGGAAACGCTTTTTGCTTTGACCACATGTTTTTTTGTCTGTTCCTCAAGCAGAGACAGGGATTGTAACTCTGCCTGATCCCCTTCGCAACTGATGACCACCACATAGGGCGTGTCCTGCGTCTTCTGATTAACGAAGAGAAACAATATCAGGCCAATCACAACAGAACCGATAATCGCCATCGGGATAAGCCCGGCGCCGACGACAATCCCAATGGTAATCGCCCAGAATAGATAGACCAGATCAAGCGCTTCTTTGACAACCGTTCTGAAACGGACGATGGACAGGGCGCCCACCATGCCGAGAGAAGCGATTAAATTCGTCGAAACGGTCAGGACGACAAGGGTTGTGATCAAACCCATAGCAATCAGGGATATCCCGAAAGACGATGAATGCATTACCCCTTTGAATGTTTTGATATAGACGAAATAGATGAATAACCCCAGCGCAAACGATACAAACATGGCCGCCAGGATATCCGGCAGGGAAAAAGACGCCGCCTTATCCAGAAAGCTGAAATGAAAGAGTTGCTCTAACATTGGGATACCTCCTCATTTTTGAATAGGATTCGTTCAAACAAGTCTTGCCGCGACATACTTTGAAAACTCGGTTTGACTCCTGCAGGCTATTTGCACAACGTCACGGATAAGGTCCGGCAGGAAACCGTCATATTTGATTTCCATCAGGATGGCGCCGGCTGCGGGGATTGTGCTTAGCCTCGGCTTGAGAAATCCTGACACGCTATTGGATGTCCGGATGTTGCTGTCGAAGGTGACCCTAACATTGCCCGCCCGAAAAACATAGGCTTCCCGCCGGTAGTCCACAATGCTTCTCGGCCGCAAGTGCTGATAGCGAACTTTCGTATACAAATCCATCCCTAAGGGTACGGAGGGATCTTTCAAGACTTCGTAGTGACCGGCAAGCAAGGCCGCGCATTGTTCCCTTGTCATCGCCGCGTTTTCTTTATAGCACAAGCGGTTTGCTTTTCTTTTTCTTTCCAGCCGGATGAATGATGTGTCTCCGTTATAATACCGCAACCTGAATTTTTCCCGCTTGCTCTGCCCGGATAGTTTATCGATGATCACTTTGTCCATATAGTTGTCAAAATAGAGACTGCGAATGGTATACCCGCCGTCTGTACCAGCATATTCATCCGGCTTCGCCACGATACGCAGACGGGAACGTAACTGCGCATAATCCGCGACATTGATGTAGTACTTTAGTTCATGCCTGCCATTCATTCTCTCGCCTTCAAAACAGGTTTCGTAGCGTTTCTCTATACTTTGCATGATCGATAGCCCCCTTCAACGGCAGGATAGCAAATGAACCTTAAAGAAAGATTGAACTCTGCTGTTCTTTTCTTTTTTTCACCTTATTTTCAATCAAACTTCAAGCTTGAGCCTTATACTAAGAGTTAGCAGATGTATCCCGGAGGTGAACGCCCTCATGAGAATACTGATAATTGAAGACGAACGGCAGCTTTCCGACGTCCTTGCTGTTTTGCTGAAGCAGAACATGCATGAATCCGACGCCGTATATAACGGCGTCGACGGCGAGGATTATGCGTTGAATAGCGCATATGACGCGATCATACTGGATATCATGCTGCCTGGAAAAAGCGGGCTCGAGGTGCTGCGCTCCATTCGCCGGCAGGGAAATTCCACGCCGGTATTGCTGTTGACGGCGAAAGCCGGAGTGGAGGACAGGATCAACGGACTGGACGCCGGCGCTGACGATTACTTAACCAAACCGTTTTCCGCCGGTGAACTGATGGCGCGGCTGCGGGCGATTACCCGGCGGGGCAGCGAATATATCGGAGACGAGCTTCACGCCGGCAATACCACGCTAAATAAAAACACGCACGACCTCGCAGGCGAGAAGGGCAGCGTGAAACTGGCTGTGAAAGAATATCAACTTATGGAGATCCTGCTGTCTAACAACCGCCAGATTATTCCCAGAGAACGGTTTGTGGAGAAAATGTGGGGCTTCAACAGCGACGCGGAATACAATAATGTTGAAGTCTATGTATCCTTTGTACGAAAAAAGCTCGCCGCCATAGGCTCAAACCTGCAAATCAAGGCAGTGCGCAATGTCGGATACGAGCTGGAGGTTGCCGAATGATCCGGAGGCTTCAATATAAAATCATCGCGGTGATCCTGGGGACGCTCCTTATCGTGTTTGCCGCCGTCCTCCTTGCCCTGAACCTGACCGTCTATCAGACCTCTGTACAAAGAGCGGAAGATTTTATGGCAGCTGTGGTGGAAAACGACGGCTTCCTGTTCCCGCCGATGGGCAGGCCGGGAAGCGGGCCGCCTGACAGAGGCCGAGACCCCTTTGGCAGCCCGCAAATGATGAGAGCGGGGCGTTTCTTTTATGCAAAGCTTGACCGGGATGGATATATCATAGAACTAAACCTGGAAATGATGTTTGATTTTTCAAGAAGCGAAGCGGAAAGCGTTGTTTCCTCTGTATTGGAATCAGGGCAAACGAAAGGCGACAGGGACAATTTTCGCTTTTTGTCGGCAGAGAAACCGTATGGCCGGATCCTTGTGTTCGCCGAGCGCAGTATCGAAATGGGGCTATTGGATAACCTCACCAGGGCGTCGTTATGGGCGGCGGGCGTCGTCAGCCTGATCCTGGTTTGTCTTGCAGCGTTTCTCGCCCAGTGGATGGTAAGGCCTGTCAAGTCCGCCTTTGAAAAGCAGCGCAGGTTCGTATCCGACGCGAGCCATGAGTTGAAAACGCCGCTCACCATTATCGGCGCGAACCTGGACGTCCTGCAGAACGAAATCGGAGAAAACCAATGGCTTACGTACTCCAAAACACAAATGGAAAGAATGAACGCGCTCATCCATAGTCTTCTTCTCCTTGCCGGAACAGACGAAGGGCAGACCAGCCAGATGGTCGGCGAATTCAGTTTAAGCAACGCGGTATTGGGCACTGCCCTTGAATTTGAGAGCCTCGCTTTCGAGGAAGGGAAACAATATGCCTATCACGTCATGGAAAATATTAACTATCATGGAGATGAAACGCAAATCCGGCAGCTTGTCAGCATTCTCCTGGACAACGCCATACGGTACTCAGACGCAAACGGACAAATCGACGTTTCGCTGAACGCAGACAACAGCCATAAACATATTTCCGTCTATAATACCGGCGCCGGCGTACCGAACAACGAACGGGACAGGATATTTGAACGCTTTTACCGGATAGACGAGTCCCGCACCCGCGAGACGGGCAGCTATGGTATCGGCCTTTCCCTCGCGGAAGCGATCGCGCACGCGCATAAAGGCAAAATCACTGTAACCGGAGACTATGGCAAATGGATCCGTTTTGACCTCACGCTTTAGCGGCTGACAGCCCGCTTTAGTACTTCCCATACTCCTGTAGCGTCTCAAACATGGCGGCGACATTCTCCGGCGGGGCTTGACCGAAGCTGTAACCGCCTTCAAAGATATATCCGCCGCCGGGAGCGCAAATCTCCAGGACACGCTTGACTTCGTCAATGACCTGCTGCTTTGTGCCGTGCTCCACAATCCATACGGGGAAACCGCCGGCGATGCAGGCGATATTACCCAGTTTCTTCTTCGCCAGCGCCAAATCGACGTTCTCAAAGTGATAGACCACCATGTTTGGATCGACTTCTGTCAGATGGTCCAGGCGGGTCGTATAGGGTCCTTCCGTATACACGTAGCATTTAAAGCCGGCTGAGGTTATCTCGTTGATGATCATCCGCAAGTGCTTCCAGTAAAGGTTGACGTACTGCTCTTCATTCATGAAGCCATCCATGCCTTTGTGGAGGATAAGGTGTCCCCACTTGCTGTCTTTGAGATGGCTGTTTGCCTTGGCAGCCGCCCGGGTATTGGCGATCGTTCGTTCAATCCGCTCGTCGATGAAGCGCTCGATGACGTCCCGGTTTTCGTACATATCGGCCATACTGTCCAGGGTGCCCCGGTAGAAATCACTGTAACTGTCGAAGGGCACGGCGCCGCCCAAACGCAGGCTGAAAGACGGGAATCCCATTTCCTGCATTTTAGCTAAACCATCGGCATGGATTTGTTCTATTTCCTTATTCATGCCGTCGATTTTCCACAGCGTCTCAATCACGCCGCGCATCTCCGGACGCGCCAACTGGGCGGCAAGGGCGCTCACATCGTAACTCAGGGCCAGCGTCGAAGTATGCCAATCCGCGAAAGGCTCCATGAGTCCGCTCACTTTGGGAAGGCCTTTTTGAAACAGCCAGCCGGTATAGTCCCGCTCGAAGAAAGGCATCTCTTCCTCCTCCAGTACGGGAAACTCGATGAACTGGTGATACGAGTTGTCCGGCACCCGCTTATCCGGCCCTCCCGGCCAGGCGCAGGCTTTCGGTTTCATCAACTCCAGCATCGGCCCTTTCCCCGCATTGGTATAGAAAGCCGCCGCAGAATCAGGCTGAAACTCCGCCAGATACTTGAGCGCCGCCTCGACGCCAATCCGCGCGTCATAGGTCACTTCCGCCATTGTGTGGCCAAAATAATCGACTGCGAAGGGCGTCATCCCCGGCATGACCGGCACCCGGTCCGGTTCCTTATTGGCAGCCGCTGTCATGACCCGCTTCACTCTTGCCTCATACTCCGCCTTGGCATTATTTGCTGACATCGTCGATTCCTCCTTATACGATATTCCTCTACTGACACTATATCAAATACGCAACCGCTTAATCAAGGGAACGGCTTGATCCGCATCCGGTCGCCTGTCTATATAGAACCTGCACCAGAATCTTATTACACAGGAAGAAAAGCGCTCAAAAAAGCCTGAACCGAAACAGGATTTATGATATGATTGTGGCGTGTCGCTTGCGCTATCGGCACAGCGTATCACGGTAAGGAAAGCTTTGAGGGGGAAGGCTTTGTGTACGATATAGCGATTATCGGGCTTGGTCCTGCAGGTTCCTTTCTCGCCAAACACCTAGACAAGCATTACCGCACAATCGCCATAGATAAAAAATCAGCGGAGAATGCCAACGGCTTTCAAAAGCCCTGCGGCGGGCTTCTGGCGCCGGACGCGCAGAAATCGCTGTCCCGCTTTAATATGACTTTGCCGAAAGACGTATTGGTCAACCCGCAAATATTCAGCGTGCGGACCATCGATATCCAGACCGGCTTGATACGCCATTACCAGAGACACTATATCAACTTGGACCGGCACAAATTTGATCAATGGCTCATCGACCAAATCCCGGAGCATATAGAGGTACATCCCAATGCCGACTGCATCGATATCAGCCGGAATAGCAGCGGCTTTACCGTAGTCTTTATGGAAAACGGCGAATCACAGACGATTCGCGCAAGATATCTGGTCGGGGCGGACGGCGCGGCTTCGATCGTCCGGCGGACGCTTTATAAGGATTTCCGTATCCACACCCATCTGTCCATACAGCAGTGGTTTCCGGATACGCACAAAGCCCCCTTCTATTCCTGCATATTCGACGCGGCGATCACAGATTCTTACGCTTGGGGGCTGACCAAAGACGACTGTTTCCTGTTCGGCGGCGCCTTTTCCATAGAAACTGGGAAAAACGACTTTGAAGCGTTAAAGGTAAAGCTTCAGCCTTATGGCTTTCAGCTTGACGCGCCTCTGAAAACGGAAGCCTGCCTGGTCTTGCGCCCCTTTGGGCCAAGAAACTATTGCTATGGCGGCGACGATACCTTCCTGATCGGCGAGGCGGCCGGATTTATTAGCCCCAGTTCCCTCGAAGGGATCAGCTATGCCATTGATAGCGGTTACCTGCTCTCCCAATGTCTGAATCAGGCACAACGCAATACGGACAGCGACCCGAACCGGTTATATCGGACCGGGACCCGAAAAATCAGGCTCAAGCTCTTTTCAAAATATCTGAAGCGCCCTTTGATGTACCACCCCCTGAGCAGGAAGCTGATTATGCAAAGCGGGCTGCTGTCGATACCAATACTCAAATAAATTACCAAATGATCATGACAAGGGAGGAAAGGCTATGATTACGCTTAAAGACAACCTGATGCTGCTGCTGACCGGCCGGATGCCGGAGTATGTACCCCGTTACCGCCTCATGTGGGGCGTGCGCCCGGAAGCCTTACGCGGAAACCGGAACCCGGACGGCTCCGGCGTGGATTTGTTCGGCGTAGAGTTCGTGAATGTCCCCGGCACAGGGCCGATCCAAAAACCGGGCTTTGCTTTGTTCGACGATATACGCGAATGGCGGGATTATGTCAAGGCGCCCGATTTTTCCGGCGTCGACTGGGCGGCTATGGCAAAGCCTGTGGTCGAAAGCTGGGATCCTACGCTCCCGCGCAGTATCGGATCCTCCATGGGTTTCTTCCAGGCAATGTATAACTTTATGGGCTTCGAAGGGGCCCTCATCGCCTGCGCGGAGGAACCCGAAGAAGTAAAGGCGCTGATGGAATACCTTACCGATTTCTATATCGACACCCTCAAGGAGATGCTAGTCGCCTACAAACCTGACTTTGTGACCATCGGCGACGATATCGCACACCATCGCTGTCCTTTTGTTTCGCTGCCCATGTTCAGGGAATTATTCAAGCCGTCGTGGAAACGCTATATCGACGTGGCGAAGGACGCCGGGCTGCCTGTTGTGCTTCACGATTGCGGGAATAACGATATCCTTGTAGACGATTTTGTCGAACTCGGCATCAATGCCTGGGAACCGGCGGAAGAAACGAATGATATCCTTGGTATAAAGGCGCGCCACGACAAAAAAATCGCCCTGATGGGCGCATTCAGGCAAAACGGTCTGGTGTCCTATCCGCAGTCGACGGAGGCGGACATCAGGGCGGAAGTGCGCAGAGTCATCGAGACTTATGCGCCCGGCGGCGGATACGCCTTCTGCGGTATCGTTCTGGGCGCTGTGGACGATGCGGAAGTCAATCGCCGAAACGATTGGATCGCCGACGAGTATCAGAAAATCGCCGACGACCCGGACTTCTACAAGAACAATCCTGTCCATAGGAAAGCAACGTAAAGCAGAGAATGCTGGCGCCATGAACTGAACCTGGCTATGCTATGCTATGCTATGCTATGCTATGCTATGCTATGCTATGCTATGCTGTGATGAGCTGTATTAAGCTGCGTTGTAACTAATGCGCCTTTTGCGCTTCGCCGGAGGCGCTTTTTAGCGCGTCTTCCGTCCATAGGCGCGCCATATCTTTGCGATAAGCCGCCGTCGCCCGTTGATCGGTGACGGGCTGGCAACTCCCGGCGCAGGACGCGGCAACCTCCTTGAATAAGGCTTCCTCTGGACGCATCCCAGTCAGCATTTGCTCCTCCCGCTTCATCCGCAGCGGCGTAGGCCCCATCGACGCCAAAGCGATACGCGCTTCAGCAATCCGCCCTTCCGCATCCAGGCTGATCCTTGCGCCAACGCCTACGATGGATATATCGTTGTTCCCGCGGATAGCATACTTTCGGTAAACAGCGCCTGTTTTTGCTGCTGCAGGGGGTATGAACAAGCCCGTCAGGATCTCCCCCTGCTGCAGAACCGTCTCGCCCGGACCGCGGAAAAAGTCTGCCAGCGGCAATTCCCTGGCACCCTGCGCTCCATAGATACGGGCGACGGCGTCCAGTACCAGCAGACCGGGAACCGTATCCGCCGCAGGGGAAGCATGGCAGACGTTCCCGCCCAGCGTCGCTACGTTACGCACCTGCATGTTGGACACATGGCCTGCGCATTGCCGCAGTATAGATAACGCGCCTGTTAGGCGGCTTTCTTTCTCCAGCGTGCGAAGACGGAGCATCGAACCGACGACGAGGCCTTCCCCCTCCTTCTCTATATGGCTAAGCGCCCGGATAGGGCCTAAATCAATCACAGCCGGCACGCTACACTTTCCCTGCCGCATTTGCAGAATCAGGTCGGTTCCCCCCGCCAGCAATGCCGCCTCTTCCCCCCACTCGGAGAGCAATTGCACACATTCCTCTACTGTCTCCGCACGGAGATATCGTTTCAGAATCAACGCCGATCCCTCCTTTCGGCGTACGCGCCCCGCTGTACGGCCATGACCGCTTCCACAATTTTGTGATACCCTGTGCAGCGGCAGATATTGCCTTGCAAGCCCTCCCGGATCTCCTCTTCGGAGGCGCCGGGATTCTCATCCAGTATGGCCTTCGCCGTCATAATCATACCCGGCGTACAGAAACCGCACTGCATCGCGAAATGGTCGATAAACGCCTGCTGGAGCGGATGTAAACCTTCCGACGTCTCCAGGCTTTCAATGGTGAAGACGCTTTCGCCGTCAACCTGCAGGGCCAGTAAGGAACAACTCTTGACCGCCCGCCCGTTAAGAATCACCGTACAAGCGCCGCAGTTAGCGTCATCACAGCCGCACCTTGTACCCGTCAGCCCCAGGTCATCCCGGAGCAGCTCAAGCAGCGTGCGTCCGGCTGGAACCTGAAGGCTGCGCCTCTCTCCATTTACTTGTAATGTGACAGAATAATATTGCATCGGCTCCATCATGATCCCGCCTCCTTTGCCTGGATTGCCTCCAGTACCTTCTCCGCCGTCATCGGATAGGTATGCATCCGTATGCCCACGGCTTGATACAATGCCGCCGCTATGGCAGGCGCTACGGCGCTGACCACGGATTCCGACATGCCCTTCGCGCCGTACGGCCCGTCCGGCAGAGGATCAGGACAGATAAAACTCTTGACATTCTCGCATCCGGGCATGACGTTGATCAGGGGCAGCCGGTAGTCGCTCAGATTAGCGTTGATAATCCTGCCCTGTTCATCGTAATGGATTTCTTCACTGATGCAGAAGCCTATCGCCATGTTCACAGCGCCTTCCAACTGGCTCTCTATGATCTTCGGGCTGATGGGCTTTCCCGTATCTCCCGCGTTTGCCACGCGCAGCACCTTAATCTGCCCGGTCAGGCGATTGACCGCAATTTCCACTGCGGTAGCCGCGTACTGGAACCAGTTCCACATGCGCGGGCTGCGGCCATCGTCGCCCCAGGGTACCAAGGGCCCCGAATTAAACACGCCTACGCCCCGGACGGGGGTATCCGCCTTCAAGTTCCAGACGTCCTGCTGGAAAGACGCGCCATCCGCGAATAAGCTGCTTACTTGTATCTGCGACGGGTAGGCGCCGGAGATATACGCCTTATCCCCTTCGATCCTGACCAAATCGGAAGGCACCCCCGCATAGCGCGCAGCCGCTTCCCGCAACTGCGCGAGCGCGTCCTTACAGGCAAGGCGCACGGCGTTCCCCGTGCGGTAGACGCCGGTGGACGACGCCGAGACATTGTCATAAGGCGTCATTGCCGTATCGGATACGATGATTTTGATCCTGTCCGGCGTTATGCCCAGTTCCTCGCAGGCGATCTGCACCAGACTGGTGGGCGCGCCCATGCCATGGTTATCACAGCTTACCCGGAGTTCGACGCCGCCATCCTTATAGTACCAAACCTCCGCCTCCCCGCGACCGGGATGCCCGCTCTGCTTTGCCGCGCAGGCAATGCCCTTCCCTTTTCGCCAAACGGGGTCGTCCTGTACGCAAGGGCTGTCCATGCCGATTTCTCCTGCGACTGTACGCAGGCAATCCGCAAGCCCGATACTGGTGATCACTTCGCCATAATCATCGACGCCGCCTTTGGGGATCAGGTTTTTCAGCCGGATCTCCAGCGGGCTCATCCCCAGTTTCTCCGCCAGGCGATCGATCATGCCTTCCAGCGCAAAGGCTGTGTCCGGCGCGCCCAAACCCCGATAGGATCCGGTAGGTACCGTATTGGTCAACAGCGAGCAGGTACGCATCCGGGTATTAAGAAAGGTATAAGACGCCGCTGCCGTCGACGACGACATCCGGCCATTATTGAACGCCCCTCCCGTACTGGCGCCGATCTCCTCGATCAGCCGCAGATCTTTGACGAGAAAGGTGCCGTCGTTTTTCGCGCCAAAGCGTATTTTAGTTGCGCAAAGCCAAGCGGAAGGCGCCGCTGTAAACATCTCTTCCCTGCTGAGTTCATAGTAAACAGGCCTGCCTGTCCGCAACGCCAGTACAGCCGCCGGCCCTTCCATGTAGGCGGTATTCCGGTTGCCGAAACTGCCGCCCGTATAAGGCTGTATCACACGCACTTTCGCGGCGGGCAAACCAAATAAACCGCAGATCAGCTTCCGCACTGTCGTATGTACCCCGCTGCTGTTGCAGTATATTTCCAAGCCTCCGTCAGATACGGGTACTGCTAACGCCGCCGCCCGCTCCATCTGATTGACATATTTCTTTCCGGTCCAAAACTCTTCTTCCAGCACCAGGTCAGCTTCCTGAAAAGCCTCGTCTACATTCCCGGTATGGAGATAATAGGCAGCCGGTACATTCGGCAGGCCAAGCTCCTCTTGTACCGCTTCCGGTATATCCGCTTTCCGATCCGGGTCGAGGACCGATACAGGATTCGGCCTGAAGGACTCCTGCCAGTTGAGCACATGTGGTAATGGCTCATATTCGACCGCAATCAGCCCTGCTGCTTCCTTCGCGATATCGGCCGTCTCCGCCGCAACCCAGGCAATCGCCTGCCCCGCCCAAAGGGCCCTGTCTACTGCGGGACGGGAAACCGCCGGCATCCGCCCCCATTTCACCCCCGGCTCCTGGCCACTTAGCACATAAGCAACGCCCGGCAGCGCCAGCGCCTTGCTGCAGTCCAAGCTGACGATGCGGGCATGAGCGTGGGGGGAGCGCAAAGCCGCAACCTGGAGCGTCCGGGGAAACCTGTAGCGCAGGTCGGTCGTATATACCGCCTTTCCCGTAACCTTATCATACGCGTCCACGCGGGGAATATTTTCTCCAATCAATGTCTTCACCTCCGTCTCATGCAAATCGGTTTACCTTGTTATAAAAGCCAACTATAGTCTTGCCGGCAATCTATCATCGCGTCTACATAAACTACAGTATCGATTACTTGAAAGAGTAGCATATAATGCTTCTCAAAAATAAGCTTTCTATATTTATGATCCGGTATATACGGATCGAAAAGCCAGGGACAGTGTTCTGGTATGATTTCAAGTCCTTTTGTCTCTTTGACAAACTCCTCTGCTAAGCGATTCGCCGCCGCTTCACTGACTTGCGCCAGAAAGCGCGCATGATGTACCAGCATTTCCGCAGCCCGGTCCTGAATGACAACGCGGTACTTCTTAACCTCGTCTGGCATCAGAGACCTCACGAATAGCGTCATGCATCATCTGGGCTACTTCATCAATCGAATGCCCTTGCTTACCGGCAATTCTGTCTTCCTCCGAGCGTAATAGCGTTTCTCTGAGTCTTAGCATGCTTTCACGCCGGGCAAACGATTCGATATCCATTACAACAAGATCGCCACTGCCATTCTTCGTCAGATACACAGGCTCACCGGTTCTCTTGCATAGTTCAGATATCTCGTTATAGTTTTTGCGAATCGCTGCGGACGGACGTATCGTCATCATCTAAGTATCTCCCTCAAGATAGTAGTCTTGTACACTTATTATATGCATATTATACTATGTGCTTCCCGGAGTGTAAAGGGATTATTCAACAATCAGCGGCTCTGATGGAAAGCTTTGTTACAGTCCACACCGATGTGGAAGGCAAAATTGGCGCCGGAATGCATTGGGGGCAGAATTATCTTTCCGTTTATGATATAGTCTGAGTAGCTCTATTGATTGGGAGAAATGCCAAAGATTTACCTGGGCGAGAACATAGTGTAAACAGCATGGAAATCTACAAAAACCCGAACTGCAAAAAAGTCAGGGGCAGCCATATCCTTGAAGTCACCTGCGCCTACTGTAAATGCTTCATCGCTAACTACCAGAAGGTCGGCGAGAGTGGCTTTGTAAAGATGTACAATGAACGCATCATCGACGGCTCCATCGACTTTTCGCAATACCACGGCGCGATATATTGTCCAAACTGCGGCGAACGGATCGCCACACGGTATGTCACCAAGATGGACAAGAAAGAAGCGTACCGGTTCACGCCGTCCGCATTCAACAAGAGGAAGGTGCAGCCTTGACGGAGAACAATCATGCAGATATTAGTTGACGCCGACGCCTGCCCGGTCAAGCAGAGTATCGTCAGGCTGGCGAAAGAGAGGAATATCCCCGTCACCATGCTCATTGACACATCGCATGAGCTATACGACGGCTACAGCACGGTGATAACCGTAGACAAGCAGGCTGACAGCGTTGACTTCGCACTGATGGGCCTGCTCACCCGCGAGGATATTGTCGTTACGCAAGACTTCGGTTTGGCAGCTATGGTGATCGGCAAAGGCGCCAAAGCCGTCAATCAAAACGGCTTGATCTATACCAATGAGAATATGGACAAACTACTATTGGAGCGCCACATCGGGCAGAAAGTGCGCAGGGGCGGAGGCAGGACAAAGGGGCCGGCAAAGCGCAGCAAAGAAGACGACGCCCGCTTTGAAGCAGCTTTTGTGCAGTTATTGCATGACACGCTATAGCGGATAAAATCGTCGGCCAAGTTTACAGGTCAATAACGCAATCAATGCAAGCACCTTCGCTTAAGCAAAATGGGATTGCCACGCGGGGAGTTTTTTCATCATGGATAGCGCCGCGCTTTCAGCGGCTTCATGGGCTAATCCCTGCGTCTGGATAATAAAGCCGGTCATGCTCTCCTTTTGCTGCTCAAAAGAGTGCATCGAACCGTCCGCATTGGCGCAATGGACGCAATAGTCCTTACTCTCGTCGCTTATTGCGAAATCGGACTTTTCTTTCATGGGCATACCACAGGCGATACAGTTTTTCATTTTCACGACCTCCAAATATTTATTTCTTTATCAACAACACAAAACAAGCAATCAAGGTATCTTTGTATCGTGTCAAAACCGACTCTCCCGGCGCGAACAAGTCGCCGTTCAGCAGATAATAATGCACCAGGCCAAGCCAGGTGTTAAAGAGCATATGGAAAGGGATATCCTTTATTTTTCCTTTGCCTATCTCATTTCCCAGCACCTCTAAAAAATGTATGGACAGAGTGGACTGGATGGCAATGAACGTATTCCTTGCTTCTTCCGGCAAATAGACAGCTTCTGCGACAAGACGTTTATAGAAGCCCTCGTGCCTGATGAGCGTGTCAATGTGCATTCCCAAAAGTTTTGTGACGTCATTGCCATACTCGGACAAGGCGTGCAATTCGCTGTTGATGTCCTTTGAAAAATCATCCAGCAAGCAGAGCAAAAGGCTCTCGACAGTCGGGAAGTGGACGAATATCGACCCGTGGGATACCTTCGCTTCCTGCGCAATAGCAGTCGTGGGAACAGAAAAACCCTGTTCAGAATAGACTTTGATCGCGGCGGCGATGATTCTTTCCCTTGTCTGCGCTTTTTGCTGCTCCCTTTTCCCCGCCATTGAATGACCTCCTGCTCATTGAGTGTATACTCATTATAATGCATAGTGCTTCCCCTGTCAACATGCACCGAAGCCGAGCAGGGGGAACGACGGGTGTGCGGAAGAATCGTGATGGAAAAACAGTTTGCTTTGTGGTAGAATGCTTTGGTGATTTGTGCGTTGGTTAGTTTCGTTAGCGGCGCAATGTGTCCGAATGTGTAGATAGGTTGCTATATTTCTGTATTATGATACGGTGGTTTTATGGGAGTTGCAAAAAAAGGAAAGAGAAAGATTACACTGAATGGTAGGGATTTCTATTGGTACGTTAAGCACAATGATGATGATTTTGGGTTATTGCATCTCTTTATTGTGTCGAGCGATAAAAACTTCATTGTGAGTTATCCGCTTGTAAAACGAAATTTAGAAAACAGAACTCCATACATACGTAGCAATCCTTTTATCGTTGTAATGGGGAGAGAATTCAAGGGTCTGGACAATCTAGGGCATGATTGGAAGAGGTTTGTTGTACCTGAGTGGAATGATGAAAATGTAACGCCATCTTTAGTTGCGCTTATCATTGATTGGTGTTTTAAGATTGAAAGAGTTACACCTGTTGATTGGCAAGGTAATTTATTAGAGAGTCGGCACACAGAATAATCGTTAAGCCCGGCGGGGCTTGACGGCATGGATAGGTTGCAATATTTATATTAGGCAGGAATTAAAATGATTGAATATAGAAAAGCAACAATAAATGACATAGACGATTTATTAAGAATACGCATTGATTTTTTACGAAATGCAAAAAATATAAGAAATGAAAACGATGAAAAAATTCTATTATTGTCCAATAAAGAATTTTTATCTTCATCACTTCTTGACGGGAGTTTTGTTCAACTTCTAGCTATAGACGACTCGCGAATTGTCGGTACGAGTAGTATTTCTATTTATAAATTGCCACCTCATGCTATGCGCCCTAACGGGAAAGTCGCATACATAGGTAATATGTTCACATATCCAGAGTATAGAAAACAAGGTATAGCAACCAAATTATTCGCTATGTCAGTTGAAATTGCAAAGGAAGTCGGTTGTACTGAAATTTGTTTAGATGCTACTGAAATGGGTAGACCAATATATGAGAAATATGGCTTTAGGAAGAGCGAGGACGCTATGAGTTATTACATAGTATAAGCAGAACGAGGGATGCTTTCAATTGGTACTGATATAGTTAGCCGGAATACTGTCCGCAAGCCAAATCATTTCATTGCCGTGATAAAATTTAACACCATCTTTCCATGCTGCCAAAGCATCAATGCTTAAAACAACGGGGTTATCATCTCTTCGCCTTCCAACCGTAGTTGCAGTTTCCTGTTCCTGAGAGAGATGAACATATTGCCTGTTCTTCGAAATGAGCCCTTGTTTCTTTTGTTTCAAACTTTCAGTTATAGTGTAACCAGAATTCCAATCACTAAGAAAAATCAATCATCTCTTCTATTGCATCTCTAAACCAACTCCAAAAATCGTCATAAACCTTTCGTTGCTCCCAGCCGGGTGATGCAAAGTCATGAATGATCTGCACACTGTCTGGTTTACTGGGCTCAAAGCATGCAATATCATCGTTATCACATCTTCGGGCAAAAGGAATTAAAATTCGTGAAGGGTATCTTTCTTTCAAGCCATTCAACCTAATAATAGCCTGTTCTTTGTTCAGAAAGTACCATGGTTCCACATCTACAAGCCCTAAAGTAATTATTTTTAGTAACGACGTGGGATATTTAAAATTCTCAGGTAGATTAGTTTCATCAAGTAATTCAATAATCATACTAATTTCCATCCCAACCTGTAATATTGGATCCACTGGGATACGTGTTTCGATAAATTGCATTTTGCGAATATTAACTCTGACTGAAAACGATTGCAAGGCCTTTGAGAAAAATATTTTGCGAAAAACAGTGAAAACATTTATTCAGGCTGACAGGACGAGCAAAAAGCAGAAAAAAACAGGCGGGGTCTTGGTCCGATTCTGTCCCCCCGCTCCCCCTCTTGCGCAAATTGTACCATAGATTTATTTTCCTGAGAAGCATGGTTCATATTATCAGACAATTTGTATTGAGAGGCTCGGAGATATCTGCATACGTGAGATTTTAAGTCTCGGTTGTCATAGAACAAGATTGTCCTGCAACGTGAGGCCCCGTGTTGCCTCGTGTGCATTTTTTATCGCCAAAGCAGGGTAGTAAGCCGACTGACCATGGTCCGTGCAAACATAAGGCGTTTGTGGAGACGCCAACGAATCTGGTCAACGCCTCCACAATGCCAACTGTGTTCGCGTGCGCCGGTTCCGGCGTAAACTCGCATAAATCCCGGCAAAATGGGGAAGTGAACCTTTGGTCTCGAAAACTGAACCCACAGGTCGATTTTAGTACAGGATAAAGCGCTTGTCCGCGTTGACGATCCCTTGCCCGTTGCCCCGCTTGAATTCATGGAGTAAATTGCCTTCCGGGTCATACTCGTAAGTGAATTTGGGGGACTTAAAAAGGAGG
>Ga0099364_10003223_pt1 | contig 25427 bp, 26 predicted proteins | sample TergutTh196P3_FD_73070 | JGI IMG/M metagenome (GOLD analysis project Ga0099364, IMG submission 73070) | Microcerotermes parvus P3 segment gut microbial communities from Pointe-Noire, Republic of the Congo - Th196 P3 | ecosystem: Host-associated > Arthropoda: Insects > Digestive system > Gut ...
AAAACCAATGTATGTTTTTCATTTATATATTTTAGCAATATTTAATTCTATACTGTCATATTATAGTATCATTAACAATATTTCAGTTGTGTTCAAAATATTATTTATTTTTATAGAGATGACGTTTATTTATATGTTTTATAGAAAACAAATTATTCAAGTCTTTGAGATATTAGGATTGAAGAAAGAATATAGAAAATGACCCCATTTAGCGTAATAATATCACTTTATAAAAACGATAACCCTGGGCATTTCAAGATAGCGATGGATAGTATTATTAATCAGACTGTACTGCCAAATGAGACTGTGTTAACCATAGATGGACCAATAACAGATGGATTAAATGAATTGGTTGTTGGATACGAGTCTAAGATAAAATACTTAAAAATTATTAGAATGCCCCATAATAGGGGATTAGGAATCGCCCGGCAAATAGGGGTTGAGCAATGTTCAAATGAACTCATTGCAATAATGGATTCAGATGATATAGCAGTTCCTTACAGATTTGAAAGGCAGTTACAATATTTTGAAAAAAATCCTGAAATTGATATAGTAGGTAGTTATGTAATGGATTTCACAGATAATATTGAAAATGTAATTGGAATACGTGATGTCCCTTTGAAAGATAGTGATATAAGGAAATTTCTTAAGAAACGATGCCCGTTTACGCATATGACTGTAATGTTCAGAAAGGAAGCTGTTATAAAATCCGGTAATTATCAGGACTGGCATTTTAATGAAGATTATTATTTGTGGTGCAGGATGTTCTTGAATGGCTGCAAATTTGGAAATATTCCTGATGTATTAATTTATGTTAGAGTAGGAAAAGATTTTTATAATAGACGTGGAGGATGGAAATATTTTATAAGTGAGGCAAGGTTACAAAAATATATGTTGGATAAAAAAATAATTTGTTATTATGAATATATTTTCAATGTTTTCCTTAGATTTATTGTTCAAATATTAATGCCGAATACATTAAGAGGATTTGTTTTCAAACATTTTTTTAGAAGGAAAATGCATACCTGATGCTTCGTTTTTTTGACATTATTATTTCTGCTTTTGCAATAACAATCCTCTTTCCTTTCATGATCCCCATAATGATTATCTTAAAATTAACCGGTGAACATGATATTTTCTATCAACAAACAAGAATTGGCAAAGACGAAAAACCATTTAAATTATTAAAATTCGCAACTATGCTTAGGGATAGTCCAAATATGACAGGTGGTCTTATAACCGCTCCAAAGGATACACGTTTATTACCATTGGGTAAAATTTTACGGAAAACTAAAATAAATGAATTACCGCAAATACTGAATGTTTTTATCGGACAAATGAGTATTGTTGGATACCGGCCGTTTGTAAAAGAGCATTATGATTTATATTCAGAAGAAGTAAGACAAAATATAAGTACAATTAAACCGGGATTAACCGGTATAGGCTCAATTGTTTTCCGCAATGAAGAAGAAATATTACATTCTGTTCCCGACAGGGATTATTTTCATGATAAAATCATAACACCAAATAAGGGTAAACTGGAATGTTGGTATGTAAAAAATAAAAATATAAAGAACTATATATTAATAATTCTTTGTACTGCATTGGTAATTTTGAATCCTAAAAACAAATTCTGGAAAAAATGTTTTAAGGGTTTACCTTCAATAGCAGAAGAACTTGAAAACTATATTGAGGAAGGATAATAAAATGAGTAAGGTATTGGTTCTATCTGTTCACCCTGATGATGAAACTCTGGGATGTGGAGGGACATTATTAAAGCATATTAATAATAATGATGAAGTACATTGTTTGTTTATTACATCCGGTAACGGAGAACAAAGACAAATAATAAAAAAAGTAGCCGAATTATATGGTTTCAAATCGCATTTTTGTTTAGAGCTTAAAGAGTTAATATTAATTGATATGCCTTTGTGTGAAATGATATCTCAAATAAACTCTGTTATTAATAAAATTAAACCTGACATATTATATATACCTAACAGAAGTGATATTCATTCAGACCATCGGGCGGTTTTTAATGCAGTTACTGTATGTACAAAGACCTTTCGTTATCCTTATGTAAAAAAAATATTAATGTGTGAAGTAATATCAGAAACGGATTTTTCTCCCGCTTTAATGGAAAATGCATTTGTACCAAATTATTTTGTTGATATTACAAGCACATTTTCAAAAAAGATAGAAATTCTTCAACTGTATGATTTTGAATTACTGCCTTATCCGCAAACAAGAAATATTGATACGATGAAAGCCTTAAACAGATATAGAGGCTCGTTTATTAATTGTGAATATGCCGAATCTTTTATGATTTTAAAAATGATTGATGGGTAACTTGTAATGAAAATAATTTTTATTGGCGGATTAACAGAAGGAAAGATTGTGTATGACTACTTGATTCGTAATAGATTTGTTGAATTGGAAATGGTCATAACATATCCTGATGACTATAATGGCCCCAGACATATCGTCATACCTGATGGAGTGAATATAATTAAAACAATGTCTTTTAAAAATATGCTTCCGCAGATAAAATGTATAAATCCAGATTTAATTTTCGTTGCAGGTTGGTCAGAACTTCTTGATGAAGAATTTTTATCTGTTCCCCGGTTGGGTGTTATAGGTTTTCATCCGTCAAAATTGCCATATAATCGGGGCCGCTCTGTATTGGCGTGGCAAATTGAGGGAGGTTATACAGAAACAGCAATGAGTATGTTTTATTATTCTGTTTATCCTGACGGCGGTGATATTATTGCTCAAGAAAGGGTAACAATAGAAAAAAACGACTATATAAATGACGTTTTGGATAAAATGGATTTAGCAATATATAATTTAATGTATGCTTATTTCCCGTTAATTAGAAAAGGATTAGCAGTTCCCAAAAAACAGGACTTATCAGAAGGCAATTTTAGAAGATTAAGAAAAGATGCAGATTCAAAAATTGATTGGAATAAGAATTCACAAGTGATCTACAATAAAATTAGAGCAATATCGCATCCGTATCCGGGAGCAAAAACAACAATTAATGGTGTTAAATATATAATTTGGAAAGCAAATATTCTATCTGATTTCTTTGAAGGAAATTATCTCTCAGCAGGTACTTTAGTAGCTACATTGTACGACAAAACTTTTGTCATACGAACAAAAGATTCGTTTATTCATGTTACGGATTTCACGGTTTTATAATTATAAAATATAATGAATATTAAAAGTAAACAAAAAAGAGTTCATAAAAAAAGCTTCTTGCGAAAAGCTAAAGATTGTATTAGAAAGTATTTAAGCTGTGTAATTATTCCAAGTATACCTTTTAATGGTTTAAGAATTGTATTATACAGGCGATGTGGTTATAACATCGGTAAAAATGTTTTTATTGGTATGCATTGTTATTTAGATGATCTTGAACCAAGCAAATTAAAAATTGAAGATGATGTAGTTATTTCTTATGGTGTTTATTTTGCGTGTCATAGCCCAAAGCAACCAAGAACAAGTATAACTATAAAAAAGGGTGCTTATTTAGGAATGAGAACTTCGGTTGTTTCCGGTAAAACGGGTGTAATAATTGGAGAAAATGCTGTAATTGGAGCTTGTTCTCTTGTATTGAAAAATGTGCCGGATTTTACAACTGTAGGTGGTATACCTGCAAGGACTATTGAATAATAAATATTTGTGAATATATTTATTTCTTAATTATTTTTTGTACAGCTCTGGTGGTTGTAAATAAAAAAAGCATTATTGGGAAAAAATTTTTCAAGAATTTACCTCCACTACCAGCAGAACTTAAAACATATCTTGATTAGGAACCAAGCATGAGTTATAACGGAAAAATTGTCAATTATATCAAAAAATTATATCCCAAACAAAGCCCAGTCTTTCTTCATTGTCCTGAATTTGTTGACAATGAAAAAAAATATCTCGCCGAATGTATTGACACAAAATACGTTTCCTACATAGGCCGTTTTGTTATGGATATGGAAAACAAGATCAAGGAAATAACTGGCACAAAACACGCTGTGGCTATGGTGAATGGAACAGCCGCATTGCATATATTATTACTGGGGGCGGGAATAGAAGCGGGGGATGAGATCATTACACAATCCTTGTCATTCGCTGCAACAGCCGCTGCAATTGTTCATGCTCAAGGTACGCCAGTATTTGTTGATGTCGAGCAAAATACCCTTGGAATGTCCCCAGAAAGCCTTCACGTATTTCTTAAAGAAAATGCAGAAGTTTCAGATGACAAATGTATTAATAAAAAAACAGGAAAACACATAAAAACAGTAATCCCCATGCATACTTATGGTCATCCAGTACGAATAGAAGAAATAAAAAAAATATGTAACGAGTACTCATTAACGCTTATTGAGGATTCCGCCGAATCCTTAGGAAGCTACTACAAGGGAAAACATACAGGCACATTTGGAAAAGCGGCGATACTCAGCTTTAACGGTAATAAAATTGTAACAACAGGCGGGGGTGGAATGGTCATAACCGACGATGAAGCCCTCGCAGAAAGAATTCGCTATTTATCAACTACTGCAAAACGCCCGCATCGTTGGGAATTCTACCATGACGAAGTGGGGTATAACCTGCGTATGCCAAGCCTCAACGCGGCAATCGGGCTTGCCCAGCTTGAATATTTTGAACGGATAATTGAAAGCAAGCGGGAAACAGCACATTTATATCAGCAGTTCTTTAATACAATGGGTATCAAATATATTACAGAACCTGATAATGCTAAATCAAATTATTGGTTAAACGCAATCCTCTTTGATGACCGAAAGCAGCGTGATGAATTCCTTGAATACTCAAACAGTAATGGTGTTCAGACACGTCCTGCATGGACATTACTCCATACATTACCGCCATACGGGCATTGCCAGCATACAGAAATGCCAAATGCTGAGTACATATCAGATCGTCTTGTAAATATTCCCAGCAGTGTAAGGATAAATTAAATGTCAAACATACTCTCCCTCATAGGTCGTAGCGAGCAGCTGTTTTACACGGATATATCAGTCCGCGAAAAAGAATTGTCTGCCATTGTCTCGTCTTCCCGTTTCTTGGTTATCGGCGGCGCAGGTTCCATCGGTTCAGCTGTGGTATGCGAACTGTTCAAGCGCAATCCCAAGCTGTTGCACGTAGTCGATATAAGCGAAAACAACATGGTAGAAACAGTCCGAGACATCCGAAGTTCGCTTGGATATATCGACGGTGAATTCGCCACTTTCGCTATTGACTGCGGTTCTGATATTTTCGATTCCTTCATGATGAACGGCAAAGGGTACGATTATGTATTCAACCTGTCCGCTCTTAAACATGTACGAAGCGAAAAAGACCCCTTTACATTAATGCGAATGATAGATGTGAATGTTTTTAATACCGATAAAACTATGATGCAGGCAAAAGAAAAAGGCGCAAAAAAATATTTTTGCGTCTCCACCGACAAAGCGGCGAACCCTGTAAACATGATGGGAGCCTCAAAACGTATCATGGAGATGTTCCTAATGCGCCGCTCTCTTGAACTGCCTGTTTCCACCGCCCGTTTTGCCAATGTCGCCTTTTCAGACGGCAGCCTGCTTTATGGCTTTAACCGCCGTATGGAAAAAGAGCAGCCTCTTGCTGCGCCCAATGATGTACGCCGGTATTTTGTAACGCCGCAGGAATCCGGGGAATTATGCCTTATGTCCTGCCTGCTTGGGGAAAATCGTGATGTATTTTTCCCGAAACTGGATCATAACCTTAATCTAATAACCTTTAGCGAAATAGCGGAACGGTATCTTAATAAGCTAGGCTATGAGCCGGTTCAATGCTCAAGCGAAGACGAAGCCCGCAAGTGTGTAAGAGAATATAAAGGCAAAAAACAATACCCGGTGTATTTTTTCAAAAGCGATACCACCGGAGAAAAAGACTTTGAGGAATTTTATACTAACAATGAAACGCTTGATATGGCTCGTTTCAAAGCATTAGGTGTAATAAAGAATGATGCAATATATGATGAACAGAAATTGAATGTATTTATGGATACTATTCAGAACTTCCGTAAGAAAGGTGTATGGTCTCGTGCTGAATTGATAGATTTATTTAACGATATGATTCCGGAATTTGATCACAAAGAAACAGGAAAATTTCTTGACGGGAGAATGTAGTCAAATCTTAATACTCTCACGGCAAACGCATGAATGAGCTAAATTAAGCCTATCAGAAATTTTGTGTAAATGAAATTTTATCAAAAGAACGGAACCTGTTTTTCCAAACTCAATGGTAATGTAGAGGCAATGAATTTACCCGGTAGTTATATCATTTTACAGAGTGTATCCAAGATAAGCAAATATGCAATCAATGTACCTTATAACCCAAAAAACAAAAAAGCTGTTCACCAAAATGGGAATAGACTACCTAACTTGAGCGGAGTTAGGGTTTAAACTTGTGTTTTATTAAAATAAAAATAGGAGGTTTCTATATCATATGGAAAACATCATTTATTACTGTGGAAACATTGTTTCAGGGACTAAATTAGCTCAAGCTGTTTATGATTTAATGGTAATGAGCGACAAAGACTTTATACCGCCATTATCGGATAGGAGTTCTGCGACCAAAACACTAGCTGAACAATCGGATGATTATATTTATTATTATCCGGTTGTTGATCATTATTATGAAATTATTCTTGGGCAAAAAAATATTATTGCACTAGTTGATGAAAAGATAGTTGCTTTTATGAGTTTTCGGCATGATTTTGAAAAGAAATTTTATTTTCCTACAGAAGCAAATGCAAATGATAAAATAAACTATGTAACAACTTTATGTGCAAACCCAGATTACCGTGGACGTGGTCTTGCAAAAGATTTATATGATTTTATTGAGAATAAATTACCGAAAGAGGTTTGGGCAGATTGTGTAGCCACCAGAACATGGCACACGAATGAAAGTCATATTAAGATATTGCAAAAGCGCGGTTATAAATTGACATGTACGTTACACAAGGAACGCTTTGATAAAGTAGGTTTTTACAATCAATCACCTGAAAGTAAACCGAGAGAAGAGTTCTTTTTGGATACTGTATATTATTGCAAAAGCTTACATAGGAAACAATAATTTATTTTTAATAAAATATCCATGAGGAGGTAGGGTTATGACAGGTTATAGAATATTACTTATTACAACTGGGGGGACAATTGCTCAAACGCATGATGAAACTGGTGTAGCAACGGTAAACAACGAGAACAGTGTACCGTTTGAGAAAATCGTTGAAAACATTAAGATTAGTCTTAATGAAAAGGCAGCCAGAACGCCTCATGCGGAAATACATGAAATTGAACATATAGAAATTAGACGTGCTTTTAATAAGGACAGCACTAATGTTGTTTCCGGTGATTGGACAAAATTGATTAGAATAATAGTTGACGAGTTCGACAATTATAATGGATTTGTCATCACACACGGAACAAACACGTTAGGTTATACATCCGCTGCTCTTTCTTTTGCCTTAAAAGCTATTGGCAAGCCTGTAGTTCTTACTGGTTCTCAAGTTTCATTTGGGTATCCAGGTTCTGATGCACCTATGAATCTTGAAAATTCTATCCGAGTTGCTGCATATGCAAAAGAAAAGTTGTTTGGTGTTATGGTTGTATTCGGAAGCATGATCATAACAGGTACGAGGGTAAAGAAGACCAACGAATTCAACTATGATGCTTTTGAATCCTTTAATTCACCACACACCATAGCGCGAATCGGAAACACTATTCGATTCGACACTAATGCCTTAAACTCGCATTTAATGGTAAATTTTGAACATGGAAAATCAACAACAACAAAAATGCTGAACCATGATTTGAAATCTGAATTCTGTACGGATTGTATAGCTTCTCTCACAGAATTTCCTAGTACAAACCCAGAAATTTTTAAGGTATTAATAGAACATGCCAATATCAAAGGGTTTATTTTACGCTCATACGGAGCTGGTGACCCTAATGTAATTGATCCAGAAAAAACAACCGGTAAACTGGATTATGAACCTCTAAATGAAATATTCAAATATTTGTTAGAAAAGGAAATTCCAATTGTTATTACAACTCAAGCTCCTAACGGGAAAGCTTCCATGGATATTAACGATCCCGGAGATTATGCAAGAAAATTAAAAGCTATCCCTGCACATGATATGAGTATTGAGTCTATGACTGTAAAACTGGCATGGCTCTTAGGGCAAGGATTCACATATAAAGAGATTCATGAGCAAATGAAAATTTCTTTAAGAGGCGAAATTATTATGCCAGAAAGGAAATTGTAATTATCTACGTTTTTTTTGTTGATTCACAAATTATATATCGTTGTCACTCAACAAATACTATTTTTTAAGGAAGTGAGTTAATGAACGATCTATTTATTTTGTATAAAGAAACCGATTTAACTAATAAAGACGTTGAACGATTAGCAAGTGTTTTACGTGAAAAAGTATACAGAAAAAAGCTTGGTTATGAATCTAAAGAAAGTGAAACAAAAGTTGATGATACTGATAATGACATAATAATAAAGCAATATAGTGAATTAGTTGATGATGACGACAATAAATTTGAAAGTGCTAGATCTTCGATTCTCGTCGCTCTGATTGATGATGAAGTTTTTTATGATTCGCGATGCCGTGATATATGGCGTTCTTTTTGGAACAGACAGAGTGAAACAGAACATCAAATAATATATCCTGCTTTTATTAAAACCGTTGAACCTCTGAATTTTGATCCAGATAAGAGAAAAATGTATGACGACTGTAAAACATTAGGACACTACGATTTTACAAATCTAAAAAATGCTGTTGATTTTGATAAATTATCCGAACATATTGGATATACATTATCTAAAATGAAAAAAGATACTCCTCTTCCTAAAGATATAGGAAAGCGTAATATGAACCCAATAACTATAAAGATACCCTCCGCTTTATACTTATCTGAATTAGAATTTGAAAATAGTCTTTCAAAAGCATTTAAAGAAATAGAAACAGAATATAATAGGAATAAGGAAACTCGCGAACATAGTAAAAATGCAGACCCAGTGTGTGTAATATATACCGGAGGAACTGCGGGAATGATACACAGCAAAGAAACTTCAGATTTAAGACCAGCTGACATTAAGGAATTGGTAAGTCATTTACCTCGTCTTAGAGGAAAAGATTCCTTTGCTGACATGGATTTTTATTCTTTTGGAGACCTTTACGATTCCTCGAATATGAACAGTAGTCACTGGATAATAATTGCTAGGGTAATAGAAAAATTATACGATAAGTATCAAGGTTTTGTGATTATACATGGAGTTAATACATTGGCTTATACCGCCGCCGCCTTGTCTTTTATGTTTGAAAATTTAGATAAGCCTATTATTCTTACAGGTGCAGAACTGGCTTTGACTGAAAGGCATAGTGATGCCGAACAAAATATACAAAAAGCTATCGAGATTGCAGCACGCGGAAAAAAACCTGGAGAAAGTGTAAGTGATGTATGTATACTTTTCGGTAGACGACTAATAAAGGGTAATAGGGCAACTAAACAGATTGCGTTAGATACTACAGAAGGATTTTATTCACCAAATTCCCATGATTTGGCTATTGTGGCTCATGATAGATATGTTATTGATCCAACTGTAGTTCGTTCCTTGTCAAATATTAAAGATAGTAAAGAACCTTTTGCCTGTAATCAATATATGTCTAACGCAGAGTCCGTAGCAATAGTTGATGTTTACCCTGATATGAATATGTCATTATTAAAAGGTATTTGTGATAATAATAATATTGAAGTTGTTATTCTTAGGACTTATGGAACAGGTGGAGTTCCGGATGACAATGAGCAGTTCAAAGAATTTTTGAAAACAATGCAAGAAAGATATAAGATTATAGTTATTCTTACTCAATGTCCTCGGGGTACTGTTGAACTACGGATTTCTGAAACTAATGCAAACCTTTTTAAACATGGTGTAATTAGTGGAGGGGATATGATAACCGAAGCAGCTTTCTGTAAGATAAAGCATTTATTGAAAAAGTTTCAAGATGTAAAAAATGATGATAAAAAAAGTAAAGATAAAAGGTTAGCAGCAATTAAACATTATATGATGATATCTATGAGGGGTGAACTTTCCACAAATATGTTTATTGTGGATGTATCTTCTTTAGTTGATTTATTTAATAATGGGGAACTCAATATTAAACCTGAAAAAAATGAGCAACTTTATTTGGATCGTCACTGGTCAGATAATCCTGCATTAAAACTTGAACATAGAACTGGTAAAAAAGAGGATACGGATAAGTTAAACGAACGCTTTGAAAAAGATAAATATGCTTCTTTCCCAGTAGAACCTCTTATTATCAATGCAATACTGCAATTTAGTGCTGTTGAATTTAATAGAGTAAATGAGGACGAAAATAAAAAACTAAAAATTGAAGTTTATTTATCAAAAGATAAAGAAAATAAACACCTTTCCCCTTTCATATGGGAACACGAATCTATACTCGGAAAACCTTGGAAAGGTGATATTAATATCGACATAACGAGTCAAGCAAAAGAAGTATTAAGACATCGTGAACCTTTTTACATAACGGTTCGTGCAATTAACTGTGAAGCTACATTTAAAACTACAACTATATGGATCTCTGTTCGAGACAGGATATGAAGGTGAAGACATAAATGTATTTTAATAATTTTTCATTTGAAGAAGAAGTGGCAAAAGCGAATTCACTTTTATATGCTCATGAAAATGAAATACCAGTAAACGTAAAGACAGTTATAAGGTTTTTATCGGAACACAATATAGGCTTTGTATTATCTCGTAATATAAAGGTCTTTTCTTGTAAAGATGCACGAAGTAATCGGCTTCGATTGGGTCATATAGGTATCCCTTTATATGATGAAATGAAGTCAATTGTTTTTAAAGGAACCCGTGAAGACGGTATTGAATGTGTTATTGCCGCTCATTGCAGGGGACATTTAGCCATTGATAAAATAAAAATTTCTAAGTTATGTTCATTGACTTCTATTCCAATAATTATGCCTGAGAATGAATTATTTGAACGTTTTAAAATGGAGTTTGGTACGGTTAATCCCATGTTGCTTGAAATAAATTCAAATGGCTATGTAATAAATGTCTTTGATGAAAGTTTAATGGAACCAATGGCAATCTACCCTGGCAGCATGATGACTAATGCAGGGGATCATACATGGGGAATAGAATTCGTCCCATCTTTTATAATAGAGGCTATTAGGAATCGTATTATTGCAAAAATAGCTGTTCCTGATAAGGAATTAAAATCATGGGAGGTTTCTTTAAGTATAAATCCAAAATCTATTGGAATTATTACTGGTAACGGACCAGATTCTGGAATTGCTTTATGGAATAGAATTAATAATTGTTTCGTAGAAATATTAGCAGAGCATTTTATTGGAGATATATCATTGCCTGAGGTTCATGTTATTTCTATGCCTTCCATGGGATTATCAATGGAACTTGATAAACGAGACTCTGCAACATGGGAAACGATTTCCAGAGCTGTAAAAATGATGAAAGATAATAAAGTGGATTTACTTGCTTTGGCTTGTCATACCACACATTACTATACGAAAAATATTCGTGAAATCTTTGAACACAATGGAAAGAAATTTATATCTATGGCTGAGGTAACTATAGATTATATTAGAAAAGCTAATATTCATAACATAGCAATTTTAGGAATAGGTTATGCTGCTAATGTATATCAAAAATATAGTGCATATGCAGAATTAAAAAATTTAGAAATCGAACATGTTCCAAATGAAGTATTGAAGGAATTTCATGATTTAGGGTATGATGTAAAGAAGATGAAAGCCCTTCATACTTCCTTCCAAAAATTAATTTCACTAATTAAAAATAAGATTAGATCTCAAAATGTAATTTTGGCTCTTACAGAGTTATCAATACTGTATGAACAATTTGAAAATACAAAAAGAACTAACCGGGTAAAAAATATTATTGATCCCATAGATATATATGCAAGGAAAATAGTTTTACATAGTTTAGGTATGGAGGAAAATAATTGTGGATAAAACTAAAATAGTTGAATTATTAATTGAAAAAGATGTTCTTTGGTTGCGAGATAATTTTTTTAAGAATGATAACATGAAAGATCTATCTGTTAAGGATATTATTTCTACAGATAAAAATAAAAAGTTTAACCTAATAAATGATATTTTTTCAAAAATGAATCCTGCAGAACAAAGGCATCTAGAAAAATTGTTAACCCCTCTAGCCTCCATTATGTTTATTCAAGAAGGAGAAAAAGCTGACACAGGAATAAATGAAACTCTTTTTTTTAACGAAGATATTACGATTGATTCGATTAGAATTTGTTTGAATGGAGGTCTTGAAATAAATGAATTAATAGAAATTGTGAACGATAAAGAAAAAAAAATAGGTTTCATTTTTTTGGAGCTTGCCGTTGATGATGTCCAAGAACATATAAGAATAAAACCACTGCTTTTGTCGTTAATCAAAATATTTGAAAGCACGAAAATATGTATAATCAGTAATAATCCTTCCGCTGATGAAGATATAAAACAACTTGCCAATAATATTGATATTGAATTTATCGAAAAGAAAGATAATTTTGATTGGGGTACAAAGGTGGTAAAATGTTTACGAGATGCTGGTTATCATAGTGCGGAATACTTTGTTCCTGAAGAAGGGTTAACATCTGAATTTCTTTCTATTATTAATGCTGTATGTGCGTATCCCTTAGAAAAATGTAAGAGTTATATTGATAAGTGGATTAAAGTAAAGAAGTCTGGAGTCGCTGAATCGAAAGTTAAAGAACTTTCATTGTTGAAAGAAAGGATTAGTGAATTTAAGAATAATCTAATTAATGATAATGAAATTAAAAATATAAAACAAAAAAATGTTTTTGAGCAAAAAATTAAAGAAAGAGAAGAATACAAAAATTTTATAAATGAACTTGACGGATTAATATATGAATAAGGAGAAAAATATATGATGAAAATTATGTGGAAAATATATTTCAAATTTATAAGTTTGACACGCATTATCCCAACAATGACATTTAGTTTTATAAGTGGTATTTTCCTTTCTTTTGCTATAAATATAACAGCAAGCTCAATACATAATGGAGGGATTTCTCATTTACATAGTCATCTTATATTACCAACTATCCTTATGTTTATATCGAGTATTCTTTTTATGGTTTTAGTTGTGTTAATAGGTCAGAAACAAGAACTCTATAAAGAGATGCCTCGAGATTTAAAGAAAGAAAAGGCTGAACCCAAAAATGGAAAAAAGTATCGCGATACATTTCATAGTATTATAGAAGAAGAAGGGCCTTGTAAACCTTTTATTTTAGCTATTACTTTATTGTTTGCTTTATTGTCATGTATCTTTGGTATAGCTCTCTTACTATAATTAATAACAATGTTTTTTTAAGAGGTAATATGTATGAGAAAAAATAAATTACGCAAGGGAAATATTTTTATTTTTATATTAGCTGTGTTATTTATTTTTTTATCATTAATATTATGCGATACTTTTAGATTGGATATTCCAATGTCTGATATAAAAGTAATTTTTGCTGGTTGTGGTATTTCGCTTTTATCAACAGGTATAATAAATCTTCTTTGGGAAAAAAGAGCAAATAATCTGATCGACAAAATGAAAGAAGCTAGCAATATAGCTTTAGATGTACTAAATGCACAGAATAATATTAGATATAATCAAGTTGTTAATATTGAATTTAATAAAGCCGAAGACAATGATACAATTATTGCAAATATAATTCATAGCTTCACCTATTATGAAGATGGGAAAGCTGGACAAAAATGTAAATTAGAAATATTTAGTGATTTTAGAGGAAAAATATTATCCCCTGACGAGCTAAACGAACAAGGAACCAAGCCAGATTTCTATTTCATAAAAATTGAGGAAAACGATATTCCCTTAGCACAATGGGAAAATATTAATGATAGAAAAAAAATGTATAACGTGATTAACGGAAAATTGTATTATTCAAACGATGAAATAACATTTCCTTTGAACGAGTATAAAATTGGAGAAAATTTTAAATTTCATATCAGAAATAAATATAAAAAACATGATAGACTGGTTTGGACATTTCAAGAAATGGCGCGAGGTGGTATAAAAATTCTTATAACTATAGGGGAAAAATGCGAAAATATGAATTTTTATATTAGGTTAAATCATCCAAAAGTAAAAGATATTATAGTCGAGCACAATAAAAATATTAATAAAAAAAAGAAAAATACTATAAATAATAAAATTGATGAAGAAACAGGAAAAATTAATAATAAACAATTAGAACTTTTCTTAAATAAAAGCGTACTACCTTATCAAGGTTTTGAAATATCGTGGGAAGAAAAAGAGAGCTAGAAATATATAAAATATTATATTCAAGGAACTAAATATGTAATAAGGTATGTTAATGACATTGAATGAGATAATTGCTCAGATATTCGGACTTTTGTTGATCATATTAACGTTTTTATCTCCTCAAATGAAATCACGAAATGGTATATTATTGTTCATTCTACTTGCTAATTTGGCATCATGTGTACAATTTTATTTTGTTTCAGCAATTGCTGGTTTATATGCTTTAATTGTTACTACTGTACGTTCTCTTGTGTACTGGATATATGCCAATAAAGAAAAGCAAGCCCACATTTCGATATTTATTTTTTTTGTTATCATGCAAATTGGAGCAACAATTATCGGATGGCAAAATTGGTGGTCTTCTTTGACATTGGTACTCATATTGAACACATATGGTCAGTGGCAGAAAGATGAAAATAGATTAAGATTATGTTTATTAATTAGTTCTCTTTTCTTAGGTATCTATTGTTTTTATGTGCATGCATATACTGGTGCGATAAATAAGTGGTTGCAAACTTTCTCAACAGCTATTGCTATTTTAAAATTTAAGCAAGCTAATGGTGATAAAAACTAGTATAAAAATTAAGAATTGTAAAAATTTAACACATAAATATGAAATACAATTTTTCTGCCAATTTTTTGGAACAAGTATTTTATTGCTTCTAATGCAAATTTTACAGGCAGCGCATTTCAAAAACTTCAAGAATTCATAAAAAATGAAACATTGAATTGTGAAATACTTGGTACAAATTTTATTTGGGAAAACATTGAAAAGAACAGCCGTTTTCCGCACCAAACGAGAGTCTACTGATTATTTGTGTAAGATGAATATCCGTCTCTCTCCCATACACAAATACGCTAATGAGGTATCTAAACTATGAAATTTTTGCCTGGTGCTTTCGACTTTCCAGAATATGAAAAGGTTAACACATATCAACTTCTTTCAAAAGCTGGCTGCCCGGTGTTGAAGAGTGTCTTGATCGAAAATAATGATATGCTCTCTTATAAAAGTATCGCTGCCATATCCAAGTATCTAGGTTCAGATTATTGTACACTTAGATACCAATATATAAAACCAGATAAAAACCCAGTAAGAGGCGGGAATAGGATAATGCTTGACTATGAGACAATCTTTAGAAGAATTGTTGATGGTGCGCTACTATGGCCTATGGAACCTCTTAACAGGCTTAAAAATTTATATGGGATAAACCTTCTTTTTAATCGGAGAGATTCAATCTTGGTTTTTGAATGTGTAGGGAGGGGTTTCGACACATCGAACCTAAACAGAGGTGATGTTAATCCTCATCAGACAATTTATTTTAACCTGCCAATTGACTATGGTTGGTACGGAGAGTGGTGGAAATTCGCCAAATTTGAATTTGCTCCTGATACCGACTTCCAAAAGAGCAAATTAATTCGCTTAAAAAATCTTGAAAAACTAGGGCTTGATGCAGATATGAGCATTTTTTCACCTCGATACGAACCATTAACTATCAGTATAATCGACAAATTACTAAAGTATTCCGAAATGATTTACAATAATTTTAGTAGTGATTATTTTGTTGTCACATCTTCCATCGTCGGATCAAAAATTATTTTTTGGGACATTTCGACTCCGCTAGGGAAGTTAAAAATATACAGCAATAATGAATAGAGAGACTTATGGAATTCGATTGTCACTTTTGCGACGGGCTTTTTAAGCTTAATGAAGCTATCGGGATCGCTTCTTATGATTCTATAATTTACGAGGATGAGAATGTTTTCATAATGCCAGACTTAGATCCGGTTGTAAAGGGACATTTCTTGATAGTTACAAAAAAACATTTAAGTAGCTCTGGGAGCGCCAACAACTCTACATTTGCTTCTCTAGTGAAAGCTAAAGAGCATATGAAAAATTGCGTGTTTGAAGGTGAACGTATCCTTTTCTTTGAGCATGGTGCTGTTATAAAGAAGATGGCAGGTACTTGTATTGATCACGCCCATATACATGTCATTCCCTTCCCTTCTGCAATTAACATAGACGCGTATATTAGCGTATTTGTACCATCTGAGAAATCAATGGCGGATATGGATAGTCTCGTGAAGTGCGCCAATGAAAATCAACCCTATATATATTATGAGGTTACTGGGGATACCCCTTGGTATTATCCGGTTAATTGGCTTCCTCATCAATTTTTTAGGATGATGGTATGTAATCATTTTTCCGTTACTAATTTCAGGTGGAGAGAGCGTTATGGAACACCAGAGTCTATCAATTCATTTAATAGAACATTGCAAATCGGTAAACGAAACAATAGAGTACTATAATAAAAATGCACAGGAATATTTTGCAAGTACGGTTGAGGTAGATATGTCCCCGCTATATGCGAAATTCATAGAATATCTAAAACCGGGTGATATAGTCTGTGATCTAGGGTGCGGATCAGGTCGAGACAGTAAATTCTTTATGTCTAAAGGATATACCGTAGTCCCGATTGACGGTTCGTTTGAAATGGCATCCCTTGCAAGTAGTTATTTAGGAAAACCTGTGCATTGCATTAAATTCAACGAACTGAACTTCCATGATGAATTTGACGCAATTTGGGCATGTTCCTCTTTGCTACATGTACCAAAGGATGAGTTAATAGGGATATTTGGTAAAGTTGTTATGACAGCAAAGAACAATGCAATCATTTACACCAGCTTTAAGGAAGGTTACACAGAGAGAAAGACAGAAGATGGCCGTATATTTTCAGATTTTATTTCGGATAAACTTATACAGTTTATTTCTGAATTTAGTTCTTTACATCTGGTCGAATTATGGGCATCTCAAGATGTTAGACCATCAAAAAAATCTATTAAATGGCTGAATGTCTTTCTTAGGGTAATAAAAAATGACTGTTGAAAGGATTATAGTGTATGGAGTATGTGCTTAAGCACAAGAATGAAGATTTTTTAGTGGATGAAGTTATAAGCATCCAATATTGTAAAAAATGTCATAATGCTTATGGCATTTTCCGTTTGCTCAAAAGTGGTATAACTACCTTTGATGCAATAGACCGAATTGCGCTCTTTTTCAAGATACCAACAAGAGAGATTGGATATGCAGGATTAAAAGACGAAGATGCAGTAACAAATCAGCACATTTCGATACCATTTTCGTTATTGCCAGACAACAAGGATTTGGAACGTTTTAATAAAAAGAATGATAAAGGTAATTCTTATATAAATTTATTGCATTTAGGGTTTAGCATGAAAGACATCAAGATTGGCACAGCGATGGGGAATTCGCTAACAATAATTGTAAGAAATCTTGAGAAAAAATGGATGCAGACTCTTGGCTCTATAAGTGGTGTACATAAGGTTAGGGTTTGTTTTCCGAATTTCTACGATACGCAGCGTTTCGGTTTGCCAAATAGTCCCAAAATGACTCATCTGGTAGGCAAGCATCTTTTAGAAAAAGATTACGAAACAGCTTTTTCAATCTTAAGAAAAATCGAAGCATTAGATTCGACTATTTGCGAGAGATATATTGGTAACTATCAATCCTTTTTCTTTTCTTTAGACAAAAGAAAGCTTAGTTTCTACTTTAATTCTTTCGCTTCAGCGTTTTTTAATGACAGGCTTAATAGCTTGATGGATACGTTAGGGGATGTTTCGCTTCACACTTTATCCGGTATTAACTACAAATTGGCAAATAACATCAAGATTTTTGATGGCATGGAAACTTTGCATGGTACACTAGAGTACAACCGCGATTCCATCAATAGCGAAGGAATTTTAGAACGATCAAAGTGTTCTCGTCCGGCTATTTTACAATGCTACATTGATGTGGGAGAATGTGAACGCGACATATACCATGACAACAGGCTATCGCTAAAGGTATCCTTTTTTATGCCTGCCGGTGCGTATGCAACAATGGTGGTAAGGCAACTTTTATGTTATATTGGACACGATGGCCTGCAAAATTGAAGTCGGCGAGATTTTATCCATTGGGATTTTAAGATAGCAAATAGCTAAAAAAATAAACGAATGGGATTATGAGGTGTCGTTATGTTAAGCGGAAAAGATATTAAGCTCAAAATACTTAACGGAAATATTGCTATAGACCCTTTAAAAAAAGATACCATTGATAATGCTGGTATACGACTAACAGCTAGCGAATTTGCATGGGAATATAATGTTGGATGGAAAGAACGTACGGATGAAATGCAATGGAAACAGATTAAAATCGACCGTAAGTATTCTGCTGATGGAAGAGATCGTATCACTGTTCCACCGCAAACAAGTGCTTTTATAGTTACCGAAGAGAAAGTATATTTAGATGTTAGTATTGCCGGGGCCTGCTATACGAGAGTTGACATAGCGTGGAATGGCGTAGGTTTAATAGCAACCCCCATGAAGCCAAATAGAGCAGAAAGATTAGTTATTAGAATTCATAATGAGACCAATGATCCACAACATATTGACGTTGGCGCTCGAATTGCTCTGATTATGCTTCATGAACTTAGTTCTGAAGCGGAAGTTCCTTTTCTAGATAATGATCTTTGCGAAGAACGCAATGAATTAATAAAAAAATTAGGTAGAGCAGATGGAAAAAAATATTCTGCTGAAGATGAAAATATACCAGACCAATTACAAAAAATAAAAATGATAGATGGTTCTTGGTGTCCTATTGACCCCGAAAATATAAAGAATTTAATGGAAATTGGGGCAGAGTACAAAAAAATCAAAAAAGAATATCAAAGGGAAAGACTGATAGACCTTTTGTTAATTCCGGTTTATTTTATCGTAATTATTTTAGTAATGGGTTTAGTTATACTAACGATTCTGTTGTTTATTAACAAATTTCCAGGAACCGAAGAACCCGTAATTATTTTTGGTGTAATTGCTTCACTAGGAGTAATTATCTCATATTTGCCGGGACTGATTTGGCTGTACAGAAAATTAAAAGTTAAATTAAGTACAAGAAATGTCAAGGAAAATAAGAATGATTGATCTTCATATACACACAAATCATTCTGATGGGCAGTATTCTCCAGAAGACATCGTATATATGGCTAAGGAAAGAGAAATATCTATTTTATCAATTACCGATCATGATACTATATCAGGACTTGCTACTGGAAATGATTGTGCTAAAAAGGCAGGCATTACTTTTATTCCAGGTATAGAAATTAGTGTAGAAGGCAACAAGGAGCTTCACATATTAGGATATTATGTCGATTATACAAATCCTTTTCTTTTAGACTTGTGTGATAAAGCGATGCAGTCACGCGAATATATGAAAAACAGGATACTTAAGTATCTTACATCACAAGGCGTTGAGATAACAGAAAGCCAAATTGCACAATATGCAGGTGGAGCGATAAGTCGCCCGCATTTTGCTCTTGCATTGCTTGAAATGGGTCTAATATCTACCTTTCAGGAAGCATTTGAGCGATATTTGTCAACACCAGAGTTGTTAACGGTTGATCGTCCAAAGCCTTCTCCTCGTGAAGCTATAGAGGTTATTTTAAAGGCAAACGGGGTTCCTGTGCTTGCTCATCCTTCTCTTCTCATGCTAGATAAGGAGTCGCTTGATTCGTTCATATCGGATTTAGTAAGCTGTGGTTTAAAGGGCATTGAGTGCTATTATAGTATTCATACACCTGAGCAAGTTGCTTATTATATGAAAATTGCAGAAAAGTACAATTTGCTGATTACCTGTGGATCGGATTTTCATGGTGAGAGAATAAGCCCGGGTAAATCGTTGGGAGATTGTGGACAATTTATCAATAAACGCAAAATTTGTAATATATACAACGGCTTAAAGAATGCTTCGCTGAAGTAACCTATACACAACGTTGATAGATGCTACAATTTTAGTAACCGTTCATGGATTGTCAAAAAACACTTTTTTACACCTTTTGATTTTAACAGGAAATAAAAGAAGTCGTTGTTTGTTCATCGTTCATATAGATCGGTTATCTCATGTCTCCTGATGTTGAAACATATATTGAGACGGTAAAAATAACCCTGCTAATTACCAGCTTATGGCGATGTTAACCCTTGCATCTGGGGCTATTCCGGCTGTCTTATAATTTTATTTATAAGAGTGATATTTATGTAGGTTATGGTATTATATATGAGGTACTAGGGGATCAATCTGTAACTAATAATGATATAACTAATGCTGTTGTATGGTATGAAGGGGCAATAGAATTTTTGGATAAAGCTATAAATTTACCAGCCCCCTTAAATTTTCGAGATATTAATGAAGTAAAAATGCTTCTTTCACAAGTTGAATCCAAAAAATCTAAGTAGATACTTGCTGTAGAATATTCTATAAAATTCTTAGACATTATCAGGGGTGACATTAATATTGACAGAATTAATGAAATGATAGAATTGGCTAAAGAATATGCTAACTTAGGGCTTTGGAAATATGCTGTAAATTGCTACTACTGGCTGTTTAATCAAGATATAATAAAAGGTGGATTTAGTACAGTAATAGTACGAGATTTTCAATATTATAGTAATTACTGGGAGTTTTCAAATGAAGATAATTTCAGACATGATATTTCTACGAATTCAGTTAGAGCTATTATAAACAGGGAAAATGTAAATTTTCGACAAGAACCAGAACTTATTGATGATAATATTATTGGAGTATTCGGATTACATGAAGAATTGCAGGTATTACAAAGAAATAATTTCAGACAATCTATTGGAAATGTGAGAACTTACTGGTATAAAGTGTCTACAGACGAAGGTATTGAAGGTTGGGTCTATGGTCAATTTTTATTCTTCTACCCAACGTCAATAAATTAACACCTAGCTTTTCTTGTTTTTTATATTGGAGTTGATATTATGAATAATGACAGATTTAAAGAGAATATTAGAGAACAATTAAACAATTTCTCGTCTGAAGATATTCGTTTTTTTGCGTGGCTGTGTGCTGTACGCTCCTTACCATTTCTTGGGGTTGAAGGTAGTTTTGATTTCTGGGAAAAAGACAAACAGCAGATATACTTGTTTGCAATATTAAAAGCCATTGATATTACCGCCAATGTCGGTAATATTGGGGAAAGCAATGTAGATGCCACCTACATTCAGTCTGTTTATAATGCCGCCGGTAAACTCGGTGGTAGGGGGTTTGTTTATGCTGTCAATGTCGCTGCTAATGTTGCTGGGGTTATGTCTGCCGAAGATGCGGTTAGAGTTGCTATTTACGCCAAAAACACCGCCGCCCAAAATGATATTGACTTATCTCACATCATTTACCAATACTTAGATGTCATAAAATCTGGAAGCCGCAATTTTGATGGTAACACCGATATATACAAAAATAAAAATAATGACATCTGGGATAATTTCCAAAAAGCTTTGTACGATATAGACTGCGGTTACTGGGGAGATTGGTATACTGCACTGTTTAACAAAGGTTTCATCCTTAATGATGATGACAAGGAGGAAATTAAATTACGCATGAATGTTTCCAAAGAAATTATAGAAAAAGGCGCTGCGGCTGTAGCGCGTTATGTTAAAGAAATGACGGCTAAAAATCCAGACATGTCCACAAAAACTATTGACAGAGACGACCAGCCCAGTGAAGGCTATATCAAAATAAGCAGGGACTTGCTTAAAGGCCAACATCTAAAAATCGTAGGAAACGAGCCCCATATTTATTGTAGCGATAAATACAATGTTGTCATTGGTCCCAATGGTGGCGGTAAAACACGTTTCTTAAAGGTTGTTATGGATTATTACAAAAAAATAAAAAAATATGATGATTGGAAAATTGTTTTCGCCGATTTTCCGCATTTGAGATATGACAACAATAAGACTGCGCAATTTCTTGCTACTAAATTTTTTGACTCTAAAGACGAAGTTTCGCTAAAAAATTTTATGTTTAATATAAACCAAGAGCAGAATTATTTAATTGATTCACTATTTACTAACCCTGCGGAGTGGTATAAACAAACATGGGAAGTCGCACATCATTCGTTACGTAAGTTTCTAGAAAAAATATTGAATTTTAGTTTTGATACTGAGAAAAAATTAATGTCGGTCAAAAGTAAAGAAATGAACTTGGATATGTTTAAAGTGTATATATCCGATCACGCATCACCGGGTGAAAGAAATTTGTTTTATATGTGTATTTTCATAGCTGCTCTGGCAACACACAGAAGAGATGAGCCTTTAGCCGTAATTATTGACGAACCCGAGGCACATATGCATGTGAGTAAAGTTACAGAATTTATTGATTTGTTAAAAAAAGAACTGCCAAATGCAACATTATGGGTAGCTACCCATTCTATACATCTTATTCCTCAATTTGAATTTGATGAATTGATTTATTTAAAGGATGGGAAAGTCCAAAAACGTGACAGTAGTACAAATCAGCAAATATTTAATGATCTAATCGGTCATTCTGGGGATTTGGAGGCTTATTTACGTGATATAACCGAATGGGAGATATGCCGTTTCGTGGCAGAGTGTTTTGCCGATTCACCAGAAACCGTCAGCAAAAAAGATGACGAGCAGACAAGGACTGTTACTAAAGAAATCAAAAATCTTGTATCTAAACTTTCGGCAAATAAAAAACTAAAGATTCTTGATTATGGCGCTGGGACAGGACGTGTGGGTGTGGCTTTGGATGAAATGAAATGCACTAATATTGTATATTCTACATACGACTTGGATGACAAGGAGTACAACGAACATATTAAAGACAAAATTAAATGTCATAATACGCATTACACTAAGGATAATAAGCCGCGACTTCCATCTGAAACCTTTGATGTAGTTCTGCTTATTAATACACTTCATGAGATTCCGGCGACGGAATGGGTTGGTGTTTTCAATGATATTTTGAGTTATATGGCTCCAAACGGCAAACTTATTTTTGGCGAGGCACGAGTTTTAAACATTGGTGAATATTTAGGCAAAGATGAAAAAACTAACAGACAATACGGGTATCTTGTGCTGGATGAAACATCACTCCAGAGTTTGTTCAAAGGGTACCTAGATATCAAACCCTATATAACCAATAAAACGATAATCGCACCTATTAAACGTTCTGTGTTATATGCTTCTTCGATAACCGAAGTAAACATTAGAGACACGTTGGAGACGTTGAAAAGATCATCATTTAGCGAATATGTTAAGTTGTTGAAAAAATTCAAAAGCACAGAAACAGACGAAGATACGAAACATACAAACGGACGTAGGATAGCATTTTTCTTACAACAATACGCTAATGCACAGTTAGGCTTAGATTTGTTGAAAAAATAGTGCATGGTTAATTTAACACATAAAGATGAAATACAATTTCTCTGCTAATTTTTTGGAACAAGTATTTTATTGCTTCTAATGCAAATTTTACAGGCAGTGCATTTCAAAAAATTCAAGAATTCATAAAAAATGAATTGCTAAATTGTGAGAGACTTTGTCCAAATTTTATCTGGGAAAGTATTGAAAGAACAGTAAATCAGATACCATATGCCACCTCTTTCCACTCTCTTTCATGTTATATAATTATTTTAACAAAAATAGCATAAAATTAAAGTGCAAGAACAGCAGATTAATTGACAAAACCGAACACATATCATAATATTGTTCATTGAAAGGAATCTATGTCTTATAACATTAATTTGAAAGAACTGGCACTAAGAGAAAATGAAAAAGTCGAATGGAAAGAAAACGGCGATGATAAAAATGATGAATATGGTTTCCCAAAAACAGAACCGTTTGATAAACGTCCAAATCCAAATACAGATGAAACAGATATAGATACGCTGCTTTTTCGGGACTGTATGAACGAAATGAACCTTTTACAGACAAATAAACAATTGGAAAATTATTTTTCCGATAAAGAGCAGATAGCCGAGTTTGTTCCTCCGTTATTTGTAAAAAGAAGCCTTGACAGTGGTCTTTGTCTGCGTAATTTCGCTTTGTTTATGTTTGGAAAAAAGAATAAAATAAGCCTTAATTTTCCAGATATATATACAAATCTTTCAATTTACAACGGGCTGGACAGAAGCGAACCGGATGGAGAAAGATATTCGTTAAACGGTTCAATTATTGAACAGGCAAAAAAAATAATAGGGTTACTGGATACCCTTACCTGTATGTTTTTTGATAAAAATAGCGATAAACCCAATAAAGAAAAGTATCCTAAAAGAGCCATACATGAAGCTGTAATAAATGCCATTGTACACAGAGATTATGAAATCCCTGAGCCTGTAAGGATTACAGTATTTTCCAACAGAATAGAGATACGTTCTCCCGGCTCTTTGCATTGGGGTGTAGATAAAGAAAAATTTGTGAAAGGTAGAGCAAGTCCCAAATGGAGGAACCAAAGTTTTGCTTATTTATTCAACAAATTGCAGCTAACCCAATCCGAAGGTCAGGGGATTCCAACGATAATCCGCACGATGAGAGAAGAAGGTTGTCCGGATCCTGTTTTTGAAATAGAAGAAGAAAGTGTAACATGTATTTTACCGGCTCATCCCCGAAGTATTAAAAGTAATAATTAGTTGTACATTAAAACAATCCTAAATCTCACTTCCGCAAAAATCCCCCCGAAATTTCCCTGTTGCCTCTTGTCAAAACCCACATATCTCCGTAAAGCCTAAAAACAGCAAGTAATCTCGCGTTGGTGTTATCGTGCCAGCTTATGTTTCCTTCGCTGTCCAGAGACAGGAAAAAATCATCGCAGCTTGTTAGTTTTACAGGAAGGCCGCCTGTCCTTTCAAAATTTATAGTATTTTCTGCGTATATTTTAGCTCCATCGCTGCCTGCCGCTATTGCAATGGAACCTGCGGATTGTGCAATTGATAAAATAATGTCTTCTCCGGGATATTCCATTATATTAACCAGAGAGCCTGGCGCAGAGGCGGAAACACGGATAACGGTTGTTTTTTTCCAGGAATTGTCACGCTGGATTGCTGCAGCGTAAGTAAATGCGCGGTTTTCTGTATAGGCCAATATTCCGGCCTGTGCCGGGTATAATACAGGCACTGTTTCGCCTGTATTGT
>Ga0099364_10003224_pt1 | contig 25419 bp, 18 predicted proteins | sample TergutTh196P3_FD_73070 | JGI IMG/M metagenome (GOLD analysis project Ga0099364, IMG submission 73070) | Microcerotermes parvus P3 segment gut microbial communities from Pointe-Noire, Republic of the Congo - Th196 P3 | ecosystem: Host-associated > Arthropoda: Insects > Digestive system > Gut ...
TGGACGTCACCGTGGAAAGCAGGAAATACGAGCCCGTTACGGAGGAGGATATCCGCGCGGAGCTTATGGTGGGCAGCGTCAACGGCGCGGGGGACTACGACCTGGAAATCCGCGTAAGCAAGCGGAGCGGCAAAGAGTTTGAGATCATTCCGACCTCCAAGCGCACGGAGCGCGTTTACTTCGACACGGTCAAGGAAAGAACCTTTGAGCTGACGCCGCAGCTTCTGGGCGAGGTACAGGTGCCGGAGGGCTATTACGCCGACACGGTGCGCCTGCTGCCCAAGACGGTGCGCGTTTACGGCGCCGTGACGGAGCTTAACCGGATCAGCCAGATCGCCGCACAGATCGACGTGTCGGAGCCCTTGACGGAGACCACCGAGTTTCCGGAGCTTCCCATCCTGTGCATGAACGAGTTCGGCGATATCCTGGGGATGTACCTCACCATTGAGGATGGCACGGCGGTGAGCGCCACCATTCCCGTGTGGAAGCAGGCGAATCTCCAGACGGGGGTGGAGTTCCGGCAGGCGCACGTCAACTACCTCAACCATCCGCTGCCCTATAAAATTACCCCCGCCAGCGTGAGGGCGGCGCTGCCGGAAAGCAGTATCCCCGCGGACAGGTTCAGCGTGGGCGCGGTCTCCTTCCAGGAGCTTTCGCCGGGCGCGAACCGTTTCACCTTTTCCGTGGGCGAGCAGACGGACATCCATTACTTTGGCAATGTGACGCAGTTCGCCGTGGAGGTGGATATGAGCGGCATGGCGGAGGTCAGCTTCACCCTGCCCGGTACTGGCATCAGCGCTGTGGCCGGGGAGGACGCGCCGGCGGCCGCCGCGGCCTTCGGAAACGTGGCCAGAGTCCGCGTCGTGGGCCCCGAGGCCGTGGTGAAGGAGCTGAGCCCGGAGAGCCTTTCGGGGGAGGTGGCCATCACCGCCGAGACTCCGGCGGGCAGCTCCGTGCAGCCCGTAACCGTTCGCGTCGCCCGGGACGACTGCTGGATATTTGGAGCTTATGAGACCACTGTGGTCTTAACGGAGGAGTAGGATGCGTAAGCGCGGCAGCCTGTTTTGCGTAAAGCCTGTTTTGTTTCTTTGCCTTCTGCTGTTCGCCGGCGGCTGCGCCGCCCCGTTTCCGCAGCCGGTGGAAAATCTCATACGCCCGCCCTGCCTGCCGGGCGCCGAGGGCGAGCTGCAGCAGCTGCTGTGGGAAACCTATGGCAGCCGCATCAGCCTCGTCAATCCCCTGGGGGGAACGCATACCGACGCGGTTACCTTCATAGACCTGCAAAGTGAGGCCGGCGCCGAGGCCGGAGAGGATACCCGGGAGGCTGTTGTATTTTACCGCCACAGCCGCGCGGAGGACCCCGTCGTGCAAATGGCGGTATACGCGCGGGCCGGGGAGGAATGGAAGCTCCTGGGCGCTTTGCCCGGCGAGGGGACCGAAGTGCTGGCCCTGGATTTTTTGAGCGGGGAGGGTTTTTCCGGCAGCGGTATTCTAGTGCGCTGGCGGACGGAGGCCGGAGGCGGCGAAAAGAGCTTTTCGCTGTATTCGGACAACAGGAATACCGGGCGGGACGCGCAGCTGGGCAAGCTGCGGGTCCAGGCCTATGACGCGCTTCTGCTCACCGATATCGACGGCGACGGCTGGAACGAAATCGTCTACGCCAGCGCCGGAGCCCTCGGGGCGGTGAAATACCGGGCGGAGCCCACAGGCGCCGGCACGGTCCCGCTGGGGGAGCTTTCCCTTGATTTTGAACCGGACCCCGCCGGGATGAGGCCGGTGCGCCTGGACGACGGGAGCGCGGGAGTGCATTTCGGCGCGTTCGACGGCCTTGTCACGAAGGCGGCTGTTTGGAACGGCGAGGCCTTTGTCATAAGTGAAGCGGCGTTATTATATTTTAACGATGAGCAATACGTGCAGCTGCCCATGGAGCTGGCGCTGCGCGGCGGGATAGAAGAGGAGCTTGAGCGGGGCAAGCGGCTGCTGCGCTTTGTGGAGCGGGAAACCGGCGAGGAGCTCTTCCGCCTGAGCTACGACCCCGCGCCGGACAGCCGGCTGGCCCTGACCTACGAGCGCAGCGAGTACGGCGAGGAGCAGGAGCTCGACCTGACGTTTTTGAGCCGGATCCGGGGCTTGTCCGAGGAGACCCAATCGTCTGAACTGGAGGAGGCATTGCTGGGATGAAGCGAAAAATATTGGTGGCCGAGGACGAGCTGAGCATCCGGGAGTTTGTGGTGATCAACCTCGAGCACAACGGCTTTGAGGTGCTTCAGGCGGGGGATGGCCTGGAGGCCTGGAACGCCTATCTCTCCCAGGAGGAGGATATCGATCTGGCGCTGCTGGATATCATGATGCCCGAGATGGACGGCCTGGAGCTGTGCCGCCGCATCCGGGAGCGCAACCGGCGCACGGGTATTATTTTCCTCACCGCGCGCACGCAGGAAATGGATAAGGTCAAGGGCCTGCTCAGCGGCGCGGACGACTACATCACGAAGCCCTTTTCGCCCTCCGAGCTCATGGCGCGGGTGGAATCCGTAACCAGGCGCGTGGGGCACAGCGCCCGCGCCGAGGAGCGCAGCGTGCTGACCAGCGGGCCCTTCCGCCTGGATACCAGAGGCCGCAGCCTGCGCCGGCACAATTCCCGCGTGGAATTGACGAACATCGAGCTGCAGATGCTGGAATACCTCATGCAAAACAGCAGCCGCACCCTCCACCGCCGGGATATCCTCCATAAAATCTGGGGCGAGGAGGGCGGCAGCGACCTGAAGATCGTGGATGTCAATGTGCGCCGCCTGCGCATGAAAATCGAGGAGGACCCCTCCAATCCGCAATATCTGCTGACGGTGTGGGGCTTGGGGTACAAATGGGTGGACACGGATGAAGCGTGAGAAAAAACGACGCTCCCGCGGCCTTTTGCAGCGCTGGGTTACCCATGTGGTGATGGTTATCGCCGCCGTGACCTTTCTGATCGCGGCGGGAGGCGTGGTGTTCTTCGGCGCCAACAGCTACAACGCCCTGCGCCTGCTTTTGTCCTCTCAGGATAATGAACACGCGGCGGCTTTTCTGAGCGGCCGTATCCGCGAGGGGGCCGATTTTCCCGCGGCGGCGGCGGCATACGTCAACGGCTTCGCCGGCCGGGACCGGATGGAGCTTTGGCTGGTGGATGGGCAGGGGGGCGTCGCGGCGTCCTCCGGCGGCTTCGGGATTCCCGCGGACACGCCCATGCCGGATGTTTTCGAGGCCCTGGCCTCCGAAAGCGGACAGGCCTTTTGGCGCGGGCGCTGTTACGGCGAGCCGGTGATGGCCTTCGCCTACAGGCTTCGCCTGCCCGGCATGGAGAGCTGCGCGCTGCGCCGTGTGGTTTCCCTCAGGGAGGTCCATTTGCAGCTTGCGCAGGTGGCGGGCTTCATCCTGCTGCTGTGGGTGGGCGTGCTGGGTATGATTACCCTGCCCGGGCGCTTCTTCATCGGCTCGCTGCTCAAGCCCTTGGGGCATATCGGCGAGGTGACCTCGCGCATTGCCCGGGGGGACTACGAGGCCCGGGCTGAGCTCAACCGCTGGAAGGACGAGATTGCCCGGCTCAGCGAGGACGTCAACCACATGGCCGAGGAGATCCAGCTCGCCGAGCAGACCAAGCTGGATTTTATCTCCACGATTTCCCACGAGCTGCGCACGCCGCTTACGGCGATTCAGGGCTGGGGCGAAACCCTGCTGGGCTCCGGCGCGGACGACCCGGCGCTGACCCGCCGGGGCCTGGGCATTATCAAGGACGAGGCCAGCCGCCTGACGAGCCTTGTGGAGGAGCTGCTTGATTTCTCCCGCCTGCAGAGCAACCGCATGGTGATGCGGGAGGAGCGCATGGATATTCTGGCGGAGCTGGACGACGCGATTTTCATCTTCCGGGAACGGGCGGCCCGCACCGGTGTGGAGCTTGCCTGCACCTCCTCCGACGACCCCGCGCCCATGCTGGGCGACCCCGCGCGGATCCGCCAGGTGTTCGTCAACGTGCTGGACAACGCCTTCAAATATACCCCCCAGGGCGGAAAGGTGACGGTTTCCATTACCTTTGACCCGCCGCCGAGCCCTCTGCCGGCCCAGCCGGTGCCCCAGCAGCCTCCAAAGAAGCTGTGCGTGACCATCGCGGACACGGGCTGCGGCGTTTCGGAGCGCGATCTGCCCCGGATCACTGAGAAATTCTACAAAACCTCCACCAACACCAAGGGCTCCGGCATCGGGCTCGCCGTGGTGGCGGAGATCCTCAAAAAGCACGGCTGCACCTTGTCGCTGGAAAGCGCGCCGGGCATGGGCATGACAGTGGAGATTATTTTTCCGCTTCTCTATAAAAATTCATAATTCATGCTCATACTTATTTGAGCCATGAGCCCCAGAAAGGAACGCGATATGAGAAACAGGAGCATTATGACAGAAGAACAAAAAGAAGAACAAAAAGAAGAAAAAGCAAAAATCGGCACAGTGGGCGGCGAGGCGCTGATGGAGGGTATCATGATGCGCGGGCCCAAGGGCGCCGCCATGTCGCTGCGCCTGCCGGACGGCTCCATCGAGACGACGATCAAGAAAACCAAAACCCCGGCGGAAAAGCATAAAATCCTGGGCTGGCCGCTGATTCGCGGGCCGGTGAGCTTCGTCTATTCCATGGTCTTCGGCTACAAGTGCATGATGGAGTCCGCCGAAAAGACGGCCCTGGACGGCCTCGACGACGACCCGGAGCAAATGTCCAGGCTCGACCGCTGGCTGATGGAGAAGCTGGGCGACAAGATGATGATGATCGTGGGCATTCTTGGCACGGTGCTGGGCGTTGCCTTGGCCCTGGGCCTGTTTATCTGGGTCCCCACCGTGCTGACCCGCTGGCTGGTGCCGGAAAGCCTCGCTCGCTTTTACGCGCTCATCTCCGGCCTGATGCGCGTGGCGCTTTTTGTGGGCTACATGTTTTTCATGTCGCTGATCAAAGACATCAGGCGCGTGTTCCAGTATCACGGCGCGGAGCATAAATCTATTTTCTGCTATGAGAACGGCTTGCCCCTGACCGTCGAAAACGTAAAGGCCCAGAGCCGCCTGCATCCCCGCTGCGGCACCAGCTTCCTTTTCGTGATGATTCTGCTGAGCATCGTGCTCACCAGCGCCGTCAACGCCATCTGGCCTGGCCTGGCCACCATCAACTGGGTGCAGATCACCATCAAGGTGCTGCAGTTCCCCCTCATCATGGCCTTCGGCTACGAGTTCATCCGCTTCGCCGGGCGGCACCTGAAAAACCCTTTTGTGCGCGCGGTATCCACGCCGGGCCTGCTCATGCAGCGCATCACCACCAAGGAGCCCGACGACGAGATCATTGAGGTAGGCATTGAGGCCCTGAAGGCCGCCCTGGGCATGCCCTATCAGGCGCGTATTCCATCCAAAAACGCGGCGGCGGAGGAAAGTGAAGAGGAGAGCCATGACGACGATCCGGCAGGCGATAGCGAAGGCGCAGAAGCAATTACGCAGTGAAGACGCCCGATTCGACGCGCTGTGCTTAGCGGAAAAGGCCTTCGGCTTGAACAAGACACAGCTGCGGCTGTACGCGGACCGGGTCATTGACACCACATCTTACGATGAGCTTGTCCGGCGCCGGGCAAGCGGCGAGCCGCTGCAATATATCCTGGGTGAATGGGAATTTTATGGGCACAGCTATTCCGTGGGCCCCGGCGTTTTGATCCCCCGCCCGGAAACGGAGCTGCTCATAGATATTGCGCGGGAGTATGTCGTCAATTCGTCATTTTCTGTAATCGACCTGTGTGCCGGAAGCGGCTGTGTCGGCTTATCCGTAGCCAAATTATTTCCCCGGGCGCGGGTGTATTTGGTTGAGCTGTCCGATGAGGCGATGCCCTATCTCAGAAAAAACGCCGCGCATGTTCCAAACGCGCGGATCATTCAGGCGGATATTTTTAATTCTCAATTCTCAATTCTCAATTCTCGATTTTCAATTCACAATTCTCAATTTTCAATTCACAATTCACAATTCACAATTTTTAACGCTCAATGCTCAATGCTTAACGCTCAAATTATTTTGTCAAACCCGCCTTATGTGAGGTCGGCTGAGCTTGACGCGCTGTCGGCTGAGGTAAAGCATGAGCCCCAAATGGCCCTGGACGGCGGCACGGACGGCCTGCGCTTTTACCGCGCGCTGGCGGAGCGCTGGCTGCCGCTGCTTCCCCCCGGCGGAATGCTGGCGGCGGAGTGCGGGGATGGCCAGGCAGACGATGTCGCGGCGCTCTTTTCCGCCCGGTCAAAGCGCGTTGAAATCCGGGAGGACCAAAATAAAATTCCCCGCGTGGTGATCGCCGCCACTTGACAAATATCACCATCTTATGTATTATATGTAGGGAAGCGAGGTAAATATATGCTGTTTCAATTGCTGCGGGGCGGATTTGACGAAATCGATATGGCCCAGGTGATGGTCCAGGTGGCGGTTCTTGTTTTTATTATGTTCATCTGCCTGCCCGTGCACGAGCTCGCGCACGCCTGGATGGCGAAAAAAATGGGGGACGACACCGCCGCCAACCACGGCCGCTTAACGCTCAACCCGCTCAGGCATCTCGACCCCATAGGGTCGCTGATGCTGCTTGCCGTGGGCTTTGGCTACGCCAAGCCCGTGCCGGTGAATCCCCGCAGGTTCAAGAGCTACAAGAAGGGCATGGCCCTGGTGGCGCTGGCCGGCCCGGTCTCGAATATATTGCTTTCCATGGGCTTTATGCTGCTGAGCCATATCGCGGAGCTGGCGGCGCGGGTGTCGCAAAACGAATTCGCTGAGTTTGCCGGCCTTTTTCTCTGGAGTATCGCGTATTACAACGTGAGCCTGGCCATTTTCAATATGCTTCCCATCCCTCCGCTGGACGGCTCCCGCGTGCTGGACTTGATTCTGCCCACGAAAATATCCTATTTCATCGCGGAGTACGAACGGTATATCCGTTACGGCCTGATCGCGCTGATGATTTTTGGCGTGCTCAGCCCGGTGATTATGGCCCTGTCGCTCTGGACGACCAGGGGCATTGATTTCGTTATATCGCTGCCGTTCCGTTTGATCGGCGGATAGGGGGGGCGGCATGGAGGCACTGCAATACAAGCTCGAGCATTTCGAGGGCCCGATGGACCTGCTGCTGCATTTTGTCAGCCAGCGTAAGGTCAGTATCCACGACGTCCCCATCTTTTCGCTGATTGAGCAATACCTGGAATACATCAGGCAAATGCGGGAGGCGCGGCTGGAAGTCACCGCCGAGTTTCTGGAAATGGCCGCGCGGCTGGTATATATCAAAACCGCGTCGCTGCTTCCGGCGGAGCCCTCAGAAGAGCTTGCCGAGGAGCTTCGGGCCGAGCTGCTGGAATACCGCGACTGCCAGCTGCTGGCAGGGGCTCTGGCTGAGCGGGCGAAGGGCTTCGGCTACCTTGCCCGGGCGCCCCTGCCCTTTGCCCCGGATTACACCTACACCCATACCCATCGGGCCGAGGAGCTTTTCCACGCCTGCCTGGCGGCCGTCGGCAAGGGAAAACGAAAGCTCCCGCCGCCGGTGGAGGCCTTTTCCGGCATCATCGCCCACACCATCGTGTCCGTCGTGTCGCGGTATTCGTATCTGTTCGAGAAGCTGCGGCTGCGCAAGCGCTCCACACTGATGAAGCTGTTGGAGGAATCCCGGTCCCGCTCGGAGCTGGTGGCGACCTTTCTGGCCGTGCTGATGCTGGCCAAGGCCAACCGCGTCAAGGTCATCGGCGCGGGAGGGGCCGCCGTGCTGGAGCTGCAAACGAAGGAAGAGGAGTGGCGCGACATTGAAGACGAATGAGCTGCTGGCCGCGGCGGAGGCGATTCTGTTCGCGGCGGGGGAGCCCCTGGAGCTGGACAGGCTGGCCGAGGCCCTGGAGACGGACCTGGAGCAGGCAAGGGAGCTCGCGCGGGAGCTGGCGGCGCGTATGGATGCCCGCGAAAGCGGCCTGTGCCTTGTGCAAATGGAGGACAAGCTGCAGCTTTGCACCCGCCCGGCCTATGCCGAATGCGTGCGCGCCGCGCTGGAGATCAAGCGCAACGCGCCCCTGTCCCCCGCGGCCTTTGAGGTGCTGGCCGTGGTGGCCTACCACCAGCCGGTGACGAAGGCTTATGTGGAGCAGGTGCGCGGCGTGGACTGCAACCACGTGATCAACCTTCTGTGCCAGAAGCGCCTGCTGGAGGAGCGCGGCCGTCTGGATCTTCCCGGACGCCCGCTGATTTACGGCACCACGGAGGAATTCCTCAAGTGCTTCTGCATGGAATCTCTCGAAGAATTGCCCCCGCTGCCGGGCAAAGAGGAGGAAAGAGGTGAGCTGCCATCGGCTGGCTGATATTTCTGGGGGTTATCGCGCTTTTTCTGTTGGTTTTGAGCGCTCCCATCGTGATTGACGCGTATTACGCGGACAAATTTACGATGAAGGCGAAGTGGCTTTTTATCACGCTGCTCCGGGTTCCCGGGCCCGAAAAAAAACCAAAGAAAAAGAAAAAAGAAAAGCCCAAAAAAGAAAAAAAGCCCGGGGAGGAGCCGGAGGGCCCCAAAGAACCCGGCGCTTTCGCGCGCTTTTATCAGAATGAGGGCCTTGCGGGCTTTATGGAGCTGCTGCGGCGGCTCATGGACGCCCTGCGCAAATTCGGCAGGGGCGTGCAGCGCTCAATTCTGATACGCAAATTTGATTTGCAGATCGTCGTCACCGGCGGGGACCCTCAGGAGCTCGCCGAAAAATATGGCAAAGCCTGCGCCGCGGTCTTCCCTGTGCTGGGCTGGTTCAACAGCCATCTGAGAGTGCGGAGAGGGGGGAAGGGCCATCACAGAATCGACATTCACCCCGACTTTACCGGCTGGGACAAAAAGCAGCTGCAGTGCGGCGCGGTCATCGCTATTTCGCCGCTGCGGCTCGTCGCCGCCGTGCTGGCGCTGGCGGCGCGGCTCATCGTCCGGGTATTGCTGCGCTTTTTGAAGGGCGCAAGGCAAGGCCGGGAACAAAAGCAAGACAAGCAAAATATTAACATAAACCTGAAGGAGACAGCGTCATGAAAGAGAAATCAGCATCGGGCATTCTGGGCACGTCTATTGAAAAACTGCGGGAGCTCGTCGATGTGAGCACCATCATCGGGGAGCCGATACAGCTGGACGGCGTTATGGTGATTCCCGTATCCAAGGTTGGCTACGGCTTTGCCTCCGGCGGCTCCGATTTTCCCTCGAAGAACAACCAGGAGCTCTTCGGCGGGGGCGGGGGCGCGGGCGTGACGATCACCCCCGTGGCTTTTCTCGTGGTGAAGGACGGCGACGTTTCGGTGAAATACGTTTCCACCTCCGAATCCTCCGTGGAGCGCGTCATCGGCATGGTGCCGGATATCGTCACGAAGCTCACGGAGGCCATTGAGAAGCTCACCGCCAAGAAGAACGGCGAGGAGGATCCGATTGAGGCCGCCATTGCCGAGGCGGAGGCGAAATTGGCCTGACAAGGGCTCTTGCCCCAGGCGGAATAATTTGTCCGCCCGCGCGCATAAGATAATGCGAAAGCGGGTGGACAAATTGACAAGAGTGTATAAAACAAGCAAAAAGATTTCCGTGGTATTCTTGCTTGCCGTGCTTTGCCTTGGGGTTGGCGCCGCGGCGCGGTCGCCCGTGGGGGCCGGTCCGCCGGAGCCGGAGCTTTCGGCCAGCTGCGCGATTCTGATGGACGCCGCCAGCGGGCAGGTGCTCTATGAAAAAAACAGCGCGGAGCGGGTTCCCGTGGCAAGCACCACGAAGATTATGACCGCGCTGCTGCTGCTGGAGGCGGGGGAACCGGAACGCGCCTTCACCGCGACAAGTGAAATGGTTACGGTGGAGGGCAGCTCCATGGGCCTGCGGCCCGGTGACCTGGTGTCCCGTTATGCCCTTGCCTGCGGGATGCTCCTGTGCAGCGGCAACGACGCCGCCAACACCGCGGCCATTCACCTGGACGGCTCGATTCCGGCCTTCGCCGCGCGCATGAACGCCCGCGCGGCCGCTTTGGGGATGCGCGGCACCCATTTTGTCACGCCCTCCGGCCTCGACGCCGAAGGGCATGTCTCCACCGCCCATGACATGGCCCTGCTGGGCCGCGCGGCGCTGCAAAATCAGCTCTTCCGCGAAATCTGCGGCCAGAGCAGTATCCGGGTATCCTTTGGAAATCCGCCCTATCCCCGCAGCCTGCGCAACCACAACCGCCTGCTTTACATGCTGGAAGGGACCGTGGGCATCAAGACGGGCTTCACAAAAAAAAGCGGTCGCTGCCTCGTCTCGGCGGTGCGGCGCGAGGGCCTGACCCTCATCGCCGTCACCCTGCGCGCCTCCGACGACTGGAACGACCACAAGAAGCTCTATAACTACGGCTTCGCGAAATACCGCGCTGTTTTTCTGGATGAGCTGGGGAGCGCCTTTCAAGTCCCCGTGGCGGGGGGGAGCGCTCCGGCGGCCTCCCTTCGTTTGGCCTGGCAGCCCCAGGCCTATGTCACCGAATCCCCCGGTGAGCTGCGCCGCGAGATTCTGCTGCGGCCCTTCGAATACGCCCCGCTGCCCAAAGGCAGGGTGCTGGGCGCCGCGCGGTATTACGCCGGCGATGTTTTGCTGGCCGAGGTCCCCCTGGTGGTTTCGGCCACGGTGGAGCGGCGCACGGTTGAAGCAAAGCCAAAACGGGAGGGCTTCTGGGCGGGGCTCAAGAGGCGGCTGGGGTTTTGAACTGTGCCAAAGTCTATAAAAAAAAGGAAAAATTCTATGCCAAACGAAATTCGTCTTCAAAAATATCTCGCGGAGCGGGGTGTGGCATCCCGCCGCAAGGCCGAGGAGATGATCCTCGCCGGGCGTGTGACAGTCCATGGCCGGCCCGCGAAGCTGGGGCAATCCGTGGACCCCAAAACGGCGATCGTCGCGGTGGACGGCCAGAGGCTTGAGCCGCATAGAGAACGCAAGCTCTACCTGATGCTCCACAAGCCCCGGGGTTATGTAACCACCATGGAGGACAGGCATGCCCGCCGCGGCGTGGCGGAGCTGGTGGCGAGCTACCCGGAGCGGCTGTTCCCCGTGGGGCGGCTGGATAAAGATTCCGAAGGGCTGCTGCTTATGACCAACGACGGCGATTTCGCCAACGCCCTGACGCATCCCTCCAGGCACGTGAAAAAGGTGTACCGCGTGACGATCCGCGGGCAGGTGAGCGACCGGCAGCAGGAGGCCCTGCGCGGGGGCGTGGAGCTCGACGGACAGCCCACACTGCCCCTTGAGCTGCGGCTCCTGGCTGATGAGCCGGAGCGCACGGTGCTGGAATTCACCTTGCGGGAGGGCCGCAACCGGCAGATCCGCCGCATGTGCGGAGCCCTGGGCCTGGAGGTGGCGCGGCTGAAGCGTGTGGCCATCGGCCCGCTGCGGCTGGGCATGCTCCCCCCGGGGCAGACGCGGGAGCTCACGGCGGAGGAGATAAAAAGGCTGAAGAATTTATAATTTAATCGCGGCTTGTATTATTTACCGCTTATGTTATTGGCCATATGAAGAAACAATACAACCGGAATATATTCGCCGGTTGTTTTTATTTTCAGCCAAAATTGAGACAAGCCCAAAATTGAGAATTGAGAATTGAGAATTGAGAATTAATCAAGGCCGTATTTTTATCTCCATCCTGCTGGCGCTGAGCATGAGCGTTTTTTTCTTCGGCTTGCGGGGTTTGGCGTGGTCCTCCGTTACAAGAACGATGCGGGAGGCCGGGGCGGCATCCTATCGCGGGCTGGACCGGGAGGCCGAGCCGCCGGGGCTTATGCCGCTGCTGCTGCGCGGCAAATACGCGGCCTTCCGGGATGCCGCGCGCCCGGCGTTCCCGGTGCCGGCGCTGGCGCAGGGCTATGTTCCTCAGGGGCTGGTCTATCTTGAGGCCCTGGATTGCTTCGCGCTGAGCTATTATCACCCCAGCCGGGGCATCCCGAGCCTTTTGGCCATTGTGGACGCCCGAAGCGGGACGCATGTCAAATCCCTGTACCTGCTGCATGCCGGCGGCGGGCCATATACCGGGCACGCGGGGGGCCTCGCCGCCTGGGGCAGGCATATCTGGGTGACCTCGGATGGCCGCGCCTATCGCCTGGAGACGGAGGACCTGCGGCGGGCGGCGGATGGCGATTTTGTTCTTTTCCGGGATGATTTCCGTGTGGGAAACAGGGCCAGCGTAGCTTTTTGCGCCGACGACACGCTCTGGGTGGGGGAATACTACGCGGCGCATATGGCCGGCCAAATGGATCCCGCGCGGGTGGATCCGGCTTCGGGGAATTCCGCCTGGTGCGCCGGCTTTCCCCTGAGCGAGGAGGCGCCCATGGGGGTTGCGGCCCTGCGGCGTACGGGGGACGCCCCGGCGCCTGTCGCCGTGCTTTCCCTGCAGGACCGCGTGCAGGGCCTGACCGTGGGCGGCGGCGGGGAGCTGCTGCTGAGCAGCTCGGGCGGCGTATTGCCCGCCTCGGGCCTATGGGTTTATCCCCCGTTGAAGGAGCTGCTGCGCCAGCCGCCCGCGTATGAGGTGGAGCTGGCAGGCGGCAGCCGCCCTCTCTGGGTGCTGGATCCCCGGAACGCGCTGCGCCGCCTTGCCATGCCGCCCATGAGCGAGGGAATCGCGGCTTATGACGGCCGCGTATACGTGCTCTTCGAATCCGCCGCGCGGGAATATCGCGGGCAGGCCGAGCTCACGGCGGATTATGTGTTCATGATGGAAGATGAAAGATAAGAACGAATAGATTGGCACTTGATTTGTTAACAAATATAGCTTATAATACGTTTGAAAAGAAATTTTAGATTTAAAGAGAAATTTAGATTTAAAAGAAATTTTGAAGAGAAAATTTAGACTTTTGCGAAATAGGTGGCTTTTTGCCAGCGGGCGCACACAGTGCGCCCCTACCCGCTGGCAATCAATATCAATTTTGCAAGAGGTCTTTCGAAAAGAATAGAAAAGGGGGCTGCGCTATGCCTTTGGCAAAGCATCCGTTCCGCCGTGTCCTGTCCCTGCTGTCCGCGCTGTGCCTGCTCGCCGCGCAGGCCGTGCCCGCTCTGGCCGCGGATAAGCATTGCGGCTGCGGAAAAACGCCCGTGATCCTGCTGCACGGTTACAGCGGGGGGCAGCTGTTCCTGGACCCCGGCGGGCCCGCGCGGGAGCATGTCTGGAGCATACCCATCAATGGCGGCAACACCAAAACCCTGCTGGAATACGCTCTGGAGGCGCTGCCCAAGCTTCTGGCCGACGCCGACGGCAACGCGGAGGAGATGATCGAGCGGGCGGGGGAGGCCTACGACAAGCTCCTGGAAAAGCTGGAGATGAACGAGGACGGCAGCTCGAAGTACGATTTGAAGCCCTACCCCCTCACAGCGGAGGATTCCCGCTGGGACCGGATGGCCGAACGGGGCGAGGAGCGGCTGAATACCCAGCGGGCCATCACCCGGAGCTTTCTGGACTACATCGGCGCGGATCACGTGTATATCTTCAACAGCGACTGGCGGAAGAGCCATATCGAAACCGCCGCCTGGCTGGACGAATACATCCAGCAGGTGAAGGCGCACTCCGGCCATGAAAAAGTCAGCCTCTTCGGCGTGAGCTACGGCGGGCAGCTGGCGGTCACCTACTTTACATATTACGGCGATAAAGGCGACGTCGGCCGCGCCGTGCTCCATTCCCCGGCCCTGCGGGGCTCGGAGCTGGCCTACGACCTGCTGCTCAACGAGGATTTCATCTTTGACCCGGTGAGCCTGCTGGAGCTGCTTACCAACGTGATGAACCGCGAAACGCCCAGCCGGCTGGAAAGCCTCGACCTGCCCGCTGTCAGCGACATCGCCCTGCGGCTGCTCCGGCGGTATTTCTGGCCCACTGTGCGGCGCTTCGGCAGTTATTGGGATTTGATTCCGCCGGGCTTCTATGCGCAGCTTTCCCGGGAGCACCTTGACCCGGAGCGCAACGCTGAGATTCTTTGGCGCGCCGACAAGATGCACAGCGAGGTCATGTCCAACATATCCGAAACCCTGCGGCGCATGCAGCGGCAGGGGCTGCGCCTGGCCTTGATCTGCGGCACGGGGCACGCCCTGGCCAGCGGGAACCCGGTGAACTCCGACTATATCATCGATCTGGCCTCGACCACCGGCGCCGCGGCCTGCCCGCCGGGAAAGGCTTTTCCCGCGGATTATCAGCCCCTGCAAACCGTCTGCGCCGATTCCGCGCACCGGCATATCTCCCCCGACCGGGGGATCGACGCCTCCAGCGCTTATCTGCCGGAGCACACCTGGTTTTTCCGGGAGCAGTACCACGGTCAGGCCTCCTGGGACGACTATGCCCGGGAGCTCTACTGCAAATTTCTCTTTACCGACGAGATCGAGGACATTTACTCCGACCCGCGCTACCCACAGTTCCGGGATTCCTGCAACCCCTCCAACGCTTTGGAGGCCCGGTTTTCCGGCAGCGTCAGCGGCTATCTCCGGGCGGAGGACGAGGTGCTTTTGCTCAAGAACATGTCCTCCCACGATATCAGCCTCAACGCCGTGCGCGCGCGGGGCCTGGATCTTTCCATCCGGTTCTTCAAGCCGATTCTGCTGCGCCCCGGCGAGACCGCCCGCCTGCGCTACAGCGTCATTTTGCCCCAGACGGAGGGGAGCTTCACCCTGACGGCGGAGTTTGTGCGGGAGGGCGCGGTGCCCTCGCAGGAGCGGCGCTCCTTCAGCTTCACCGCGCTGCCCTCGTCCGCGGAAGGCCTGGCGTTTCTGGATTATCCCTACGAGGGCGTCGGCCTGGCGCCCATCCATCTGCGCCCCGCCCGCTGGCTTACGCTGCTGCTGTCGCTGACGCTCAGCCTGCTGCTGGCCGGGCTGGCGCTGGGAATCGTGCTCAAGCGGGGGCTGTTCCAGCGCGGCGGCTGAGCGGCCATTGTTCACACATTATTTATATTTACCCACTTTCTTTTTTTGCCGGTTTGCGATATAATAGCATTAGAAAGCATTAAGAAGCAAGCATTAGAATAAGAACACAGGGAGGGATTGCGTTGGCGATCATCAAAACCATCATCGGCGGGCTGGGCGCGGCCACGGGCGCTTACGCGCTGGGCAAATACCTGGGCAAGGCGGCGAAGGAACGGAAAATCGAGGAGCTGCCCATCACCGGCAGGCAGGTGACGCAGCTGGCGAAGCTGAACCTGCCCATGGGCGAGCCCTACAACAACGGCACGGCGCTGACCCCTCCCATGGGGTGGAGCAGCTGGAACACCTTCCGCAACCGTATCAGCGAAAAGCTTGTTCTGGAAATCGCCGAGGCCATGGAGAAATCCGGTTTGGCGGCGGCGGGGTACCAGTACCTGAACATCGACGACTGCTGGCAGTCCGCGCAGCGCGACCCCAACGGCAGGCTCCAGGCGGACCTTGTGACCTTCCCCAGCGGCATCCCCGCCCTGGTGCGGCAGGTGAACGCCAGGGGGATCAAGCTGGGCATCTATTCCTCCAACGGCACCTACACCTGCGAGGAGCTCCCCGCCAGCCTCGGCAAGGAGGCCCTGGACGCCCGCACCTTCGCGGAACGGGGCGTGGAATACCTCAAATATGATTTCTGCCACAACGAGGTCATTCCCATGCGCGCGCCCTGTATCGAAAAAATCGCCGTGAGCGCCCTGGGCAGCGGCGAGGAGCGGTATTATTCCGTGGAGGACGCGGTTCTGGAGGACGGCGCGGTGATCGTGGAGGACGAAAAGCTCGAAACGGGCCGGTATGTCTCGGGCCTTTCCTTCGGCGGCGGCGCGGTGGTCTTTCCCGGCGTTATGGCGGAGGAGGATGGCCTGTACGCCCTGACGCTGTGCATCCGCAAAAAGAGCCATTCGCGAAAATTCGCCGTGATTGAGGTCAACGGCGAATTCGCGGCGGACACTGTCGTCGCGCCCACCTGGGCCATGACAAAAGAGGGCCGCCACCAGCTGCTGGTGCGCCTGCGCGCGGGCGAAAACGAGATCCGCATTTTTAACCCCATCGCCTCCCGCATCGACTCCGCCGCCTACCAGTACGCGACGATGGGCAGGGAGCTCAAGAAGGCCACGGCCGAGTACGCCGGCGCCGCCGGCGTGCCCGAGAAGAAGATCACCTTTTCCATCTGCGAGTGGGGCATGCGTATGCCCTGGAAATGGGGCCGGCCAGCCGGAAATCTCTGGCGGACGACAATTGATATCAAGCCCTTTTGGTTATCCATCCTGGCTATTTACGAGATCAATGTGCGGCTGCACGGGCACGCGGGCCCCGGCGGCTGGAACGACCCCGACATGCTGGAGGTCGGCAACGGCGGGCTGAACTTTGAGGAGAACAAAGCCCACTTTTCCCTGTGGTGCATGATGGCCGCGCCCCTCATTCTGGGCAACGACCTGCGCAAATTCCTCAAGGCCGACGGCACGCCGGACACCGCCAACACTGCTTACCAGATCGTCACCAACGCCGATCTGATCGCCATCGACCAGGATCCCCTGGGCCTGCAGTGCCGCCGCATCGCCAGCACCGGCTTGCAGGACACCCTGCTCAAGCCCCTCGCGGGCGGCGACGTGGCCGTGTGCTTCTTCAACAAGGCCTCCGAGACCCGCCATTTCACGCTGCGCATGAACACCGCCGCCGCGCAGGAGTATGTGGAGCTGCCCTTCGCTTCCTCCTACAGGGTTGTTGACCTTTGGACAAAATGCGAGGGCGTGATTGAGGATGAGTTCAACGTAAACGTACCTCCCCACGGGGTGAAGGTGTTCCGGATCAGCGCTGTGGGGGCCCCTGACGAAAACTGATTTGCCCGGCATAAACAGACGCTCCCCTCGCATAGAATAGACCGTTCATTCCGACTTATTCTATGGAGGTGGCGCGATGCACTGCTGTATAACGGACCTGCACGCGAAAGACGTGATCAACAAGAAAAACGGCGCGCGGCTGGGGAATGTCGTCGATGTAAAGGTGGATACCTGCACCGGCGCGGTGACGGCCCTCGTGGTGCTGGGCCGCCCCCGGGTGATGGGCGTGTTTTCCCGGGAGGAGCACTGTATCCGCTGGGAGGATATTGAGGTCATCGGCGACGACATCATCCTGGTGAATTGCAGCTTCGCCCCTTCGCCGGAAAACCGCAGGCGCGGCGGGGTGGAGAATTTGTTTCGGTGAATTTGCGCGGGCCGGTAGGGGTTCAAAAATTTGAACCCCTGTGGGGCGCATGTGGAGCGCATGGGTTCAAATTTTTGAACCCCTACAGTTCATTTCTGTCCACCCATTTTTTTGCCCGTTCCACATTTTCGTCGTCGGGACAGGCAATGTTGCTCTTCGCTTCCCGCTTGTCGGGCTGCAAAATCGGCGAATGCAGATGCTCCGGCACAATTTTCGCGTTCTTTTTCTTTTTCCCCGGCATCTTTTTTGGCATGATAATAACCTCCTTGTTTTAAACTAGGATTTCCCAAAAAAATTTAATTATAAATGTTGAATTGCAACTTGAATCGGAGGATCGCCTATGCTCAATTGTTTTGATGGAAAACGCGCCCTGGTGGTGCTTAACCCGGTTTCGGGCAAGCGCACGGCCAAGCCGCACCTTTACAACATCAGCACGCTGTTCACCACCAGCGGGCTGGAGACCACCGTATACACCACCCGGGGGCCCGGCGACGCCACCGAGATCGTCCGGAAACGCGGCGAGGACTTCGACATCGTTGTATGCCGGGGCGGGGACGGCACCCTGAACGAAACCGTCAACGGCGTGATGATGCTGGAAAAACGGCCCATGGTGGGCTACATACCCGCGGGCTCCACCAACGACCTGGCCCGGACCCTGCATATTCCCATCGACAATATCGAAGCCATCGACACCATCCTCAACGGGCAGCCGCTGTGGCTTGACCTGGGCGCGTTCAACGGCGGGCTGTATTTCACCTACACCGCCTCCTTCGGCGCGTTCACCGAAATCGCCTACGCCACCCCCCAGTCGCTGAAAAACAAGCTGGGCCGCCTGGCCTACTTTGCGGAGGCGCCCGGCGCCATCAAGGCCGTCCACCCCATCCACACCCGCGTGAAAACGGTGGAGGGCTTTGAAGCGGAAGGGGAGTACGCCTTCGTTTCCGTCACCAACTCAACCTCCATCGCCGGGCTGATCAAGCTCAATCCCCGGGACGTGAACCTCAACGACGGGCTGTTCGAGCTGCTGCTGGTGGAGTACCCGGGCTCGGCGGCGGAATGGCGGCAGGTGCTCACCAACGCCATCGCCAGGCGCAAGCTCAACCATCCCCGCATCAAGCTGCTGCACACGAGGCAGGCGGAATTCTCCTTTGACGACATGGTTCCCTGGACGGTGGACGGCGAATACGCCGGCGCCCACGACGAGGTTGCTATCGAAAATATCCACAACGCCATTCAGATTTTCCGGCGCTGATTCTCCAATGGGAAAATGAGCGGCCCTCCCAAATGCCGGGAGGGCTTTTTTCTTCGTCAAAACTGCCAAAATTGATATCAAAATTCTGGCAGATTAAACGAAGTATAACTTCATTATTGACATTTGCTTTTAAATAGTGTATCTTTATTATGCAGACTAGTATGATTGTGTTCTTATGCCCGGGGAGGAAATACTGTCGGCAAAGCAGGTATTGGTTGACAAAAATGAGCAAAATGGAGGTTGATTTGAATGCGAGCAAGAAGAACGATCAGTATGTTTCTTGCGGTTCTCATGGCGTTCTCGGTGCTCACCGTGGGGCTGGCGACCAGCGCGTCCGCGTTGTCCTGGAGCCCGCCGCCGCCCTATGTGAATCGCACGGTTCCCAGCGAACCCAAGGTGATCTTCCAGGTGCCTGAGCGTGTGATGGCAACGGACATCAACAAGTTCAAGCCAGGGGACATGGTGCCCCAGCAGATTGATGCCATCTATTTCCGCCTCGATCCCTCCGAACCCCAAATTCTCGTTGGTACGCCGACCATCAAGGTTTCCAACGCCAGCAGCGATGAAAACCTCTTGTCGATGCTGATCAACGGAAACCCGAAGATTTCGGGCGGCGAGTTTTGGTGGACCATCGAAGGCGGCCAGGCCGCCATTGGCGACGTCGCGAAGTTCACGATCACCTACACGACGCAGGACAGCGGCGGCGTGCGCCGCACCTGGACGACCAGCGACTATGCCCTCGTGGATGTGCGCCGGGGCGAGGTGTTCCAGGTGAGCTCCATCTACAGGCAGGCCGGAGATGGCGACTGGTGGTGGATGGATATGTCGTCCTGGATCACCGGCACCTTCGGCCAATGGGAGGCCGGCTGGGAGGGGAGCTATACTTACGCGCCCAATCCCCCCGGCTATGGCGCGATCCCCACCTTCCCTAACGGCAACCTTGATCATGGCGGCTACGGCTACCACATCAAGACTGAAGGTCCCAACAAAAGGAGCCTGTCCATCGGCATGCAGTCCAGCGAGGAGCAGCTGAGCACGGTGAACTACCACTCGCTGGTCGCGCGCTGGGGCGGCCACTACAACAACAGCTACTACGCGCCCTTCGATGGCGCGCCGCCCGCCGCGTCGGGCTACACGATCCGCATTGACACCAACAGGAAAGAATTTAAGGGCTGGAACTACGGCGCGGGCGGCGGCGAGGACGCCTGGAATAACGACACCTGGGAAACCAACCGCTACGCCAACAACACCCCCACCGGCGTCTATTACTACGACCAGTCCACGCCCTCCGCGGCCGGCGACCTGGCCTTCCGCCACGCCTATTTTGTGGACGCGGCGGGCCCGGGCACGACCACGACCCAGGACGGCAATACCCGTCCCTTAACGGGCCGGGGCAATGTGATTACGCTGGGCACCAGGGCCACCGGTGGCGGCAGCAACAGCGCGACGCTTGCGGTGGGCGCCGAAACCAATACGACGAACCCCAATCGTCCGGACGGGAAATTCTATCATGCGGACAGCGGCATGGAAGTTTTAAACACGAGAACCCCCCTCACGATCAATTCGTCGGCCTATCAGCCCAATGGGTCCTATATCCAGTACCCGGTGGAAAAATACCATGAATACGGTTCGTGGTATGCTGGTGGCTGCGGCGCTAACGCCTACCACACCAACCTCTGGCGCGAGAAGATGAACCTGCGGGTCGTGTTCAACGACAAGGGCTTTTTGAGGCACGCGGTCAACACCCTTAAGGCGATGAACCTGCAGGAGAACTGGTACCTCGACCTCGACCAGGACTCCACCGACGACGAAATCGGCACGCTGAATCTGCCGGGCACGCCTTATGAGTACTACATTCCCTGGTCTCAGTTCGAGTCGGCCTACGCCTACGCCAACGCCGTGCTCAACAAGAAGGACGTTACCCAGTGGCAGATCAACGAGGCCACGGCCCGTCTGCTGGACAGCGTGCAGCCCGAGCTGGTTTCCAATCCCCCCAACAACAGCTTCGGCAAGTCCTTCAGCGAGCTGTATAACGAAACCCATGGCAAGGGCTATGTGCGCGAAAACGCCAAAATCGCCATGAAATCCGCGGATTACGGCGGGGTTGACATCTATTTGCTCCACGACGTTCCGAACGAATACATGGATGCCGGCGAGGACAACTGGCGCTACTGGTGGCCCGAGGACTTCGAGCGGCTCGACAAAGCCATTCAGGATATCGAATATGACCGCACCAGCGCCCATATCAACGACCAGGGCCTGCTGCTTGGCGATCCCCTTGACATCCGGCTGCAGCCGGTGCTGGCGCAGCTGCGCGCCAATCTCCGCGCCGCGCTCAACGGCCTGCAGTTCCGCACCTATGAGGCGAAATTCCTGGGCCATGAGGATTCCCTTGTTCAGGCCACGCAGGTGCAGATCTATGACTACATTGCCCCGCCGGCGACTGACCCGCAGCGGCTGGACTACGTCTTTGACGGCTGGGATGAGCTGGTTGACGGCACGTGGGTGCCGGTTCGGTTCTATGATCCCACGGAAGAGGGATATGAGCTGAATCATCCCAAGATGGGCATTTACGACAAGGTTTTCCGTGCCCGCTGGCTGCCCAACGCCCTCACCGGCAACTTCTACAGCGAGCCCGATGTGCTGTTCCGGCAGGAGCTCGCGTTCCTGACCACGTCGCCCTCGCCGCCCGCGACCCTTATCGCGCCCTCTAAACCCGAGATGGACGGCCAGCGCTACGGATACACCTTCGACCGCTGGGTGGATATTGATAACTTTATGGCGGACGCCTATTTCCCGATGTACGCCACCGTTCGCGAGACGAAAAATTTCCTGGCCATGTGGCTGCCCAACAAGTTTGACGTCATCTTTTATCGCCAGCCGCAGCTCTACCCCGAATGGCTGGTGGAAAACAACAAGGCTTTTGGAACAGAGATCAACGAGCCGGTGGGGATTCCGCTGGTGAAGGGCGAGCGCTTTGAGTACTGGACCACCGCTCCCAACGACCCGGCGACCAAGGTGACCACCTGGCCGGTGACCATGGGCAACGAGATCAAGCGCTTCTTCCCCTACTTTGCCACCAACGATGAGTATTGGGTCGCCTTCTATACGGATAGCTATGACGACGAGTTCTTCCTGGCTGACGGGATTTTTGACCCTGACCGCAACATCATGAGCTCCGCGGGCGTGCCCATGCGCATGCTGAAAAGAGCGTTTTTCGACGATTTCGACAAACCGTCGAACACGCTGGTCGCGCCCAAGCCCGGCTTCACCTTCTACGGCGACTGGCTCTTCTTAAATGAAAACACCATGAAGCTTGAGCCGTTCTATGGATTCAATCCCGATACGGGCAAGGCCGAGATGCCTGACCACAACCTCTACCTCTTCCCGAAATATGTGGGCGAGGGCCGCCATATGGTCTTCCACGCCAACACGGGCCCCCTGGAGGCGACCGCGCCGATGCCCGAGCCCTATTCGGCTGTCAACAGAGAGGCGGGCGAGGCCTTTGAGGTCGGCGATATCCCGAAGCCGCTTTACGACAATCTTCGTTTCGTTGGCTGGTTCTATCAAAATGGGGACCAGTTCATCTCCACCGTCATGCCCGGCGACGAAGCGCTTGTGGAAAGTGATGGGAAAATCCACCTTTACGCCAAATGGGCCGAAATGAAGGAGGATAACATCGCGCTGAAGATGACGCCCTGGTCGCAGACCCCCAACGGCGCCGCGCTGCTGCAGGGCGATCTGGTAAAGGTCGACGTCTCAGTGCGCGCAACCTTCGACGTGTATTCCAACTATACCATTATTTATTATGACAAGACCTACTTTGAGCCCGCGCTTGACGACGGCGGCAAATTTATGGACACCATCCAGGGCGGCTCCAACAGCACCGGCAAGAGCATCACGGATTATCTTGGGGTGTATCAAAACGGCCTGTGGCATGTGGGTGTGCCGGACGGCGACGTGAACTGGGAGCAGATTGGCAAGGTGCCGCTGGCGGATTACCCTCCGGACTGGAAGGATCCCAACACCGGCGAGCTGCTTACGGCATATGAGAAATACGGCGCGATCGCGCTGAAGATTCCCTATGACCCGGTGGCCGGCGAAGCGGCGGACGACCTGGGCACAGAGAAGGACTGGTTCAGCTTCTACCTGCGCGTGCTGCCCGATGCGAACCCCACCCCGATGTATATGACGGCGGACATCTTCTTCGAAAACGCCGTGATCCGTAATTACCCCGAAATCCGCAACACTGGCATGTACTACTGCAACGGCGAGCGCAGCGACAGCTATGTGGACGTGGAGGTCCTGGCTTCCGGATATCTGCAGTACATCATTCAAGAGACCGTGGAGAACCCCGTTACCCTTACCCTGAGGGCGGGCAGCAACGGTGTGCTGGGCCTTGCCTCCTCCGAGGAAATCATCCGCAACATCGAATCGGGCACGACCCTTGCCGCCGTGAAGACCGGCCTGGGCAACAGATGGCCGGAGCCGGTGCCCAATGTCGGCTTTGAGTTCATTGGCTGGGCGCTGCAGAATGACTACGACTTCGACGGCAACGATGCTTCCGAATACCTGGACAGCAACGCGCTCACTGCCACTAACACCATCCTCGTGGCCATGTACAGGCCAGCCTATAAAACGGTTACCGTGGAATACTGGTTCGAGGATCTGGATCTGCCCACCTACGACAAGCAGCCTGTGGCTGAGTTCAATATTCAGCAGGGCGTCGTGTTCTCCATCGCGCCCGGCGGCGATTACGATGAGTACTACAAGCCCAACGACTTCCCGGGTTACGTCTATCAGGCGCCGCCCGCCAGCGTGCTCAGCGTTGACACCCTCAACGAAGGCGAGATGAAGGTCTACATGGTCTTCCTGCGCGAGCGCTATACCTTTACCTTCGTCATGGATGAGGCCACGTCCCCCGCCTGGAACGCCGAGGTGCATCCGTATCAGACATCGGCGAATACGCCCTTCTACAATGGGCTGCTGACAAAGAACGGCACACCCCAGAGGGATGGCTACACCTTTGTTGACTGGCAAACCTCCGCCGGCACCTCAAGGCCCACGTCCTTTAACGCGAACTATACCCTCAAGCCCGTCTGGCTGGCGAATCCGGTTACGGTGCGGTTGATTGTGGAGGATCGGCTCGACAACGATGAACCCTATGTCATCAAGGAGTTCGCTTCGACAGTTGGCAGCGTGCCGTGGAACGCGCCCGGCGGAACCATCCCGGCCGGTAACCCCTCCCTCGCGGAGATCAAGACCGCGCTGGATCAAGCCGGCAGAGATATCACCGACCTCAATTCCGGCAGGGAAGAGTTTATCTACTTCACGCCTGAGGCGATTGGGCCCGCGGAGGCCGGCGCGGTGATCGACATCGTCGTTGGCTATGTCCAGGTAGCCGGGCGCCTGGTCAGTTACCACGCCTATCTGCCGGAAGGCGATACGATTCCCTTCCCCTCAGAAGAGAATCGCAGCATCCCCGTAGGCGACGAGGTCTGGCTGCCTGATTTATCTGATCTCTGGCGCATCTTCCCCGAGGATATGCATGCGAGCTATGCCCTGGAAGGCTACTTCTTCGCATGGACGGGCGAAATCCTGGAGCCCGATTCCGAGGAGTTGCCGGTTCTGGTGCCCAGCGATCCATCCGCTGTGCTGAACGTCTATGTCATGCTGACCACCTGGGATTCCGTACAGTTCTCCTATAACGGCAACGGCGCGACTGGCGGCGAGGCCCCGGCCGAGAGCCTTCCGTTGGAATTCCCCGAAACGCTGACGATCGACAAGGCCGAGCTGGCTGGCGGCGGTACACTGGAAAAGACGGGCTACGTGTTTGCGGGTTGGAGCAGGAACGCGTTCTCCCGCGCGGCGGATGACCCGATCGTTTTGACCACGGCGGACAAGAACAGCTTGGTGCCGCTATATGCTGTCTGGGTGCCGCTGGTGAGCTTTACCGACCATGTGGGCGCGCTTGCCACGGTGCCGGGCCCGGAGGCCTACCCCGAGGTTTACAAGAGCTCGCCCCCGAACCTGACCCAGACGGATTTGCCCGGCCCATCGCTCTCAAATCCCGGTTACTATCAGCTGATCGGCTGGAGCGTCACACAGCAGGCGCCTGCTGTCACGCCGGGAATCGTCAATGAAATCGCCTACAACGGCGCGTTGGAGCTTTTCCCGGTGCTGGCTATCAGGACCTACAGGGTGGACTTTGTCCTCCCCGATGAAGGAACGCAGCGCAACGATCTGGAGGATATCACCGGTCTGTTCTATGGCGATTCCGTTGGCCTGCCGGTGGCCGGCCAGGCGACGGCGCCGACCATCAAGGGCTATGCCCTCCTGGGCTGGACCTCGAACGCGGTGGACCGCGAGACCGTTGAATTTACGACAGAGATTGCCAGCGTCGCGCAGAACTATACGCTCTATCCGGTATGGGAGCAGCAGTTCTATAATGTTACCTTCAGCGCGGAGGGCGCCGACGCCGGCAGCACCGTGCCGGGCACGGATGGCTGGATAGGTCTTCCCTATTACGAATACACCCAGGAGGAGCTTCCGCAGCCCGGCGAAGGGAACTACGACCCGGAATTCTATCTGACCTTGACCTCAACGGAAAACCCCGAGAAAGAATATGAGTTCATCGGTTGGGCGACGGAACCCGGATTGATCGGAACCGAGGCACTGCCCGCGACAATTGAGCTTGATGACAATGTCACCCTTTACCCTGTTTTCAAAGAGCTGATCACGGAGCTTGAACCCGAAATCATGGAAATCCACCCGGACATCATCGTGGACGACTACAACGATTACATCTACGGCTTCAAAGACAAGCTCAGGATTGAGGACATTATCGGCGAGGACGGCGCCACGGACGGGGCGTATCTCCAGGTGAAGGGCAACGGCAGATTCGTGGCCGACAGCCCGGGAGAATACGTGGGCACAGGCTACGTGATCAACTTCGTGGATTACGTCAACGATACGGTAACGCCTTATACGATGGTACTT
>Ga0099364_10003225_pt1 | contig 25414 bp, 19 predicted proteins | sample TergutTh196P3_FD_73070 | JGI IMG/M metagenome (GOLD analysis project Ga0099364, IMG submission 73070) | Microcerotermes parvus P3 segment gut microbial communities from Pointe-Noire, Republic of the Congo - Th196 P3 | ecosystem: Host-associated > Arthropoda: Insects > Digestive system > Gut ...
GTGGATAGGCTTTGTGATACAATTTGCTCTCTTTCAAATGACGTAGTAAAAAGCATCACTGGCCGTAAATGGATTCTAGATTGCTTTTAACTTGGGATTGGTATAAGAAAAGAAACAAAGGCACTGACGGACATAAAAGAGCGCGCAAAATCCGGAATGTAAAAGTCCGGTATTTGCGCGCAAAATGACAGTAAAATCAGAGCGCGAGTTCGTTGCAGGCCTTAAATACAGCTTCCTCATCAATAGACTTCAGGCTGTTGGCGGCGCCATAAATCAATGCATGAGTGGTGATATTGTTGATAACCCTTGGCAAACAGTTGGACTTGGCGGCGATTGCCTCAACAGCAGAAGGGGTAAAAAGAGGTGCTGAGCTACCGGCCAGCTTCAAATGGTGTTCTATTTTATGCTTTCTTCTTTACTTCGCCTTTTCTAATCTCTTTTTACTTCATTTATCAAGAAAAGTAACACTGAAAAAATTATGTATTTGTATCTGGGAGCAAAAACAAAAATCTTATGGGAGTCTTTCTTTCTCTAAACATTTGCCGGCCAACGCAAGCGCATTTTCAATGGTTTTATCCATATCCAAATATTGATAACTGCCAAGCCTGCCCGCAAAGATTACGCTTTTTTGTTCCAACGCGGCGGCTTGATACCGCTCATACAGGGCGATGTTTTTTTTGTCGCAAACCGGGTAGTATGCCTCTATGCCGGGTTGCCATGACCGGGGGTATTCGCGTGTGATGATTGTTTTTTCCTGTTTGCCAAACTCAAAATGTTTGTGTTCAATGATTCGGGTGTAGAGAATTTTTCTTTCGGTAAAATTCACAACGGCGTTTCCCTGATAATTTTCTAAATCCAAAGATTCTGTTTCAAACGTAAGAGACCTGTATTCAAGCGCACCGTATTGGTAATTGAAAAATTCATCAATTGCGCCTGTAAAAACCATTGTTTCGGCTATGTCGGGGTTTTGTTTGTTGAAACCGGAATAATCCGTATTCAAGAACACTTCGCACCCGGAAAGCATCTTTTGAATAATGGCTGTATACCCGCCAACGGGAATTCCCTGATAACAATCATTGAAATAGTTGTTGTCATAAGTAAACCTGAGCGGCAGTCTTTTTATGATAGCTGCGGGAAGCTCCCGGCAATCCTTTCCCCATTGCTTTTCGGTGTACCCTTTTATCAGTTTTTCATAGATGTCCCGACCGACAAGTGAAAGGGCTTGTTCCTCCAGATTTTTAGGGTCGGCGGTTTTTATTCGCTGGGATTCAATCATCGCCAATGCTTCCGAAGGGGTCTTGACGCCCCACAGTTTGTGAAAGGTGTTCATGTTAAAAGGCAAGTTGTAAATTTCATCTTCGTATACTGCAACAGGGGAGTTTATATAATGGTTAAAGCCGGCAAATTGGTTGATATAATCCCAAATTGCTTGCTTGCTGGTATGGAATATATGTGCGCCGTATTTATGGATATTGATGCCGCAGACATTTTCGGTATAGATATTTCCGGCGATATGGCCCCGCCTGTCAATGACGATGCATCTTTTTCCGTGCTTTGTCATTTCGCGGGCAAAGGCCCCGCCGAAAAGACCCGCGCCGACAACCAAAAAATCATATTTTGCCATAGTTATCCTCCGTCTATGGTTTTATAAAAATGACGCCTCCATATGCATCGTTTGCAACGTAGCGTATGTTATGTTTTTTAGAAAATTTCCACACGACATCACGCACCCCGGTAAAACGCGGATGATAGGTGTCATGGACACAAACCGCCCCGCCGGAATTCATACGGGGCCAAAAAAACTCAAGGGAATCATGAATGGGCTTTGACAAATCACAGTCTAAATGAACGAAAGAAAACGTATCGTCTACCCCCTCAAGAGTATCCGGCACATATCCTTGTTTAACAATACACTGCTGTGGGAAAAACATCTTGTCCAAAACAGATTTCACTTCTATCGGCACGTCAAACCAATCGACCGTTTCTTGAATCGTATAGCCTTTTTCAAGGTCAATCTTGGCGTCGTTCTCATCAAAACCGCAAAATGTATCAAACAGGTAAAGTTTTTCTTCCGGGAAAAACAGGTTTAAAAATCGTGCTGTATCTCCATATTGCACTCCGACCTCGGCTACCGCGCCCAGGACTTTCCACCGCCTCACTTCATTAGCAACTGCACAAAGCCTGTTTACACACCGCTCCGAAACGAGATTCTCGAATGTGATAATTTTATTCCAGGGAACCCCATATATGGTTGCATAAGTTCGCTGAACTTCCTCAAAGGATTTTGAGCAAACAATGATAAAGTCAAAATCGAGTTCTTTCACAACTGAAAAATCGTAGTAAGTGGGAATGTTATAAACATGCTCCTTATGTTTTGAATAGACCGCTCTATTCCTATCAACAAAAGCAATGATATCGAAAATGGCGTCGCACCTTAAAGCAGTTATTTGACCTCTGGCTTCGGCTCCGTGAATGATTGCTTTCAACATTTCAAGTGTCTCCTTCTTTTTGTTTTTATTGAAATTTCGGATATGGCAGCGTTTTTTTTGCTTGGGCGGCTACCATAACTCTATCTCCATGCGAATAGTTTACTCCGCTGCAATAACGGCAGGATGGCACAGGTTTGTTTTCGACTAAAAAATGAATGAGCAATTGTATTTTAATTTCTCTTGTGCAGTCTATAGAATCCAAGTCATCGTCGGGAATCGCGCCGAGGCGTCTTGCATGTGCGGTAAAGGCACAGTAATAAAGATGCCCGCGATATAAATAAACACAGTATGACTGACAGTCTGAAAAATGTTGTTGCAGTTTGCTTTCCGTCCAGTCCCGGCCGTCAACGAATTTTCGCATATCTATCCAATCGTCGCGGTCAAACTTGATTCGATAGTCTATTTGATATTCTTGGCACAAACGTTCTATTTCATCAGCTTTTTTTTCATACCCCGGGTAAATGTTCATGTCTAAACCGCAATCGCTTTCTTGCATAGCAGTCAGCAGTTCATGAGACGGGATGATTGTTCCGTTTGTCATAACATAAAGTTGCCGGCACACTTTCTTTGCCCCGATATGCCGGACTAAATCAGGGAGGCTGTGGTAAAGCAACGGTTCGCCGCCCTGAATATTAATTCGCTTAGAGTATCGGGCTGTTTTAAAAAGCATATCAAAAGAATGAGTAATCTCCTCAAGAGGTATATCTTCCTGATGTTTATAGTACTGCATTAGCGTTGAGCAATCTTTACACCGTAGATTACATCTTTCAGTTACGCAAACCACTAGATTTTCAAAAAGAAAGGCGTCAGGCTGTTCCAATAACTTTTCATCCATTACAAACCGCTCGTCAAACTCCCCTAATGAAATACGTTCAGGGGCGGCGGGAAAAACCGTGTTTTTTGCTGCCGAAAGTGAAGCTTTTACGTTTTCACTTGTGAGCAGGCTGTCTGAAAAAATAATGCTGCCAACGCCGATAGCTTCCAACTGGTCTTTGATTGCATGACGGCTTTTAGCGGAGCAAATGATAACCGTTGCATTTTTGTGAGCTTCTATTGCTTGCTGTGGGCTCAAGATTAATGTGTCACAAACACGCTCACCTTGCAGGCTGGGGTCGTTGTCAATAAAACCCTGTACTAAAACACCGGCTTGTTTCAAAATATGATATGCCAAAATACCAATACCGTTTAGCGGGGCAATATAAACCGGGGACAATTGCAACTCCTTTGGAAGTATTCTTCTTTGTATATAGGTTGCTACCATTTTCACATTCCTCCTTTACCGCTTGTTTTGTTCGAATCTATAAAATTTATCCACACCATTGCACAAATTAATCATAGGCTTCCAACCCAGTCTTTCCAATTTTCTCGTGTTTAGCCAATATCCGCTCGGTTGCCATGATGCCGTTTCCGGTTTTCCAAGAATAATTTTGGCTGAATAGCGTTCTGCTATTATTTTTGCCACATCATACATCGTGGTTAACTCTTTGCCTTGCACATTATAAGCGCTTTGGTTTTCTCCGCGCACAAGAATATAAAGCAGTGCCGAGGCAGCATCCGAGATATAACAAAGTGGTCTTAGTTGGCTGGCATCACCATGAATGCAAATCGTTTTCTCTTTTTCTATTTGGTTTATGAAATCACATATAAATAATCCGCTGTTTCGGTTCATAAGCGGACCAAAAAGACGCGATAAGCGGGCTGATTTGCCGGGGGCTTTATACCCGGTTATTGCATTTTCCGCCGCTAGTTTCCCCAACACATAGCACGCACGCGGGTTCATTGAATCCGGCAGCAAAAGAAGGTCATCTTCCATTCGTTCATTTTGTGTGCCGCCATAAACCTCGTGCGTTGAGGCGAGGACAATAGATGCGCATCCAAAACGAGTTATATGGCGTAGAAGATTTAAACTCCCTTCTACATTAACAGCAAGAACTTCCCCGGGTGAATCTTGAAATACAATGGGCCCAACCGGCCCCGCAAGGTGAATGATATAATCAAATGGGTTTTTATACAAGATAGGCTCCCGTATATCTTGAAAAAAGAATTCAGCATGGGCGTCTTGGTACAAGGGTTCTAATTTTTTTCGGTCGCGCCCCATAAGAAGCAATCGGATTTCATATCCATATTTTTTATTTGCTATATCCGCCGCCAATGCCATATATGCACCCAGCATTCCGGTTGCTCCTGTTATAAGCAATGATGCACCTTTCAACGCGCCCCATAGCGGCTCATCCGCAAGGGAAGTAATGTCTTCATATAAAACCGGGTTGGTCAATGTTACTGTCCCTCCTTTGCTAATTGCTTTTTTCATGAAAAATCTTGTTAAGGGCTTCAATGTAAGCAATGTCATCTTCGGTTGTCAGCTTTATATTTGTTTTCAAGCCATTAACGATGTGTATCCGTTCCCCCAGCTTAATAAAAAGCTCACAACAATTGACAGTATTCACCATATCTGCAGCATATGCGCGCCTGTATTGTTTAAGCCCATACCCTAACCTGTAAGTCTGCGGCGTCTGTATGGTAAAAGTGGTATCCCTGTCAAGAGAAGAAGCCGCGTTTTTTCCGTTTGGAGATGTAACCAATGTATCTGTGCTACGATAGCCGGTCATAGCGCTTTTTTTCATTAACGCCAGCTCTATATTTTGGCTGATAACTTCATTGGTTATAAACGGACGCACACCATCATGCACTACAACAATATCATCTGATGAACAGTCGTTTTCTAAAGCGCACAATCCATTATAGACCGATTGTTGGCGAGTTTCCCCACCGCTTACAATCCAACGAACTTTTTTAAAATTGTATGATTGAATTGTTTCTGTCAAATAGTGTTCCCAAGTTTCCAAGCAAACAACGCAAATACAGTCGATGTTTTTATGGGCTTCAAATCTCTCTATTGTATGCATCAAAATAGGTCTCTCTCCCAACACAGAGAACTGTTTGGGGAGACTAGAACTCATTTTCATGCGCAGCCCTAGGCCACCTGCTAAAATAAAACCGATATTCATGGCAATACACCTTCAGTTACATATTTATACAAACTGTTGCAATCTTGGAGTTTCATCATCCCGATTGCAATCTCGCTTTGACTTCCGGCAAGGCAATAAGAAGTAAGTGCCAGGTTCACGGTACACGATTCGACGATTTGTTTGAATTCTCGCTTTGCTTGTTGTTCATCAAGGTCACGGGCTAACATTTTCATAACAATGATGGTTTTATCTAAATAATGCCGGTTAAATCGATTGCGCTCTGATTCCGTTAATTCACCCCAAATTCGCCCCTTAATTTCCTGATATAATCGTTCATTCATTTCAAACGCATTTGGCCTGCTCTTATTTGTCATTGTTGCTCTTCCGGGTTGAACGCGATAATGATACAGCGGCTCATCTATAACCCAAATCATATTTATATGGTCTGCATACGCGAGATTGAAATATGCATCTTCATTCGCTTGATTGGTATCTTCAAATGCTATACCGTTTTGTTTTATGATTTCATTTATGTACATTTTATTGCACAATGAACCAAAGCGTAGCAAAGCGTCAGGAACGCCGCGTGCAAATTCCTTGAGTTGACGGTAAGGCTTCTGCGCTCCGGCAATATTCAAGGGTATTGATACGAGATTTATTGTTTCGGCTCGGACAAATGAGCACACAGCCAAATCCGCGTCATTTTGAATAATTCCCGAAGAGAGCTTTTCAATAAGGTCAAGCGAAAGCCAATCGTCCGCATCAGAAAAATAAATAAAATCGCTGTTTGCTATGGATAATCCCAAATTGCGCGCGAAAGCAGGCCCTTTATTTTCTGTATGTATCAAAGTCACATTTGTATGGGCTTTTGAAAAGTGTTCGCAAACCTTTCCACTTCCATCATCGCTACCGTCATTAACAAGTATAATTTCGTCAACAGGGCGAGTCTGCGAAACAATACTATCAAGACAGCGAGGTAAATATTCTTTCGCATTATAAACAGGGACAATAACTGATACGGAAGGCCTCATTTTTCAACTCCTATTCGGCTAAAAAGCGATATCCGTTTTCTTTAAGCAAAACAATAGATTTTTCTACTTGTTTTACGCTATCCCCAAAAAACCGTTCATGCCCAAACAAAACAATTTCTTTCTGGGTATTTGAAATCAAGGGAAGAAGCAAGGCGGAAATATCTGCACAATTGTCATATCTCAAATCTGTGGGTCTATACACAATGCCGTTTTTTTCAAAATAACCACTTGCACGCATTTGTTTTTCCTCTTTTGGCAACAAATCATAGGAAAGACCATCATTATCGCGGCAAAAAAGGCTATTTATACCATTGCGTCTTAATATGTCAATCTGTTTACTGTTTGCTGACCAGGAGTGAAGTCTTAAACGATAACAAACACCTTGGGGAGAAGCAAACGCCTTAATGTGATTCACACAAGTGGCAAACGATTTTTCAAAATCCTTCGAGGTCGTATGCATGACATCTGTATTTTTATGCCCGGCATGAAACCCAAATTTAAGCCATTTCGCAGCCTTCGAAAAATCTTGCCAATATTGTTGTGGAATCTCAGAAAGAGAAAAAAAATCGTCTGAATCGAATACGTAAAGCGAAAACACAGCTCCAAACCTTTCATGCCAATCCCTCAATGTCCCGTAGAAGTCCATATCAAATACCGAAGGCGGACGGTTCGTTACCAGCCATCGCAAAGAGGAAAACACATCATCAAAACTTATATGTGCGTATTTTTCAGGCATGAGTGCTCCTTTTTACAGGCAAATCCCAAATGTCTATAATCGGAAGCTTCGTTTCTTTTTCCAGTTTTTTTCGTATCGCTACGATATCTTTACTGTCTGTGACAATAATGCTATCCGCGAGATTGTCCCAAAACGGAACAGCTGTGTTTATTTGTTGGGTTAGCCATTCCGTTACCCTGTTTTCGGCATAAAATATGGGAGATTTTATGCCGAGTTCAAGCAGATAGCGCTCCACAATGAGAGCAAAAGAGGCGTCTGGCTCATCTTCGCGGTGAAGTAGCGTCATCATTCCGTTTGTAAAAATTTTGCGGTCTTCGTCATATTCTTGGTTGTTTTCACAAATTCTTTTACCGAAAACCTCTTTGTATTTTTCCGTCAGCCACTCAGAGCCATCGGTACAGACTCGGTTACGCAATTCCGCATATGTTGGGGAGGAAATATGCGGGATAACGCCCACAAAACAATCTCTAACATGGCTGTTATAACAGTGGGGATAAGGGCAATGTGTCCCGACAGCCGTAAAGTGAATCGGTTCGTTTATATCGTCAAACACCATTTGCATGGAGCCAAGATAGCATTGACGAAGCATTCCTGACGTAAGGTTCACGACAACCAGCCATTCACCCGAATAGCAAAATTCACATTTTCTGCTGGCGCCCCACGTGGTTTGCCGGTAATCGAATAAAGCTGAATCGAATTGCCCCCATACTTTTTGATGTTCCGCAAGTTCCATCTGTGTAAGACGTGGAAGCCCTTCTTGACGATGGTCTCTCGGGTCTGTTGCATGGCAAAACGCCCCTAGCTTGTCCATGCAAACGTCTTTTATTTCATCAATATATGGAATGCTTTCGTCAGAAGCGACAAGTTCTACGGTAAAAGAAATCCCTGCGGCTTTCACGGCAGAAATATTTGAAAAAAATACATCCAATAAGTTGAACTTCATTAATTCTGTATAATGAAAAGAAAACTTAATGAAAATCCGCTCTCGAAGATTGATTGGCCAATCGGAAATTTCTGTAAGAGGGTTTGTAATGGTCCCGTTAGTTACAAGAGAAACATAGTGCCCGTCTTGAAGAAGCAACTTTGTCAAGGGAATAACCTGCGGGTGAATCAGCGTCTCACCATTTCCACAAAGATTAATAAAGCATATCCCGCCAAATCTTTTTGGAGAAAACGCTTTTGCAATATGTTCTACAGGGTATTGAAACGGTTTGTATGCGTTGCCAAAATCATTGTGTTGCGCTACGTGGCAGTAACTGCACCTGAAATTGCAGATGCTAACCGATATGCTGCAGTCAATATAACATTTGATTTTATCCATTATTCTACCTCCGACATGACCGGGAGATTTAAGATGTTTATGACCGGCAATGCGGTTTTCCTTTCGAGCTTTTGTTTGATTGACGCAAAACAAGTATAATCTGTAACAATGATTGCGTTGGCCTTGTCACAGTCAGTGTAAGGGACGGCAGGGTTGATATGCGCCAAAATCCATTCTGCAATATTATCTTCCCCATAAATTGCCGCTGTTTTTATACCGGCCTTGAAAAAATATTTTAAAAAAACAGGTATGCTGGCGGCATCAGGTTTACAGTCACGATGAATCAGCGTCATGATTGCGTTGCTGAATATTTTGCGGTCTTCATCATATTTCGTATGCCTATCAGATATTTTTGTGTTGTATATATCTTGATAGCCTTGTGTAAGCCATTCGGAACCGTCAGTGCAAACTCTGTTTCGCAGTTCGGTATATGGAGGTGAGGATATTTCGGGTACAGCCCCAATCAAACAATCCCATACATGGCTGTTAAAGCAATGTGAATACGGGCAATGATTACCGACTGCCAAAAAATTTATCGGAGCTTCGGCATCCTCAAAAATATTTTGAAGATACCCCTTATAACATTGGCGCAAGGTTCCGTCTTGGAGCAATAATGAAAAAGCCCATTGACCGGCATAGCAAAAATGTTTTTTGCGGTCTTTTCCCCAAGTCTTCTGGCGATACTCAAATAGCGGTGATGCGAATTGCCCCCATACTTGCCGGTGTTCGTTGATATTGATGCCTTCTACGCGCGGGAAATCTTCTTCCCTTTCATCACGCACTTCATTTACATGGCACAGTGCACCCAGACGCTCCATGCATACGCCCATAATCTCATCAACATGAGGAACATTGCTTGGGGCTGCAATCAACTCTACTGTAAAAGATACGCCGGATGCTTTGGCTTTCTCAATATAATCGAAAAAGCGATTCGCTTGCTCTTGCTTTTTCAACTCTAAATAATGAAAAGAAAATTTAATAAACAAGTGCTCTAACAGCTTCGTTGGGAATGACAGCAATTGATTCATGGCTTTTTTCACAGTTCCATTCGTTACGATAGAAACATAATGACCCTGCGTAAGAAGGAGTCTTGAAAGCTCTACAACGCTTGGGTGCAAAAGTGTTTCACCATCGCCGCAGAGGTTAATAAGACAGATTCCGCCGAATCTGTCTGGAGAAAGACATCTGGCAATATATTCAGGTGAGTGGGGAAAAAGCTTGAATTTTTTACCGAATTGTTCTTTTTGTCCAATATAACAATAATCGCAACGAAAATTACAAACCCTTACAGGAACATTGCAGTCTATATAGCATGAAATCTTACTGCTCAATTTGTTTCACCCCATCCAATTGTACGATATATTGGATTAATGGATAAAAATGTGCCCGCATAGTAGTTGCGTCATATTTTTCCGTATGTGTTTCCTTCGCTTCATCAATTATGTCACATATATCCGCTAACTCAATGTTATCATGAAATCTAAGGAACGATAGTTTATCGAGCCATGTTTCATAAAGACTTTTATTTTTATGATAGGAATTTGCAAACGCAATACATGGAGTCGAAGTGATAACAGAAAACACCATCCCATGTAAACGGTCAGTAATTACAATTTTAAATCCACTGTATTCATTTAGCTTTTCAAACACATATTTTTCACCGTTCATATGGTTTATTTTGCTCTTGTCTGGAGCATGATTGCTGAAAAATATAATTTTTTCATTGATTTCAATAGACAACTCACTTAACAGTTTCATTATTATTTCTGCCGAAACCCAGCCCTCTTTATCCTCTCGCATACATACCCCAATTCCCTTTCGCGTTTGATTGTTAGGTCTTTGCAATAATAGAACCATATCAGGAATAAGCAAATGTTTGCACCCCGGATAATATTTTTTTATCCGGGCATATGAATCTTTTTCGCGCGCACATAATAACAAACTACTATGCTTATTATAGACAAGTTGTGAAGCGAATAACGCCTTTATCCCTTCTTCGTTGTCCTCGTAATAAACAGATTGGGGGAAAACAATAACAGGGTTATTGGGGAATGTCTGAATCGCATCTAAAATAATTTGGTTATTGTATTCCCACAAGGAACCCATATAACCGCCACCTGTAATAAATAAAATGTCCTTTTCGTTTATATAGTGGGGTAATAGTTTCATTGCCGAGTGACATAGGCGGCTTCCGATTTCAATCATTTTATTTTGAAAGTTTTCTTTGATGAAAGCCCGTTCTGCCACGGCAATCGCATGGTCACCCAAATTTGCATAATCAGGCGTGTTCATTAGGATAAAACGTGTTTGTCCGTCTGTTTGGCGGTCAAACAATTTGCTAAGTTCTCCCAAAGCATCCATCGTGCTCCATGAATAGCATTTGACGTTGCTTCCCAAAATATTTTCTGTTTGTTCAAGTATAGGTTTATATATAACCGGTGCAATCAAAATAACTGCTTCTGGAAAGTCACGCATAGCTTCCGGTAAAAAAATGGGCACATCTCGCCCCTCTATGGACATAACTTGACCTGTTTTACTGGAATTATTATCCACAAAAAAAATGATATTCTCTAAATAAGGCTTTAGGTTTGGGCTTTGTAACATATTCATCGCATTTTTTCCGGCGCCAAAACAAATGATTTTATTGCCATTCGCTGATTTGTAAAAATCTTCATATGACATCATAAAAATACACCTCATATTTCTGCCCTAATATTGTGATTGCATCGTTCCAAGAATAGACTTCTGACAGCCCCATTTTTTTTAGGCTATTAGTGGCATTGCCGGCTTGGTGGGCATCTTTGATTGTCACTACTACAACATCGTTTCGTATGGTGTCTATATGTGGTTCCGTAACGGATATGCCATAAAGCGGTTCTTTCTCATTTGCATTGCGGTCGAAAATTGCTTTTGGTCTTCCAAAAGAATGAATGAACGAGGGCAAAATATATGTTGCGGCATCAGACGCCCCATACAACGAATATCCCCCCCTTTTTTTAAGAGATTTCACAAAAGCATCATATGTTGATTTTTCATCCAATCTCGGATAATCAATCAACTTATCAATACATAAATCAGTCAGAGGAATAACTTGTGAATAAACTTCGTTAATATTCCATTCGGTCTTATTTGTCAAAACCTTTAATTCTTTCACCATATTCTCACAAACTGTTTTTGCATTTTCATGGTTCCAGCATCCGTATTTGCATAATAATTCATATTGCAATTTTGAAAAAACCATGTTTCCAATACGTTCAAACAAGGATTGTTCTTCAGGTGTGGCAGGCAGTTTTTTCAACTCCATACGGTAGGCGCGTTCAACATCTTTCAGATATCCCAACGCGCGGGACAATCCGGTTTGCGTTTCTATGTTTGAACTGCTTGATTTATGATAAATATACCGATAGAGCACCTTGCTTACCAATAGATAATCCCCGTGATATGCCAATGGAAACCCCAGGGCAAACTCTTGTGTTGCCCGGGGTTCGTTTATATGCTTTTCGGGAATACAATCAAGTATGTATTCTCGCCTTGCCATCATAAGCCATGCATAAACGGGCGTCTTATAAGAAATCATTCTTTTAAAGCTTCCGATTCTAAGTTCGTCCTTAGGGTTTTTGATAGCTCTCCAAATTTCACGTGGGTTTTCTTCATGCACCTGTTCCGCATCACATCTTGCCCAACCATAGGCACGGTTGTTTTCCAAAGCATCGGAAAGCGATTGTACATATTCAGGATATAGCCAATCGTCCGCGTCGGGGAAACAGACATATTCTCCAGAAAAACGGCTTAACCCTTCGTTAATGGCGGCACAAAGCCCGCCATTGCTTTTTCTTGTTACAACATGATACGAAAACCCTCGTTTTTCAAAAACTGCAACCCACCTCTTAAGCACACCCCCTGTGTCGTCTGTAGAGGCGTCGTCCACCACAATTATTTCTATCGCATCATAGCTTTGACCTAATATAGAACGAAAAAAATAGGGCAGGTATTCAGAGGCATTGTAGCAAGGGACAATAAGACTAACCAGCTTTTGTTTTTTTTCAGACCGAATCCTTTTTTCTGATTCAAAGCCACGAAGTGCATTGATTACTTCTTTATTGTTTATAAAACTGCTGAATCCGATACGCGTCAAAGATAATTCAGCTTCCTGTGCAATTTCCGGTTTTGCAATACTGATAAAAACAGGCAAATCCTTGCTTGTATCAGAAAGCGACGGCATTACAGATATGTCTCCAATCACGCGCCCGTTGGGGTTAGCATCCAAAATTGCAGACGGAATCCCAAAAGCGGCTATCAAGCCGTCAATCAATTCAACGCATCTGTTCCCGGCGCCGTAAATAATATATCCACCTGAAAATTGGTCGCGCAACCTGTTGTACGCTTCTACTAGCGGTTTTGTATCAGCACCCAGAACCATGTCCAAAGAATATTCAACTAATAGTCGGAGTGAAATACCGGCAGGTATGTTTTCTATCGTCTTATTGATGTGCTTCAACATAGTGTTTTTTATGTTCTCAGATTCCCTTTTAAAGCCGCTGAGGAAGTAGGCTTCATAAACACGGAAATTAAAAGTCAAATCCAAAGCGTTATTCGCTATCGATTTCATTTCAGAGTTTATCGGAAGCCTAAAAACAACCTCTTTTGCCAATGCACAAAAGGCGTTTATGCGCTCAATAATGCTTTCACACGAACCATATTGCCAGGACTCCATAGAAATCGGGTGTATAATATACCGATAGAGCGCCTTTGGCACACGGAGATAGTTGCCATAATAGCTCAGAGGATATAGGATTGACCAGCCTTGCGTTATGCGGCTATTATAAATCTGACTTCCGACACAACGCGCAAAATATTCTCTGCGCACCATAAGCAACCAAACGGTATGAGGAGTTTTGGTTGAAAGAAAATCATAAAAATCATTTTTATACACACTATTGCGCGGAACACGCCTAATTCGAATGTCATCAGAACCTTCAGAAGTAATTTCCGCATCACACATTGCCCATTCAAAATCAAGGTTTTTTTCAAGAGCTGTAGCCAACGTAGATACAAATTCGGGGTGCATATAGTCATCCGCATCGGGAAAACAGATATACTCACCAGTAATTTTGAGAAGACCTGTATTGATAGCTGCACACAAGCCGCCATTCTCAGCATGATGAAGTATCACCATGTCATAACCTCGTTCTTGAAACTTTGGTTGCCATTTCTGAAGCACAGAAGGCGAATTATCCGTGGAAGCGTCATTTACAACTACCAGTTCGACGTTTTGATAAGTTTGGTTAAGAATTGAGGATAACATAGCGTCTAAGTATTTTTCAGCATTATAGCAGGGCATTACTAGGCTGACTTTTTTCTCATCCACTTAAATTTGCCACCTTTCAGTTCTGCATTAACCTATCCACTATTGCTATATTTGCATCGTTTTTATGGTGTGAGCAAAAAGCCGGTAAGAGTAGTTCGGTAATAAATCCAAGATAACGCTTTTCGGCAAGGTTTTGTTGCAGGCACTTTTCATGCAATTGGGCGCATACATCAAATACCCATCGGCAATATCGCTCCAACCAGTTGCGTTTCATGATGCACATATTGAATGGATGAAGCATTTTGCACTGCAATATGCGTCGGACACTTGATGCATATTCTGGAGAAGAATTTTCCAGAATATCAAGTAAAAGTCTCATTACCGGCGGTTTAATCGCACCGTTTTTAAAATAGTACTCAATGTTTCCATTCACATTTATTTCCGGGCAAGTCAATACAATATCCACTTTTTCTGATTGAAGCTTACCCAAGAGGAGCTGACCTGTATCAAAATGACGGCGATAGTGGCACAATCCCAGAAAAATATCTTCCGCCACATTAGGAATTATATTTTTCCAAACCCAATAAAGTACAGACATTTCACTATAAAAAACATTTAATTCAGAAATGTTGTCCCCCTCATCATCTCTGACATCAGCAAGGCTGGTTGTGGCAAAGGCCGCTCCAGCATGAACCGGGGTCAGCCAAACTGGAAAGTCGCTTTGTCCAATCATAATATCGTGGATGCTACGTGCCATGTAGATTTGAACGTTGTTTCCTGCTGTATGATTCTTACCCGACGTGTTGCCTATACATTTGTATGGGCCATAATATTCTTTATAATAAGAAGCAAGGTTCGTTTCTAATAAGAACTTTTCGGTTTCTTCCCAAAAAACAATATTGTTTGTGCGGAGCCTCCAGCGCGGAATCAATGGAAGAGAACCTTGATTGCAACACTCCGTAATATAAAATTCAGCCGTACCTGATGCGACTTTGTGTAATCGGTAAGTGTGTAGATTTGAATCAAAGCGCTTGGATAAAAATTTATAGTAAATCAGCACTGCTGTTTCTGCGCTAATGGGCCAATAATTACTATAGTTGTAAGCGTGAAGTGTTTTGATTATCTCTAGATGTTGTCTTTCATCAGTTGCGATAAAAATCGCCTTATCTCTAGGTATATCCGTTGTTTTTGAGGAGCGCACAGGCGCGCTGAACACATTTTGGCCTTTGGCTGGTTCTTCGGTAATCAACACACTAATTGTACTATTGTCCAGGGAAAGGCAACGGTAAATAGCATGTGCGTACTCACCCGCTCCATAAAGAAAGAACTCCTTATGTTTTGCAAGCTCTGCGACAACCTGCATGGCATATTGTTTTCTAACCGCGCATACGTCATCCCTGGTTAAAAATAGAGTTTTTATTTTTGTTGGAAGCTCATCGATTTTCCGGTCGCTAACAACGAGTATGTCCTCCTGACTTTCAGGAAGTTCATCAAGGGAATAAGAGTTTTTGCCGTAAATTTCTCCCGTCACATCGTCAACATATTTGGGTACTATGAACCCTTGAAAGTGTTTTTTGAAAACAGGATTGTTTCGATAGGCAAAATATGTGATTTCAGAGTTTGGATGATTGCCATATATATAAATGCACTTGATAGAATCATTTTCTGCTTCTAAAATATTGTTCATGTTTTTCATAAAACCGCCGTCTTTCCTTTGACATAATTGAAAATTTTTTCGCCGCTGGTTCCGTTGCAATTAACAGCTATTTTAGAAAAGGCTTTCTTATAATATTCCGAAAGATTTTGTTTTGTAGAAGAAAACTTGGAAAGATATTCAAAAGTCCCACCACAACAAGCGGATTCCGGAATAAGAAATGCTTTTGGATTGTCTCTATCTTCAGCAATTGCAAATTCGTGCTCAAGCATTCGTCCGTACTGTGCAAATGAGACCGGAGCGTATATTTCCTTTGCCTTTTCGTCATGTATATTATATTGGATAAGACGGCGACCAATACATCCAGTAGCATACACATAGCTTCCACATTTGCAAACGCGCGAAATCTTGTCTTCGCCGGTAAAAGCCTTTGTTTCCATAATTTCCATTGTCTCACAGTCTATACGTAAAACCTTGCCCGATGCGAAAAAAAGAAGGATGTGCGAACCGCAATGAATAAGCGAAAGAACATAGGTATCCTGCAATTGAGCAGATTCCAACGCTTGAGGGTTTGTTTCGGTTACCTCCCCTGTCGACTTGTCCCATATGGTAATGCTAGCAGGGTCAGAAGAGAATAGCCAATATTTATCCCCTACTAAAGCGATGTAAGAAAATCCCTTTCCGTTGCCAACTGCATTTATCACGAATTCCATGGAATCTAAATCTAATTCTATGATATGATTGCTGTGGAAAAACGGAATCATTACGACGGAACTGCCGGCATCGTGATATATGCTGTAGAATTTCCGTTCCTCTGTGCCATTAAAAAACTTCCTGTGCAGTTTATCGTGGTAGGTCAATGTCCCCTCAACCGGGTCGATTTCTATCAGCGTTTTCAGGAACGGAGAAAAGCAAAACAGCTTGCCGTTTCTTTCAATCGTATAAAATTTGCCTGTAATCTTGTTTGCCCCGTAGTAAATTTTGTCAATTGCCAAGCAAATATCTTTTTGAGTAATGTTATCTTTGATGATAATAAATTCATTGTTGCGTGGCAAACATACAGTGTAATTCTTTATGCGGGATACGCAAGAAAACTCCACATAAAAACGTCTATTCATGCCAGTAACAAAAACAAGTTCCATATCCACCCAATTATTGTTGGTGATTTTTAAAAGCGATGAAATGTGAGCCGGAAGCAACCAAAAATCTCCGGTTTCATCGGCACATATTTCTTTTAGAACAAGCATATCTTCTGGTGACGGCTTGTTAAGGATATGTTGCAATTGAATGATGACAGGCTTTCCCGTCATGCCAAACATCGGTACAAGTGAAGACATATCGCCATAATAACAAGAGGCAAGGCATATCGCCCGGTGCAAATCCGGCGTATCATCATATACGCCAATTTTAGCGCTTTTGTAGTTTTCAACAACTCGCTCATATTCCTGAAGCAGTTGCGGTCGCATTGCATTGTATGTTTCTTCGTTTAGAGGATGGGGCCGCCACCACAAAACGATATCGTCTCTGCTTTTGAAAGATTCTATTACGTGCTGAAGCTTTTTGAGATATTGTTCATTACCCGTTAAAATCGCGCCGATTGTGGTATTATAGAGCACTATCTTCTTTTGGGTTCCGTTTGGGTGCTCAATCAGGTATCGCCACTCGTCAGGAACGGTAAAATCTTCCGGTTTTGAGTTTAGCACTTTATCGAATTTGGGAGAACCGGCAGCGATAAACTTGTCTTTAGCTTTGCCAAACCGCCCGACGCAGCGGTTTGACTTTTCAAACGCATTGAATGCCTTGATGTAAATATCCCGAATCTTTTCCGACTGGATAAATATTTTATCCGCATATAGGGTTCCCGCGCAGACACAGAAATGTTCTGACACATCGTCTATTGCTACAAAATAAGGAATATATACGAGCAAATCGGTAAAATTTTTCAAGCGTTCATTATAATAATCGGGGTGTACGCTTGTCACATAATTCGCCGCATCATAAGGGCTGTGGACAAATATTGCATCGGGTCTGCGCTCTTCAACGTTATATGTTTGCCAGTCTACAACTGGCACATAATCGGGATAGCTTTCTCCCTCATAGTACATTTGTCCGAAGTTTCCGCCAGGGAGCTTATTATAATAGGGAATCGGCACAACATACGCGTCGCATTTCGAGTCGCTTTTTGCTGCAATCCAAACGGATTCAAGGCTATCCCACATTGACGCTTTATATGGGAAAAAAACAACCTCAATTTTATCAGGTTTAAGCTCAGTTCTTATGCTGTTTTCAATCTTAATTATATGTTTTCGCAACCGTTTGAAGCAAGCATTTTCATTATACGCGCCGTCATTCATTTGCGCGCTGATTTGATACAAAAGTTCGCAGTATTCCTCTAAGAGAGTCACCGTTTCGATTCCTTTTCCTGCAAGCTGCTCAATGTGAGTGCTTATCTGCGCCGCAAACTGCTGGCTGTCCGACAGCAATTGGTTTATAGCAGAATGGTCTTTCTTTGAAAAAAATTGTTTCATAGCGTCATTCGCTTCATTCAAAGTTTCGAGAAGTTCCAAAATTTGTTTTTGCTCATATTTTCTCATATAACAGTCCTGCCAATCCGCAAAATATATGCTTATGCTTTCTAAATCATTTTAGACTTATTTTACCATTATGTCAATCGAATAACCCATAGACCTACATGAATTTAATTTAGAAACCTACCAGTAATAATATTGGTTCGAGCATCCATCTTGGCAGCGTGGGCGATAACCCAAGCAGGGTAGCTACTACCGCTGTCTCTGCCTCTCGTGCTATTGGCTCGATAACATCACTCAGGTATCTAGCAGCAGATGAAAAGATGATTCACTGTGCAGCAAGGCATGGTTCAGCGCAAACCACAACACGACAAGGCAATACAACGCACAAATTTACTTTCGCCCGTATTGGATAAAAATATTGGCGAAGCAATGGGAACAAAAGTATAAAAGAATAAAGGGGTAGCAGCGATGCTATCCCTTTATCTTTTTTCTTGCTATTGCAACCCGCAATGCATATAATATATGTACATTGACGTAAACACAACAGGAAGAAGGGCAGTCATGAGGTTTCTATTTTTGGTTCCATCGTATCACAGCCGCGTGTACGCCACCCCGTCAGGCGTCGGGATTGTCGCGACCGTCGCAAAACATGCCGGGTTTGATGTGCGGGTTTTGCTTTCAATCTCCGGCGAAACAGAATCTGATTTCAACAGGCGGGCCGTCGAGATAATCAGGAAAGAAAAAATCAATGTTGTTGCTATCGGCGCAATGAGCGCAAGTTACCCCAAAACGGAACGATTGTTGCGTCTGGGGGCTCAAGAGGGATGCACTACGATACTCGGCGGGTATATTGTTGACGCATCCCCCGAGCTGGTGGCGGGGAATATTGGCGCGGACTACTGTATCGTCGGGGAAGGCGAATACACCTTTGTGGAATTGGCAAAAGCATTGGAAAACGGGCTCCCCACCGAAAACATCAACGGGCTCATTTACAAGCGGGGGGATTCCCTTGTGTTCCCTCCCCGACGGGAACCTGTCCGTGATTTGGACGAACTGCCGTTTATCGACGGGGATTTGGTCCACTTTGAACAAAGCTTGAAGGCGGGTGTCGGCAGGTTGTATATGCCATTAAGCCGGTCTTGCCCATACCAATGCACCTTTTGTTATCACCTAAAGGGTTCTTATTACCGCGCGCACAGCTTGGATTATGCCTTTCGCCAATTGGATTATAACTTGGAAAAATACGGGGATTTAATCAAAACCGTTCATTTCGATGACGAAATGCTCAATGTGGATTTCGAGCGGCTAAAAGAGTTCTGCCGCAGGTTCAAGTCATACAGCCTCTCCTTTTCCTGCACAACAAGGATGGATGTTGTTGACGAGCAGACGATAATACTTTTAAAAGAAGCGAATTGTTGTTCGATTACTTATGGTCTTGAAAGCGCAAGCAATAAAATATTAAAAAGTATGAATAAAAAACTGACGATAGAAAAAGCGACAGAAATCATGGAGCTTACAAAAAAACATGGAATCCCGATATCTGCCAGCCTTATCGTCGGGGATATTGAAGACGATGAAGACACTGTCAGGGAAAGCGAAGAGTATTACAAAAAATACGGCGCCGAATTCGGCCTTGGCATCACCCGGATACGTGTATTTCCGGGAACAAGAGTTTACAAGTACGCGGTTGAAAACGGGATAATTAAGGACGAACTGCTGTTTTTGCAGCAAGGGTGCCCTTATATAAACGTTTCAAAGCTTTCGGACGAAATTTACGACTTATTGCCCGGAAAATATGCCATATATAAACGGAGCGTAAACACGCTGTTGCATAAACCGATTGAAACGCAGCCGCCGAAGATTACGCTTTATAAAGGCGGCAAAATGGATTACTCCCTGGTTTGCCAAAAATGTCTGAAATGGCATGAACTGAGTCTTGATTTGCATCTTTATTTTAATCAACACAACAGGTTCGTCCATCCCATATGCCCTTATTGCCACCAACGTGAGGATTTGCGGATGTCCGACATACTTCCGCTGCGCAACCCCGATGTTTTTCTCATGCACAAATTAGCCGAATCTGTATTTCGTAAATATAAGGGTAAAAAAATCGCCATATGGGGGTTCACCCATGAAATGCGAAACTTATTGATTCTAAGCCAACATTTACGCGACAGCATTGTTATAATCGTTGATATGCAGCATGAAAATTTTAAACAGGAGCAGTATTGCGGACTTTCTGTCGAATCCCCCAAAATGTTATCAGATGTGAAGTTCGACTTTATATTGACCGGGGCTTACAACCGTAAAGATGAAATCGTTGAACAGCTAAAAGACATGAATAAATTAGCACCGTTTATTGATTACGACTAATCCGCTTCCAGACAAAGCATATAAACAAAAAAATCCCCGGCAGCAACATACTGCCGGGGATTCTTATGCGTTGAGTTAATGTGTCAAATGATGAGCATTAGCGTACGAATCTAACTTTATAAGTGTCACCGCTGTCAACTTTGAGGTCAATAATCCAGTCTGTACCGGCTGTCCAGCCTCTCATTGCAGTTACCCTTGATTGAGTGATGGTCAATTCTCCGGCAGAGCCATCCCACGCACCACGGTCAGAGGGTATCGCAGAATCGTTGCTTGCTTGCGTTGCGGTAACGGTATTGCCGCCGCCGCTGAACGGGATAACGTATGCAGCGTTGGTGCCGCTTGCCGCAACCGTTACTGTCAAAGTGCGGGTGCCCGCATTATATGAGGTTGTCATGCCGGCAACAGTGGGAAGAGTACCGAAACCAACCGGTGTCCCGCCGCCGCCGCCGCCGGTACCTTTAACCATGTTCAGGCCGTCGGCTGTCATTTCGGTTTTATCATAGGTCTCTCCGCGAAGGGCGGTGAATGTGTAAACGCCTTCCACTTCAATGTCGCCGCCTTGCCAGCCTGCATATGTATCGAGCTGTGCATAGAACTGGAATGCCGATACGCCTTTATTGCCAGCGGCATAAGCGGTAGCAGTTGCCTTATCAAGGGCGAAGGAGATACTTCCTTTTGCTGATGCGCCGGCTCCCTCTGGAACAAGAGCATTAAACGCGTCGTTTGTAGTACCGGGTGCGTCAAACGTAAATTCAGCGCCGAGGTTGTCCAAAAAACTAGGGGGTGTGCTAAGGGTTTTCGCGCCGAGAAGGCCGAAGAAAACGTTCTTTGAGCCGGGGTTAGTGTCGTCAAGCTTAATGTTTGCGCTCGAATTGACAAATACCGGGGCGGTTGCTGCGCCGGCGCCGCCTTTAACTTCGACGTCCAAGGTTACCAGCACAGGGGCCAGAGTCCTGTTGATAATCGGGAAAGGCTCTGTCGTAATCTGGTTGCCGTCCACTACATCGCCAATCTGCAACGGGTTGAGTGTGAAGTCGAGCGCGTCCGAACCGTCACCAATTAAACCAAGCGGGACAACTACTTCAAGTATTGGGTAGTCAACGTCACCGGTACCGCCGGCATTTTCAGAATCTGTGAGCGAGGTGCCGCCGCCGGTTGCCACTGCGTGCAGAAGCAACGGTGAAGAATGTCCGCCGAGCGAGACAGGCATCATTGCCATCACGCTAAGGATAAGGGCTACAGTTACCAGTAGAGCTATAGGTCTGCTAATGGTCGCTTTCTTCATTTGTTATTTCCTCCTTGTATTTCGGGTTTTTGTGTACATCCCCCCCCCCGATCACGCGGGGCCTCGGAACCCACCTGCGTGATTGACGGGAATAGGCACTTAATAATAATATCGGCATCTATGCCGGAAACTTTAGGAAAAATTAAGAAAAAATTTACGAGTTGACAATCAGCGTTACACCTAGGCCCATACTGCCTTTCATGATTTCCCCGTCTTCGTCAATCATATGCAGGTGAACCGTCGCGGGGTAGGTACCGGCGGGCAGGTTTTTATTCAGCTTGATTTCCGCAATTTCGGTGCCCAGAGGCAGAACTCCCGAGGCAAAGACCTCCTCGCCCGTATCGTTTAGCGTCACGGTGAAATAAAAAGGGAAACGGTTACTGGCGGAGTTACCCATAACCGCGTTGGAAGACGGCGAATTGCCATCGGGAAAAACCCACGTGGTGTTCATGCGGGTTGCAAACATCCCTCTTTCTACTTGCTCCTTGACATCTTCTTCAATTTCATTCACATTTTCCATCGTGACAAGCGGAGTTGTGTTTTCATTGATGGTTTCTTTCGGGCGCAGTATGATAACTGCAACAATAATCGCGGCGGCAATAATGAGCGCACCGATAATGATGCCAATGTTTTTCTTCACAGGGTTTGTTGTGGGGGTAACAGACATTTTTTTCTCCATCCTTAGTCAATATTATTTGGGGCAGGTTCCGGCGCCTTATTTGGCTCTGGTTCCGGGTTCTTTATTATAGCGCAAAAATAGATTGGATACAATTCGCAATTAGCTGAAAATGACACCATAAAAACAGGTGTTTTCCGTCATTTCCACAACATGTTGATGAAACCGGCGTGTAATCTATATGTAACTTGTGCTTCGCCGCAAAATGTGAAAAAACATGCCGCTTTTACAGCGGCATGTTTATCATCTCTCCTGCGGGTACACGACGCCCCATTCGCGGCGCAAATTATCGTAAAGCCGCATCATGCGCAGCGTCTCGGCGTGCGGCATCGTCGCGTTTTCCAGCCGGCCTGCAGCAATGTCTTCGATGGCCGCGCGCATCTCGTATTCATAGCCGTTGATTTCAAATGGAAAGCCGTACACTTGCGACCCGGTCTCGCCGTCTCTGTAAACAAGGATTCGCTCCGCGTACCAAAACCGGTCGATGACAATACGGCCTTTTGTGCCGCAGATAACCGCCTGATTACTTAAATCCGCCGCGACGCTGCTGTGAATCACGGCCATTTTGCCATCACGGTAACGGAACACAACGGCATTTTGCAGATCGACGCCTTCGTCGTTTAATATGGCCGCCGAGTCGATGTGCTCAATATCCTCGCCGAACGCCAGCATTGCGAATGTTATGGGGTAAAGCCCCACGTCAAGCAGTGCGCCGCCGCCGAGCTCCGCTTTGTAAAGCCGCTCGTTTTGGGGCCTGTAAACGCCGAACGCGGCGGTCAGGGAACTGGCCTCGCCGATTGCGCCGGAATCAATCAGCTCCTTCAGCTTCGGGACAAACGGCATGAACCTTGTCCATAGCGCCTCCATGAGGAACAGCCCGCGGCTTTTCGCAAGCTCGCACAACTCCTTCGCCTGCGCCTCGTTTAATGTAAAAGCCTTCTCGCAGATAACATGCTTGCCATGCAGCAGCGCCGCCTTCGCGTGGTCGAAGTGGTGCGCATTGGTGGTGCCGACGTATACCACATCAACCTTTTCATCCCGCAGCATTTCGTCATACGAGCCATAGGCCGCGGCAAAGCCGTGCTTTTCCGCAAGCGCTTTGGCGCGGCTTAAATCCCGCGCGGAAATCGCGTAAGCGTCAACCTCTTCCATTTCAGACAGTGTACGCGCCACAACGTCCGCAATATTACCCGCCCCGATGATGCCGAATCTCAGTTTACCCACTATTCATCCTCCTCCGTCTCCTGCCGCATGTCCGCAAAGAGGACGGTCTGATTGCGGCCTTGCTGCTTTGCTTCGTAAAGAGCGATATCCGATTCGTTTACGAGCTGCGCGCTTTCTTTTTCGCCATCCCTTTTTATTCTGCTGACGCCGCACGAAACGGTGACCGATATGATTTCATCATTGTGTTTAAACGATATTTTCCCGATGTTTGTCCGGAGACGCTCCGCAATCGCATATGCCTGAAACGACGTTGCATTGGGGATGATTATGCAAAATTCTTCCCCGCCAAACCGGCATGCGACATCCCGCTGCTTGATTGATTTGGTGATTGCGTTTGCAACTGCTGACAATACCGTGTCGCCAAAAGTGTGTCCATAACGGTCATTGATATTTTTAAAATGGTCGCAGTCAATCATAATCAGCGAGATTCCCTTATGGTACTTTCCCTTTTCCCTGATTATCTTTTCCAGGGCTTTGTTGAAATACTGTTTGTTATAAAGCTGGGTCAGTGAATCCCTTTGGGACATGCGGATGAGCTGGTCTTGTTTTTCCTTCAGCCTGAGCGCCGAATGGACGCGGGCAATGATTTCAATTGGCTCGGATGTTTTGCGGACAAAGTCCATCGCACCCATGTCCAGCGCTTTTTTTACATCCAAACCAGCGGTCAGGTTGGAAACGATCACAACGGGGATATCCTTTGTTTCGTCTGACTCCACGAGGATTTGCAGCAAATCAAACCCACTTACTTCGGGCAAAATAATATCGAGCAATACAATATCTATATTATGTTTTCGGGTCAGCTTCTTAATATCCTTACCGTCTCTCGATACTACAATTTCGTAATCCTCTTTCTCTAAGACGCCCCTTAAAAGTTCCACGCTTACTTCGCTGTCCTCTACGATTAATATCTTTGCTTTCTTGTTCATAAATGGAATCCTTTTCATTGCATTTTATGCCGGTTCGCTCATAAGCTGTCTTTAATTTTACTATACTGCGCATGCGGGAAAAAGTCAATCCTGCAGATTTCGCAAAATTGCCTCATTTTAGCATAGATTTTGCTGGGGGACTGGTTGGGAACCATGAATTCATTAAGGAAACGAATAATTTGATTACAGCTTTGTCTGCGTGGCTGAACAACAAAAATACATAAGAAAAGGGGTCGGCTGTTTCAGCCGGCCCCTGTGCATGCTATCAATGAATGTGCTCCTTAATTTTTTCCATCAGCTGGTTGCGGCGAAGGGGTTTGATAAGTAGACCTGCCGCGCCCGCTTCCGCTGCCTTTTTAGCGTATTCCTTATCGGAATTTGCGGTTATAAAAATGATGGGTGCGCTTTGATTGGTGCTTTTAATCCGGCGCAAAAGCTCATATCCATTCATATCCGGCATTTCGATGTCGAGCAGAATTAAATCCGGGCGGTTGGACTCAAGGAATCGCAGTGCTTCATCGCATGAGGTTTCGCAGTGTAACTCATAAGGTTCGTTTTGCAAAAGCCTTTTTAGTGTGCTCAAAAACATTACGGCGTTGTCTACAGCCATTATCAACGGTGTTTTCATTGGGCAGCACTCCATTCGTTATTTTTGAAATTTATCCTTTTTTCCGTTCATCCCTGAGCTGGAATTGGCTTATCAAGTCTGTTACTTTTCTTGATAAATGAAGTAAAGAGAGATTAGAAAAGGCGAAGTAAAGAAAAAAGCATAAAATAGAACACAAAAAAGCACTCCTAAAGAGCGCGCGAAAAAAGGAGTGTCATTTTGCGCGCAAATACCGGACTTTTACATTCCGGATTTTGCGCGCTCTTTTATGTCCGTCAGTGCCT
>Ga0099364_10003226_pt1 | contig 25409 bp, 24 predicted proteins | sample TergutTh196P3_FD_73070 | JGI IMG/M metagenome (GOLD analysis project Ga0099364, IMG submission 73070) | Microcerotermes parvus P3 segment gut microbial communities from Pointe-Noire, Republic of the Congo - Th196 P3 | ecosystem: Host-associated > Arthropoda: Insects > Digestive system > Gut ...
ACCATCGGTTTTGTTTCCGCCGATTTTATTTTTGTTTTCGCCTTCGCTTTCCTCGTTTCCTTCATTTTCCGCTTCAAGTTCTAAAAGGATGGCTTTTTTCAACAAAATGACGTCGCCGACATTCAGTTTTTTGGCGGGCTCAACGCTTTCAGCAATGATGTAGCGGTCGGTTTTCAAGCCCGATATGGTGCAATATTTTCCAATGAGCTCTTTTTTAATGACGTCATTGACACATTCAGGATCAAGTGTTTCTGTTGCCATTTGGATGGCTTCGTCCAGTCCGAAACCGAGTATTTTTTGGGTCAAATCACAGTTGATGATAACTTCACGGGCTTGTGATCCGTCATCCAAGACCGCTTTAATCCGCAAATCATATTTTCCTTTCACTTTTCCGTGTTCGCCGCATTGCCCTTTTGACATCACTTTGTTGCAGTCGGGACACCTTTTGACAAGCCCCGAACCGGCTTGAATGTCAACGACACATCCTGTTAACGAAAAAATGGTCGGTCTGACCTCAATGTCTTCCTCCAGTTCTGATAATTTTCCGATGCGGTTTACTTCAATTGAAAAATTGCTGTTCCATTCTTTGACGATTGCGTTTGAGAATAAGTATGATTTTTCAATCTCAACGGATTCGACGTCCGCTGTTTTCCAAATTGTAAAACGTGCGGTTCCGGTTTCGTCGCCCAAAACGCCGGCAAAAGCAATGCTTTCGTGTGTGTTTTCAAAAATTTGAATCACTTTTGCTTTCAAATCCGTCCAAAGGCCGTCGCGGTCAAGTTCCGAGACTGTCCGAATTTCGTTGACACGTTCGCCATCAACTCTTTCGTACTTCGGTATTTCTTTTTCAGAAGGTTCAATGCTTGTGGCTTTGTTTAAATCAACACTCACTTTTCCGTTCCACAGTTTTACAATGGTGTTTTTGAATTGGTATGTTTTATTCAATTCAAGAAGCGGAAGATGGGAATTTTCCCAAAGCATAAATTTGACGATTCCGCTTTCATCCCCGATGAGTCCGACTTGAGCCACGCTGTCATGCGTCTTTTCCCAAAGCTGAATGACTTTTCCCGTAAAAGAAACCCACGTATCCGCATTTGATAATGCCGTGATTTCAGCAATTGTTTTAAAAGCAGCCGTTTCTCTCAGCGGGCTGATTTTTTCTTTGGACAAATTGTATTTTTTCAAAAGAGTGTTGACGACACTTCTTCGCGCCTCAAGTTCCGGCACTTTGTAAACTGCCACCAATTCGTTGAATTTCGATGCAATTTCCTCATCGGAAATGACGATATTGTACTTTTCAAATATTTTTTGAATGCTGCAAACATGCTGCATTAATTCTGTTTCGTTCATATTTCTCATACCTTGACCTCCTGGTATTATTCGATTTTTTTGGGAGGCAATCTCATTTAGGGTGCCGAGGTATAAAGAGAGAAACGAAGCAGGGTGAAAGTATTAATGATCTCCTTCCCCATTCGGTTCTTTCAACTTTTTTCTTTTTTTAATTCGTTTTAAAACAAAATAGACTGCTAAGACAGACAAGCAAAAAGCACCAAGAACAATTATGGAAAAAATAATATAGAGTATGAAAAAATATACATCCGGCTGATTCGTCATTTTATTCTTCCTCCTAAGGACATATCATTTTCTTTTCATTTTCTTTTATTTATTGTACTTACTCATGTTTGACAACACAGTTGCCCAGTCCCGTAATTTCAACAATATCTCCGTTGTCGGGGCTGTGGATAATCATTTGCCCTTTCTTCAAGTAAGGCACACGCTTTTCATAATCTGTTGGAATTTTAACGGCATTAATGGCAGCATCGTTATTGAGGTTTAAAACGATTTTTGTGTTGATCTGCTTTAGGATTTCGGTTTCAATATCCTGCGGGTCTTGTGTAATCAAAAACAAACCGAGTCCTTCTTTTCGCCCTTGTTTGGCGGCTTCTGCGAATTTGGAAATAATTTTTCCCGACATGACGCCTTCAGCATTTGATAAATAGCGGTGGGCTTCATCCAATACCAATATGATCGGCGTATTTTTAATATCCGCATTTCCCGATGTGTTTAATTTGTTGTTCACAATGACAGTCATCATCACAAGGACAATCAAATCACGAATGCGGGGGGAGTTGATGTATTCCGTCGGGAAAACCGAAATCTGTCCCGAAGCAAACAATGTTTTATACAATTCCGTGATCGGCTTTGCGTCTTGATCAAAAACACGCCCATATTCCTTATTGAGCACTTTTCGAACAATGCCATCATAAGTGGCTTCATGAATCTTCTTTGTTTGTTCTGTATATTCGCTTTTCGTCTCCGGTTTTTCGATAAACGCTTTAAAACCAAGATAAGTCGATGGATTATTCTTATTGGCGGCTCTTTTAAAGTAATCTTCAACCAAAAGTTCCAGCCCGTTTTTTTGGTTGTCGGGGAGTCCGGCCGTTTCCAAAATCCACGGATTTTTTTTTACAAAAGCAAACGGAATGGTAAATTCCATTTGGTCGGCTTTGGATTTTCCGGCATAATTCTCTCCCTCTACCTTTGCGACAAACGTTTTCGTATTTTGAAAACCACCATATGCAATTTTTTCAGAATCAAAAGAGAATTGATCCGCCTCCGTCACTTTTGAATCTTCGTAGAGTTGAGAATATTCATCCTGCGGATCCATGATCACCAAACACGGCAGACTTTTCAATTTCGGGTCGCTGCGCAGCCGGTATCTGTTGCTGTCGGCTTCAAATTGACGCAGGATATTTTTTGTCAAAAACGTCTTTCCGGTTCCGGTGCTGCCGCAGACAAGCATGTGTCTGAAAATGAGCGGATCGCCGCTGACATAATCGTTTCTCAAATAGTAAGCAACGGTTGGCGGCACTTGATGGGTTTTGACAAGTTCGCCGCCGACACTTAAATGCCCCAAAAAGATGCCTTCTTTGGGGATATTTAATCCGACCTGAACTTTTTCTTTATCCAAAACCGGAAGAATCGGCGTATTGGGTTTTGGGATTCTGTCTGCCATACGTCTTTGAAGACCGCTTTTTTTATTTTTTTCATACAAAATGCAAATCGGATCAATGGAGGTCAAAAGCTTGTAATCGTTTTCATTGATTCGGCTACCCTTTTTAGCCAACATGCGCTGTGTATGTATCTCGGTTGCGTCATCCGAACTGAACTCCGGTCGATATTGAAGTTTTGTGACTTTTCCAAACAAATTTTCATTTTCATAGGGGATGATGACATATGTTCCCAAACGCACGGTTTCGCGCTGATCGGCGGTCACATAGCCGATAATTTTAGAGCCGGTGGGGGTCATTTCAATGGGCTCGACGCCGGCTGTGACAATGCCGTAGGCTTGGTCATTATTTTCATCATCTTCATTTAACGGTTTTTCATTTAATGGCACTTTATTTTGATCTGTTTCAATTTCAGCGGCTGCTGCATCGTTTTCATAATTTGAAAATGCCAACTCTTTTTCAAGTTCATCAAAGTCAAATTTTTGAGCCGTTTTATTATTTTCATCATCTTTTTGTTCAAAACTCATCGATATCTCCCCATCGGCTTTTATTGTATGATTTTTCGTCTTCAAACAGTTCTCGGATTTCTTTCTTTTCATCTTTTCCGATTTTGGCAATTGTATCGGCTTTTATAAGCGTTTCAGGAATTTTGCCGGCGGACAGTTCATAAAGAACTTTTCGGGTGATCCTCTTTCTCATTTCCTCGTCTTTGATCAGACCGTATAAACTTTCAATTTTAAAGACAAGAAAGTTTCCTTCAAACGGGACGCGAACCATGAAAAAAGCAGGCGTATAATCTTCGTCTGGGAATTTATGGTTGAGTGATTCCAGAACAAGCGGCGAATTTGTTTTAATTTCCGTATCATAATATTGATCCGGCTGCAAAAACCAGTTTGTAAAAGTTAATTTGAATTGTGCGGTTTCATCGGATTCCGGTTTCAAAAGAGACTTGAATAATTGTGTGTCTGTTGCCCACGAAAAATCTGTAAAAATTTTTTCTTCCTTTGCCTTCTCTTTGACAAGTTTTAATATCTGTGTCTCGGCAGGATTTTTTACAAACCCGATAACCGGCATTTTGTTTTCCAAGTGAAAATCGGCAATATCAATATAATTTTGAAGAATTTTTTGGGCGGTTTCATCATGCCGAATGAGGACATTATCAGACGCCACCCCTATCCAATACATCATCTGTTTCGGATAAATCGGTCCGTCCATTATGAAAAATCCGGCAGGGTCTATCTCTTTTTGAATCCATAAAATATGTTCCGATTCCGATGCGTAAATCGCATAATCATGAACAACCTGCTTGAATCGAATTTTTAAGAAAGAAGGCTCAATTTGAATCATCTTGCTTTTGCCAAATCCGTCATCAAACGTTTTCCATTCGGAATTTTTCGGCAATTTTGTGTTTTTGCCAAAAACATACCCCGCACATACGATTGTTCGCTTGCGGTGAAGGTCTAAATTCGTCGGCGTTGATGCGACAACGGCATGGCATATGTCTAAAAACATGCCCTTTTCCGAAAGAATCGGATTTGTACTCCCGCTGTCAGAAGCATATGTGATTTGAAACTCATCCTCTTCCAAACAAAGGCGCCTTTTATCTCTTTCTGATCTGAATAAATTCTCGGCAGCCTTGAGAATAATTTTGTCTTCTTGCTTCAATTCAGACAATAATTTAAAAATATCGTTCATCTCTGCGGACTCTTTTTTGACAGAAACATATTCGATTTCAGATGCAATTTCTGAGATCTTTTTCATGTGAACCGGTTCAAGAGTCATATTTGAATAAATGATACGTTAAAATATAAATTTACTGAAAGCGGGATGAAACTAATGTCATGTTATCAATTTGATAAAATCGCGAGTAAATCATTGAGAGATTTTATATATTTTGTATATCTTATTATCAATTAACAAGTTTTATCAATTAATATATTTTAATATCATTAAATCTATCTTTGCAAAGGTTGTAAGATAGATAAAAAAATTTATAACTTGTACTTTTACAACTACATGAATTTTATATAACGGAATATTTATATTTATAGGGGACTTATCATGAGTTTTGAATTAATTCGTTTGCCTTATGCAAGTAACGCTTTGGAACCTTTCATAAGCCAAAAAACAATAGAATTTCATCATGAAAAGCATCTTCAAGCCTATGTGACAAATTTAAACAGTTTAATATCAGGAACTCGATTTGAACACATGGAACTTGAAAAAATCATCAAAGAATCGAGCGGCTCGATATTTAATAGCGCAGGACAAGTTTTGAATCATAATCTTTATTTCTCCCAATTTTCTCCAAACGGCAATTCCGAACCGACCAAAAGATTGGCAGGCATGATTGATCAAACGTTTGGGTCATTTGAAAACTTCCAAAAAGAATTTGTAAAGACCGGTACAGACCTTTTCGGGTCAGGATGGATTTTTTTATCCAAAAACGAAAACGGCGAATTTTTCATGACCAAAGAATCCAATGCAGGAAGTCCGATTACGAAGGGATTAAAACCGATTTTAGCTTTTGATGTCTGGGAACATGCATATTATTTGGATTATCAAAACAGGCGTGCGGATCATTTAAACAATTTATGGGATATTATTGATTGGGATGTTGTCAGCCAAAGATATCATCTTTAATTTCCTATAATAACTATTATTTAAAATCGTGTTAATTATTTTTTTTCAAATCTCGATTCAAAACCAATATATAATATCTGCACGGATATCCTTTTATTTACATACTGATTGGTAGATTGAGGTACTTCTTATGAAAATTGAAGAATGGGATGAATACAAACACTTTATAAGCGCTATGGGTGAGGCTGTTTCAAATATTTCCTCCTCTCCAGGTCTGACAAAAGTGACAAGTTATATTTTTAACACCGGCGGTAAAAAATTAAGACCGCTTGTGATTATGTTGTCATGCGGCGCCTGCGGCGGTGATTTTAAACAATCCTCAAGCGCATGTTTAGCCGTTGAAGCGATTCATTCTGCCTCATTAGTCCACGATGATATTTTAGATGACGGGAAAATGCGCCGCAACAAACCGACCATTCATGAAAAATATGGCAAAACCGCTGCAATTTTGTGCGGCGACTTCTTAATTGCCAAATCCATTGAATGGATTTCAATTTATGAAAATCAAGTGATATGGGACTTTGGTCACTCCGGTGTTTTGCTGGCCGAAGGCGAGGTTATTGATGCCGGAATCACACGCGGTGAAATGACAATTGAAGAATATTTGGAATGCATTTTCAAGAAAACAGCGGCTTTGTTTGAAGCCAGTGCCAAAATCGGCTCTCGCATTGCCATCCACGACGATGAAGATAAAGTTGAAGCTTTCGGGCGCTTTGGATATGAATTCGGCATGGCTTACCAAATTGTTGACGATCTTTTGGAAGATTTCGGCTATTACAAAGACAAGGAATCCGACATTCTTTCCGACAGTCTGTATTCCATCAATTTGCGCTCGATGAGTTTTGAAGAAGCCGCCAAAGCCTCCATTTCAGCTGCAGAAGCTTATCTAAAACGCGCCAAAGAATCCTTAGATGACGTTCCTGCCTCACCGTCCAAGGAAAAACTCTTTATGCTGACGGATTATGTAAATTCATTAATGGATCATGTTCGAAAATCATTGATCCAATCTTAATTTAAATTTTAAAAAACATATCCTGCTTTACCGCAGGATTTTTGAGGATATTTCATGCAGATTTATGATTACAAAGTCGTTAAAATCAATGCCGACGTCATTGATGACAAAGTTGTCTTCAGTGCCGATGGTCCTTTGGCAATTGCGGCCAAACCACTGATTCATCGGATTAATTCTGTTTTTCAAGAAGATAAGCCGATTTCTGTGACGGACGAAAAAATTATCTTTTCTACGTGGGTGCCGCCAATTCCCGGTCCTGTTTTTAATCGAATGATCAATTCTCAAATCGGTTTTTCCTTACTTAATAAAAGAACGCCGGATCAAGTCTCCGTCGGCGTCACACCGCGCTGCCCAAACCGCTGTCTCCATTGCGGCGCTGCAGACATGATGCGTCCAAATTGTGAAATGACAAAAGACCAGATTATTGATATCATTAACCAGGCATTGGATTTAGGAACGTATTTGATCACGCTTGACGGCGGCGAGCCGATGCTTTGCAATGATCTGCCGGAAATTGTAGCCGCTATTGATAAAGAAAGAACAACGGTTTCCATGTTCACATCCGGTTTTCGCCTCAATGAACAACGTGCCAAAGAGTTGGCCAATGCCGGTCTCTATTCCGTGAAAATCAGTTTTGACAGTGCCGATCCCGAAGTCCACGATAAATTTCGTGGTCGAAAAGGTGCCTTTAATGATGCCGTCGAAGCGGTCAAAAACGCACGCGATGCCGGCATAATGACAGATATGTATTTGACAATTTCTCCTTATAATATTGACAATCTGGATGACCTTTATCAGCTGGCATCGGAATTGAATATGGATGAAATGTCCATGACAGGAATTATCGCTGTCGGCAATTGGAAAGATCACGAAGATGAAGTCATCACTCGCGTGGATGCCAAAAGACTCGAAGAATTCCACAAAAAAATTAATTCAACCCCGGGCGGTCCGCGTGTTTCAGCATTGCCTTATTTAATGGGTCCCGATATGTTTGGCTGTTTTGCCGGCAATCGCTGGATGCATGTTGCATCAACCGGTGACGTTTTGCCCTGCCCATATACCCCGCTGTCCTTTGGAAATGCGCTGGAAACGCCCTTATCCAAAATCTGGGACAGCATCGGAAAATTTCCGGCTTACAGAAAACAATCAAAGGTTTGCCTAATGCGCGATCCCGAATTTAGAAAACAGTACATTCACACCATTCCAAAAGATGCACAGTTGCCGTATTATGTCGGACCGCAGAAAAAATAATACTTCATTCTCTTTTTTATTATGCATCTTCCTTATTTGCAGTTTGCTTCGCCATCATCTTAAAAGTTTGAAATGATGAATATGCTCCGTTAATTAAATTGTCATTATTTTATATGGATTATTTGTCCATTCACATTTTAGACAGCTGTTTCTTTTTTTCTTTTTCATTCCAAAACCTTTTTAATATTAGTCCTTCTTTATTCGTCTTGTAATTTGGAACCTTTTGCCGAAAACATATGTGGGCGGCAAAGTTAGGGTCGTTTCATTTTCTCATGAATGTTCATGGGAGTTTGTAATGGCACTTCCAAAAAAAGAATTGAAAACATATCGTTTTAACCAATTTACTTATATATGGGGTAGATGATTGTCATTTTACCTCTTATTAAATGGTCGTTAATTGCAAACGCATTAAACGATGCATTTAAACTAAAAAATAGGGACGGTATTCACATGGCTAACAATGAAATCTTATCTGAAATTAAAAAGGCAGAAGAAGATGCAAGAAAAGCAGTGAGCGAAGCCACCGAAGATAAAAATCAAAAAGTTGCAAAAGCACGTGCAGACGCTCGTTCGATTGTCGAAGACGGTGAAGAGGAAGCTGTTAAAGCTGCCCAAACTGCTTTAAAATCCGGCGAAGCGAAAATCAATGCTCAACGCAGCGAAATTATCGAGGCAGGCGTTCGCGAAGCTGAATCTGTGGCTATGAAATCCCAATCAAATATTCCAAAAGCCGTTGATTTTTTACTCGAGGAATTTGAGAGGGAGATACGCGTATGAATCATCCGAGACGTATGACAAAGTGTTTGATTGCCGGACACAAGAAACATCTTGAACCGACAATTAACTGTTTACATGATTTAGATTTAATGCATGTTGAGGATTATGTCGCCGATGATGAATCTGATTTTGATATTGGCGTACCGCTGAATTACGGAGAACAAGTTTCAAGAGAACTTTTTAAAATTCGTTCCATTTCAAACCAGCTTCAAGTCAAACCAAGTGATGAAACAACTCAATTGCCAAAAACGGATGTTTCAAAAAATCTTGGCAAAAAGCTGGTGGAAATTGATGGGGAAATCAACCAAAATACACAAAAAGCGTCACAGTTGGATACACGACTTAAAGAGATTGAAGCTTCCCAAAAGGAATTGCTGCCTTTTATGGCATTTGATCTTGAGTTAAGTCTTTTCAAAAACTATGACAATCTAATTGTTTTTTCAGGTACAGCCTCATCTTTTAACGAATCGCGCCTTTTGGAAATTACCGACACTTATCAGCTTTATGCTGAGTCCGGATCCAAGTTTTTCGTCCTCTTTGTTTCCAAAAAAGTTGAAAAGGAAGTTTCATCACTCCTTGCCGATTCAGGTTACAAAGAAACAAAAGCACCGGATATAGTCGGCAAGCCGTCTGAAATTCATACGGCGCTTGAAATAGAAAAATCAGAAATAAACGCACAGATCGAAGCTTTGAAAGCAGAACTTTCGGTACTCAATGAAAAATACGGAAATTTCATCCTTGCCAGCGATGAATTTCTTAGCATTATGAATGAGAAAGCCGAATTGCCTTTAAGAATCGCCACGTCCGAACACACATTTATCATTGAGGGATGGATTCCAACAGACAGCTACGACAATTTTGTTCAGGCTGTTTTGGAAAAAACAAACAACGGCGTTTATATTACCGCAATTGAGGTTGATTTGCATGATGAAAAAGAAGTTGCAAAGATTCCTGTGGAATATCAAAATCCGAAGTTGTCAAGTCCGTTAACGGCGATTGTTGAATTATATTCAAGGCCGAAGTACACGGAAATTGACCCGACAACAATTTTAGCAATTTCTTTCCCGTTAATCTATGGTATGATTCTCGGTGACATTGGATATGCTTTAATTTTGCTGAGTTTAGCTCTCCTTGTGATGAAATTTATGAAATCGGATGCAATAAAATCACTAATGATGGTACTTGTTTATTGTCAAATTTCAGCTTTAATTTTTGGTATTATTTATGGCGAATTTATGGGGTTCGCATTAGCCGGTTATGTATCTCACGGCGTCCATTATGCCGGTTTAATTCCGGGATTAGAAACAATCGTTTTTAACAGTGCCCCCCTGGGTGAGTCGTTAACATTCCCGCTTCATAGAACACACATGATTATGACATTCATTGTCGCAACAGCTCTTTTTGGTTTCTTCCACATCAATGCCGGTTTCATTGTTGGCTTTTTGGGAATCAAATCAACTCATGGTTTTATGCATGGTGTTTATGAAAAATTAAGCTGGATTATTATCGAACTCGGTATTATTGCAGCCATTGCAGCATGGTATTTCCACTTAGGAATATTGGGTATTCTTGCAGGTGCAGCTGTTGCAGTTATTGGTATAGGTTTGCTCTTCAAGGGCGAAGGCATTAAAGGAGTCGTGGAACTTCCGGGAATTCTTGCAAACATTCTCTCTTACACGCGTATTATTGCTGTCGGTCTTTCTTCAATCTATATCGCATCCACTTTCAACATGCTGGCTTTTGAGATTATTTGGTCTCCAAACAGTGGATTTAGCATTATGGCAATATTTGCAATTTTGGTTTTTGTCATAGGACATGGCTTAAACTCAATGTTGAGTATTATTGCTCCCGGCTTACACGCTATAAGATTGCAATATGTCGAATTCTTCGGCAAATTCTATTCAGGCGGTGGCAGAGCATACAAACCTTTTGGTCATTTAAAGAAATATATTACGGAGGAATAAAATTATGGTAGTATTGGAAACAGACGCAGCAATCGCACTCTCACAAGCAATCGCAATCGTAGGTACAGGTATCGCATCGGCATGGGCTGAAAAAGTTATCGGCGCCGCAGCTATCGGTGCAATGGTTGAAAACGAATCCCTTTTCGTGAAAGCACTCGTTTTGACAGTTATTCCGGAAACAATCGTTATCTTTGGTCTTGTCGTTGCAATTGTTATAAAAGTTCTCTAAGAAATAAAATTAAGAGCGAATTTCATTTTCGCTCTTATTTTTTAAAGGTGTTAGCATGGGACTGGAAATTGTACTAAATGATATTACTGAGGGCGCCAAAGCAGATGTTCGGCGAATCAATGAGGAGGCAAACACTGCAACTGAAGCGATTCTCAATGAAGCCCGTCAGGCTTCCAAAGAAGCATTGGGGTCCCGTCTTGCAGAAATCGAAGAAAAACTTGAACAGCAACGCCAACAAGTGTTATCAAGCGCCAATTTAGAGGTGAAACGTATTGTTTTAAACAAGCGTAAAGCTCTTTTGGATCAAGTTTTTGCTCAAGCTCTTGAGCAGATCAAAGAATTGCCTGCAGACAAAAACGAGGCTTACCTCAAAGCTTTGATCAATGCAAACGAGGCAGAAGGCAGTAAGATTTATTCAAATGAAAAATCAGAAAAAATCGTTAAGAAAATTTCTTCTTTAAAATATGGCGGCAGTATTAACTGTATCGGCGGCATCGTCATTGAAAACAAAGACGGAACCGTTCGCTTGGATTATACTTATGATTTGCTTCTTAAAATTGCTTATGACCGTTCATTAAAGGCAATCTCCGATATTCTCAACGGGTGATAATTCATGAAGGATGCGCAAAAGATTCGGGAATGGTCGGAAAGTATATTACCGGCTGAAGTTTCAAATTATCTTTTCACTCATCTTCCGACATTTGAGAGTTCATCCAATTATCCATATGCTGTGACTCGTGTGCGTGCCATGAGGGTGAAATTATTTCCCCGTGACGCTTACCCGAGATTTTTGAATATGAGTTTGGATGAAATCACACTCAAGATCGGAGAGTCTGAATACAAGCAAGACGTTGATGCCCTCTCTCGAGAGTACAGCGGCGTCAATCTGATCGAGCATGCGTTAAACAGAAACATGGCCGAATCATTTCAAAAAGTTTTAAGAATTACTGAAGGCGAACTCCACGATCTTATTGCTGAATATCTCCGCATTTTTGATATTCGCGACATCAAAACCATTCTTCGCGGAAAAGTGCACGATATTCCGGAAGCACAAATTCTTGAATCATTGGTAACAGGCGGTATGTTAAGATATACGCTTTTATCAAGTTTGGTCTCAAAATCCGTTGATGAAATTATTGCGGCACTTCGTGATTCCCTTTACGCGCCGATCTTGAAGAAATATAACGGGACAAACCTTCAGGATATTGAAAATGAACTTGACAAGTTCTATTATGAAAATCTTTTCGCAACAATTGGTTTTGCAGGCTCGGATGATCGTAAGCAGTTTGATCAATTTGTTCGAAGAGAAGTCGATATTCAAAATTTGAATTTGCTTCTCCGTGTCAAAAAATACGGCGGCAGAGAATCCGGCGGCGGTTCGATTGAGAACGTCTCTTCAATGCTGATTCCGGACGGACTTTATCTTGATCCGGCGAAACTGCAAAAATTAGGTTATGATGATTTTGTTAAAGCACTTCGATTGACACCCTATTGGGGAGCTATCGGTTCGATCCTTGAAAACCAAAACATTGAGTCCGTTTCTCTAACGGAAATTGACTCCCGTCTTTTAAGATTCAACTTAAAAAAAGCGACGGCAAATTCCAGAATGTTCTTGATATCAATTATTCCGATATTGGAATTCATCATTTACAAGTCCAACGAAGTCCGCAATTTAAGAATTATTATTCGCGGAAAGTCGTCAGGGATGGACAATAATTTAATCAAAGACAGGTTGGTGATTCTTTAATGGAAATTTCAGTTGTTGGAAACAGTGATTTCGTTACAGGATTCAGACTTGCAGGTATCCGTAAAATTTATGAAACAGACAACACCAGTGTTGATTCCGTCGTTCGTGCCGTTCTTGAAGACAAGGATGTCGGTATTCTTGTCATGCACAACGATGATGTTTCTAAATTGCCGGAATCATTAAAAGCAGTATTGAACTCTTCCGTTCAGCCGACAGTGGTCACATTAGGCGGTGCGGGAGCCGGTTCAGCGAATTTAAGAGAAAAAATAAAACAGGCGGTAGGTGTTGATCTTTGGAAGTAAAAGGTAAAATTTATCGAGTGGCAGGTCCTGTGGTTACCGTTATCGGCTTAAAAACCAAAATGTATGATGTGGTGAAAGTCGGTCACGAAGGCCTTATGGGAGAAGTCATTAAGATCGTTGGAAACAAATCCGTCGTTCAAGTTTATGAGGACACTTCCGGGATCAAACCCGGAGAACCTGTTGAAAACACAGGGCTTCCCCTTTCAGTAGAACTTGGACCGGGATTGCTCGAAAGTATTTATGATGGTATTCAAAGACCGCTCAGCGTCTTAAAAGACGAAATGGGCAACTTCATTAAAAGAGGAGTGTCCGCAGACGGTCTTAGCCACTCAAAAATCTGGGAATTTAAAGCAACTGTCAAGAAAGGCGACGTTGTAAAGCCGGGAGACATTATCGGTGTTGTTCAGGAAACCGCAAACATTGAACATCGCATCATGGTTCCGGCAGACAGCGCCGGCGGCGAAATTGCGGAAATCAAAAGCGGCAAATACACTGTCGTGGATGCTATTGGTAAATTAAAAGACGGTACTGTACTGACGATGGCTCAAAAGTGGCCTGTCAGAAGACCAAGACCCGTTATCAAAAAAATGGCTCCGAAAATCCCGCTCATTACCGGCCAGCGTGTTCTTGACGCTCTGTTTCCGGTTGCAAAAGGCGGTACGGCAGCTATTCCGGGTCCGTTCGGCTCCGGTAAAACAGTTACTCAGCAGCAGCTTGCAAAGTGGAGTGACGCAAACATTGTGGTCTACATCGGCTGCGGTGAACGCGGTAACGAAATGGCTGAAGTTTTGAATGAATTCCCCGAACTCGAAGACCCGCAGACAGGGCGCCCGCTTATGGAACGTACGGTTTTGATTGCCAACACATCCAATATGCCGGTGGCTGCGCGTGAGGCTTCTGTTTATACGGGCATCACCATTGCCGAATACTTCCGTGACATGGGCTATGACATCGCTTTGATGGCTGACTCAACATCACGCTGGGCTGAAGCAATGAGAGAAATTTCATCTCGTCTTGAAGAAATGCCCGGTGAAGAAGGTTATCCGGCTTATTTGTCTGCCCGTTTGGCTGAATTCTACGAACGTGCCGGTGTTGCCCAGTCTCTTTGTGAGAAAGACGGCTCTATTACAGTTATCGGTGCCGTTTCTCCGGCAGGCGGCGACTTCTCAGAACCTGTGACGCAAAACACACTTCGTATCGTGAAGGTTTTCTGGGCGCTTGACTCCAAGCTGTCTCAAAAGAGACACTTCCCGGCCATCAACTGGTTAAACAGCTACACGCTTTACATGGACACATTGTCGCCCTGGTACACATCAAACGTGGCTCCTGACTGGAACGAATTGAGAGGAAAAGCGATGGAAATTCTCCAAGTCGAATCCGAACTTCTTGAAATTGTTCAGTTGGTCGGCTCCGATGCACTTCCCGAATCTCAGCAGATTACACTTGAATCGGCACGTATGGTTCGTGAAATTTTCCTTCAGCAAAACTCTTTCCATCCGGTTGACACATACTGTTCATTTGACCACCAATACAAGCTTTTAAAGAGCATTATGAGATGGGGCGAATTGGCATCCAAGCACCTTGCAGACGGCGCCACCATTAAGTCGCTCATCAACATGGAATCCAAAGCTGAATTGGCAAAGGTCAAGTATGAAGAGAAGTTTGATGAACTCTTGACGCAAGTCATGGACAAGATGGAAAGTGAGTTTTCAACCATCGGCGGAGGTTATTAAAATGGTCAAAGAATACAAGACAATTACGCAAGTGGCCGGTCCGCTGATTTTCGTTGAAAAGACAGAACCGGTCGGTTACGGTGAATTCGTAAACATTCGATTGGCTGACGGCTCCATTAAAAGGGGAGAAGTTTTGGATACCTCTGAGGATGTTGTCGTTGTTCAGGTTTACGAAGGAACAGGCGGTTTAAATGAGGATTGCAGTGTGGTTTTCACCGGCGAGACTTTGAAACTTCCGGCATCAATCGACCTTCTCGGCAGAATTTTATCAGGATCCGGTCTTCCAAAAGACGGCGGTCCGCAAATTGTTCCCGAAAAAATGATGGATATCTACGGTGCTGCGATGAATCCGTATTCTCGCGCCCAGCCTAAAGAGTTCATTCAAACGGGAATTTCAACGATTGACGGAACCAACACATTGGTTCGCGGTCAGAAACTTCCGATTTTCTCGGCATCGGGTCTTCCTCACATGGAAATTGCTCTTCAAATTGCTCGTCAGGCAAAAGTTCCGGGCTCGGAAGAAAAGTTCGCGGTCGTTTTCGCTGCGATGGGCATTACAAATGAAGAAGCCCAGTACGCGATGGAAGACTTTGAAAAGACAGGCGCTCTTGAGCGTGCGGTCGTTTTCTTAAACCTTGCGGATGACCCTGCTGTCGAGCGTTTGATTACGCCGAAGATGGCTTTGACGGCTGCCGAATACTTGGCTTACGAGCACAATATGCACGTTCTTGTTATTTTAACGGACGTGACGAACTATTGTGAAGCGCTTCGCCAAATGGGTGCGGCAAGAGAAGAAGTTCCTGCAAGACGCGGTTATCCGGGTTATATGTACACTGACTTAGCCGGTGTTTATGAGCGTGCCGGTGTTATCAAGGGCAACAAGGGGTCTGTGACGCAAATTCCGATCTTGACTATGCCCGGTGATGACATTACGCATCCGATTCCCGACTTGTCCGGCTACATTACTGAAGGACAGATTGTGGTTTCAAGAGAATTGAACAGAAAGGGTATTTACCCGCCGATTAACGTTCTTCCGTCGCTTTCGCGTTTGATGAACTCGGGTATCGGCAACGGTAAAACAAGAGAAGATCACAAAGCCGTTTCTGACCAGCTTTATGCCGGTTATGCTGAGGGCCGTGACCTTCGCGGTCTTGTTGCCATTGTTGGTAAAGAAGCTCTTTCTGACCGTGACAAAAAGATTCTTGAGTTTGCCGATTTGTTTGAAGACAAATTTGTTCGTCAAGGCCGCTCTGAAAACAGGTCGATTGAGGATACGCTCCAAGTCGGCTGGAATATTTTGTCCAGTTTGCCAAAAGCCTACTTGAACAGAATTGACAACAAGTATATTGACAAGTATTATCCGGAAAAGGCTGAGTGATCGCCATGGCAGTTTCAGATGTAAAGCCGACGCGTTCTGAGCTTCAGGATGTTCAAAAGAAAATCAAGCTCTCTCAAAACGGGTACAAGTTACTCAAGATGAAGAGAGATGGTTTAATTTTGGAATTTTTCAAAATCCTGAATCAAGCCAGAGGAGTCAGAGAGGAATTAGACGCCGCTTACGCCGTTGCCGTTGAAAAAGGCAGCCTTGCGTCTGCCGTTTCCGGCTCCTTTACGCTCAAATCGGCTTCTTTTGCTGTCGATGCCGTTCCGACCATTGAACTGAAAAGCACAAACATTATGGGTGTTGTGGTTCCAAGAATCCAAGGTTCCGACGTCAAAAAGCCCCTTCACAAAAGAGGTTACGGTCTTGTCGGCACCAACGCCTATATCGATGACGTGGCAGATTCCTATGAGATTCTCGTAGAAAAAATCATTCTTGCCGCCGAACTTGAAACAACAATGAAAAGACTTTTGGACGACATTGAAAAAACCAAACGCCGTGTTAACGCGTTAGAATTCAAAGTCATCCCCAATTTCCAAGAACAAGTTTCGTTCATCCGTTTGCGCCTTGAAGAAATGGAAAGAGAAAGCATGTCCAGTTTAAAAAAGATTAAACAAAAGAAAAGCAAACAAGCGAGTTAATCGCTCTTTTAGCTTTTCTTTTTTTCTGTTTTTTTGTGTTCCTTCATCATGGTTCTTTATATCATCATGGCTCTTTGTAAATACACAATATTAAAGGGATTCAAATGAAAATAAAAATCATTTTGATAGGAGTTTTATTATTTCTCTCTGTTTTTGCTGCCGGATGCCTTACTCCGGATCCTTCGCCGCTTCCCCCCGAATCTGGAGTGCATTATAACCCTGACTAGGAAACAGTTGAATTCAAAAGCGGTGCCCCTGATAATATTCCATCAGGCGATGATATTGAGCGTTATGCTCCATTTCCTCCTATAAATTACTCTATGCCCGGACAGGGGTCTAGAGAAACATTGGAAAATTATTCCGATTTAATCGTTTATGTTACTGTCAAAGACATAGTCTCTGAATGGAATACAAACGACGGCAAAACGCCGCCCGCTGTTCAAGAAAAATTTGATGTGGAGACACCCTTTGGTATAATACTGTGGACACCACCTTATGATATTCATACGAATATGATTGTCACTGTTGACTCTTGGGCAAAAGGGGACAGTCCTGAGGAAATCACAATTGTGCTTTAGGGGGGACAAGTAGATAACATTGCCCGATACTGTGAAATTGGACCAAACCGATGGGATTTTGAACCGGACAGCCAATACTTGCTTTATTTGTGCAAAGTACCCGAATCCGAAAATCTGTACTGGTTGGCACCAGCGGACTATAATATCCGTATTGTCGCCTATTAACTTTTTACTATTTGGTATCCTTATCAAAAGGTTCTATATGGATTGTATATTTTTCTAAGAATTATGTACAACATCTATATATACTGCCATCGTTTTTCTTTATTGTGTGATTAACATAAGGAGAATTCCATTTTCATCACCCTCTAATTTTATTATTTCATGGTGGTTTAATTGAAAAAAGTAATAGGATTTCTATTTTTATTTTTTTTAATATTATGTGTTGTTGCTTCAGGCTGCATTTCAAACAACAACAATTCAACAAAAAATGCATTTGAGCCGGATAATTTTTTAAAAATGGCAAGTCTGTCAGAAGATAATACAACCCTCACTATGATTTTTGATGAAGATTTTGATTCTGATTTTCGTTGGGAACTGACGATAGAATCTGATAATGTTTTAAAAAATTCGGCAGATGAAAAAATACTGGCGGAGGAGTCATCCCAAATTGGAAAACATAGGTGGGTATTTGAAGGAAACACAACAGGAATTGCAGAATTGAAATTTGAATATATTAATCCTTTAACCAACGATACTCCTGAAAGATATGCATATACTATAAAAAATACAAACGGAAGATTGGAAATAGTATCAATTTCTTCATTTTCTGGAAATAGAAGTATAGGGGATCCATATACGGAAGGAATATGGTTCGAAAATGATACAATTTTAACTCTTGTTGGCCAATGCGTTTCCTCGTCAGGAGGCGGAAGTAATCATTGGGAATTAGAACAAAGCCGAAATGATATTTTAAACACAATAAATGCAACTTATTTACATAATACAACTATGGGAGACGGGGCACATTGGTGGAAATTTGAAGGGCAAGAATCGGGAAATGTCACATTAACTCTGAATTATGAGAATAGCGAAATTGGATTAATTTCGGAAATTGTTTATGAAATTCATGTCAATGAAAATAAAGAAATCTCAATTCTAAGTATGAATTATAATTCAATAAAAGGCGAGCCTATGCCTTACTATAAGGGACCCGGAGGACCACTCAATTAAAATGATTGGGAGTGATTGAGTATGGCATTTGAAAAATCTGAAATCATCATTTATCAAACGCGGGACGGTCAAACAAAAATTGATGTCCGAATGGCGGATGAATCTTTATGGCTCACTCAGGCTCAAATGGCAGAGTTATTCCAAACAACAAAACAAAATATCAGTCTGCATATTAACAACATTTTTTCAGAAGATGAGCTTGTTCCGGTTTCAGTTGTCAAGGAATACTTGACAACTGCTGCCGATGGGAAAAATTATCCCACAAAATATTACAGCCTTGATGTCATCATCTCAGTCGGCTACCGTGTAAAGTCCCCCCACGGTACACAATTTCGTCAATGGGCAACAGCCGTTTTGCATGAGTATTTGCAAAAAGGGTTTGCAATGAATGATGAAAGACTCAAAGAATTTGGCGGCGGAAATTATTGGTACGAGTTGTTGGAGCGTATCCGCGATATCCGTTCCAGTGAAAAAGCCCTTTATCGCCAAGTTTTGGATTTATACGCGACCAGTATTGATTACAATCCGAAACAAACAGAAACCTTTGAATTTTTCAAAATCGTGCAAAACAAAATGCACTATGCCGCCTCAAAACATACTGCAGCAGAATTGATTTTTGACAGGGCTGACAGTGAGCAGCCGTTTATGGGTTTGACCAATTTTAAAGGAAAACGCCCGCAAAAGACGGATATTGATAAAGCGAAAAACTACATGACTCAGGATGAATTGTTTATTCTCAACCGAATTGTTTCCGCATTTTTCGACATTGCGGAAGTCAAAGCAAGGCGGCATGAACATATGTATATGAGGGATTGGTTAGCCGAGATTGATAAATTCACGAGGGATTATGCCGAAGGCTCTTTAACAGGGAATGGAATCGTGAGTCACGAGGCAGCGATTCAAAAAGCAAACGATGAGTATGAAAAATACAGACAAAAGATGATTGATGAGCTATCTCCCGTGGAGCAGGACTATTTAGAATCAATGAAAAATGTGCAAAAGCAGTTGGAGGTTCACGGAAAAAGAAAAAAGGGCCATGATAAGAATCATTAAATATTTTGGTAAATCATATGCTTAATAATTGATCCCTATCCTCGACCAAGAAGTGCAAATCTTTAAAAAACCCAAACATCCATTTGTATCAAATCAATGAAATCGGGATGCCCTTTTCCAAAAATCAATGGGGGGGGGTTTTGGGGAAAAACGCATCCCCCTTTTAATTGATTCATCATCGGCAATAAAAATTATATGCTATTTTAGACTTGTATTAACATGATATTTTTAATACAACAACATGGTGGGGGTTTTATGAAAAAAAATCACGAGGCTAAACTCGTAATATTTAATTTGTTTTTCATTTCTTTCATGCTTATTGCTTTAGTAACAATGAGCAATTCTGATAATGAAGTTCTAAGGTTAACTTTGGCTATAATGTTGATTGTTATCAGTCTGATTCTGGTTATTGTAAATATTTTGCATTTCGTTACGGAACACAAATCAAGAAGTGCAAACCTTTAACAAGTTCGATTCATTCGTTTATGTTCTGAAGATATGAATAAAAGAGAACCCAAATCTCATTTTATATCAAATCAATGAAATCGGGATGCCCTTTTCTTGAAATTAATGAGGGGGTTGGGGGAAAAACGCATCCCTTTCCTTAAATTATTTCGAGGAAAGTAATGTTCCAATTTAACAAAGGGCCATGAGTAGAACAACTATATAATTTCGTGTTCAAATCATGCCCCAAAAATTAAATAATTCTCCAAACGATATTATGTATCAATATCAACATATCGGGGGAATTTAAATGAACACGAAATCAAAAATATTAAAATTCCTTTGCATTTTGTTTGTTTTATGTCTGATAACCCCATGTGCGTTTTCAATATCCGACGCTGTTGCAGACCATCCGTCATTTTTTACCGGAAAAGTCATGGGAGAATATCTTGATAATTACGGTGAAAATGTATCAATGATAACCGCAGATTTTGCACCTATCATAAAAATCACTCGTGCTGATTTAGTTGTTCGCGGCACAGTTAAAGAGGTTACTCCGGGGAGTTGGTATACTGCCGACGGGCAGCCTCTTGAAGAGACATCATTTAACTCATTCATGTATCATGATATTATTGTTGAAGTTGATGAAGTCTATAAAGGCAAAACAGACGGTCAAACAATTACAGTTCGGCTGATCGGCGGCGTTGCGGATGATCATGTTTTGATACATCTGGATTCTTTCAACTACCGCGAAAATGATCAAGTCATTCTCTATCTTACAAAATTCGATTCTAAAGAAAATGCTTCACATTATTCTGCGATTCTCGGCGGAGAGTTTCTTGTTATAGGAGACGGGCTTATTTTTAAACCAAATGGAGAAGAGGCAGCTTTGTCAAATACATATTTGTCGGTGTTAAAATATTCAAATATGCTAATTCAGTGGTTTTTGAGTCCTTTCAGAATTTAAAAGGTATTTTTGGGTCATGATGAAAATGCCCCAATTTTTTCGTTTTTTATTTTTCGTTTTATTTTTCAGTTCTTTTTATTAACAATGAACGCCCTCTCCTTTTTTATGAAATTGTTGAAATGGTATTATCTTCTTCGAGGCTTTTTCATTTTTTTCCTTATTTATTCGTTTATTTCTGTTTATCTCAATCCGGATTTGTTTTTTATCTTTTTCATTCCGGCAAATGTCGCCGGATTTTTGCTTGTCCGATACTTGTTTTATGGTCGAAAAAATCAGGATCCGTCTGATCGTCGATTGGTTTTACTTATCGGGTTGAGTCTTTTATGGATCGGCTGCGTTGTCTTGCTGTCAAGATTTTTGGGGGCATTTTCTTTTGGTGCAAATGCTTGCTTTTTTGTGATGGCGGTATCCGTTCTTTTTTCCGGTCTCGCCTAGTTTTTAATTTTGGCGGTTTCATATTCTCCGGATAATGTCTTTAAAGTCTTTTTAAAGAAAATTCAATAAATCCAAATTCAAATATTCCATTTTTTATATTTATGACGTCGGGTTTACAATACTTTGCTACATTCGTATCTCTTAAACTTTTTCAAAGAAAAATTTATTAACAATAACCTGTTTTCTCTTTTTGAGGTATAACATGGACGCCAAAAATTATGTTGAGAAAGTCTTGGAAGATGTCAAAAAGAGAAACGCCGGCGAAATTGAATTTCACAATGCAGTTGACGAGGTTTTGCATTCCTTAATTCCCGTTCTTGAAAAAAGACCGGAACTCATTGAAGCTTCTATTCTTGAAAGAATGACCGAACCCGAAAGATTGGTTTCTTTTCGTGTCCCGTGGATGGACGATACGGGGAAAATCCGCGTGAACCGCGGTTATCGTGTTCAATTTAATGGTGCGATTGGTCCGTACAAAGGGGGTCTTCGCTTCCACCCGTCCGTGAATCAAAGTATTATTAAATTCCTTGGTTTTGAACAAACTTTTAAAAACTCTTTGACCGGTCTTCCGATGGGTGGCGGCAAAGGCGGCGCCGATTTTGATCCGAAAGGAAAATCTGACGCTGAAATCATGCGGTTTTGCCAAAGCTTTATGCTGGAACTTCACAGGCACATCGGTCCGGACGTTGATGTCCCTGCCGGCGATATCGGTGTCGGTGGCCGTGAAATCGGTTATATGTACGGCATGTACAAAAAAGTCGTCAACTCCGCAAGCCAAGGCGTTCTCACCGGTAAAGGACTCACCTACGGCGGAAGCCTCGGCAGAACACAAGCAACAGGTTACGGTTTGCTTTATTTCACAAACGAAATGCTCAAAGACAAGGGAACAACTCTTGAGGGCAAAACGGTTGTCATCTCCGGCTCCGGCAATGTCGCCATTTATTCGATTGAAAAAGCACAGCAGCTTGGCGGCAAAGTTGTTACATGCAGCGACTCCGGCGGATATATTTATGACGCGGAAGGCATTGATTTAAAAGTTGTCAAACAATTAAAAGAAGTCGAAGCGCGCCGCATTAAAGATTATCTCAAGTACCGGCCAAACGCCAAATATGTTGAAGGCAGCACAAAAATTTGGGAAGTTAAGTGTGACGTCGCTCTTCCATGCGCCACACAAAACGAACTTGATAACGCCGCCGCTCAATTGCTGGTGAAAAACGGCGTCAAATTCGTTGCAGAAGGTGCAAATATGCCTTGTACGCTTGATGCAATCAAGACATTCCAAGATGCAGGCGTTTATTTTGGTCCCGCCAAAGCCGCCAATGCAGCAGGTGTTGCCTGTTCCGGTTTGGAAATGACACAAAACGCCCTTCGTTACGGCTGGACATTTGAAGAAGTCGATGAAAAGGTTCAGCAAATCATGAAAAACATTTTCGCCAGCGCCAAAAAAGCCGCTGCCGAAGTCGGCGAAGATGACAACCTTTTGGTTGGCGCCAACATCGCCGGTTTCTTAAAAGTAGCAGACGCCATGATGAAGCAAGGCTCATTTTAAGTAAAAAAATTTGAGAATAAGTGAAACAGAAAGATTCAGATGACTGATTCTTTTTGTTTTGATTTTTTTTGTTGTTTTTGATTTCTTTTTTGTTGTTTTAATGTTGTTTTTATATTGATAGGGTCACGATACATACAATTTTTTCTTACAATCAAATTTTTGATATATTTTGATATATTTTGCTATCTTGTCCTCCCTCTCTCATTACAGTCTGTAAAAAGGCAAACAATCGGCAAAGATAAAAGTATTAATAGAATCCCGTCTCAAATATGAGAAGTATCTTAATATTGAGATGGTATGAAAATGGATCAAATCAAATATTTAAAAACGCTTGCCCTTCACGGCTGTGATCAAAAACCGATTCGCATTTCATCAAAAGAGTTGGAAAAAGAACTGGATGCCAGCGATAAAACAATTGCCCGAAACTTGAAAATTTTAGAAGATCAAGGCTTGATTGAAAGAGAAATGAGTTCAGGCGGTCAAAATATCAAACTCATGCCCGCTGCTGTTAAATTATTATCCAAAGAATTTGCCGATTACAAAAAAATATTCAATGTTCGTGAAAAAATTGAACTCGACGGCGTTGTGGTCTCAGGTCTCGGGGAAGGACATTATTATATTTCAATTGGCGGCTACGCAAAGCAATTCAAGACAAAACTTGGTTTTGAACCCTACCCCGGAACACTGAATATTAAAATCAAAGATTACTGCCTTGACCTGAGAAAAAAAATGGCGGAAATGCCGTTTATTAAAATTGATGGCTTTTCAGACGGCACAAGAACGTATGGGGCGAGTGATTGTTATCCTGCCGAAATCAGCGGTGTCTGTGGATACATTATCGTTCCCGAAAGAACGCATTATCAACAGGATTTGCTTGAAATGATTGCACCCGTAAAAATGAGAGAAAAATTAAATTTAAAAGACGGCGACAGTGTTTGTGTGATTGTCAAAACACCTGAATAAGTTAGCTGCTGTCTTTTTATTGATCTATTCAAAAAAATCAAAAATTAAAAATTAAAATTTATGAAGTGAAAGAATGGAAAACAAAATTCAAAAACAAGATGATTCGTATTCTCAAAATATTCAAAATGTTCTTCAAGCCATTCGTGAAGACAAGTTTTTTTTGCTTTATGATTCCGATAAAAGAGAAGGGGAAACGGATTTCGTCATTTCGGCAACGGCGGTTCAGCCTCAAGATGTCAAACGTATGAGAAAAGATGGCGGCGGCTTAATCTGTGTTGCTGTTGCGCCAAAAGCCGCTGAAATCATGAAACTGCCGTTTATGGCAGATGTGGTCTCAGCCGCCGCAGCCAACGATAAAATCTCTCCAAAACTCGAAATCGGAACATTTGCTGAAAAAGAAGGCGACATTTCATACGACAAAAAATCGTCTTTCTCTCTTTGGGTCAACCACCGCGAAAACAAAACGGGAATCCCTGATAACGATCGATCTTATACAATTCGCCGCCTTGGTGAAATGGCAAAGACCGCTCTTGAAAAAAAGCCGGTCGACTTCGCCTCCGAATTCAGAACGCCCGGACACACCGCAACACTTCGCGCTGCTGCCGGACTGCTTGATGAAAGGTGCGGACAAACGGAACTTTCCGTAACACTTGCTATGATTGCAGGCACAAACCCGTGCATGGTTGTTTGTGAAATGCTGGATGACAGCAGCGGCAAAGCTCTTTCCAAAGAAGATGCCAAAAAATATGGCGAAAAGAACGGTCTCATTTTCGTTGAAGGTTGGGAAGTTGTAGAAGCCTTTGAGATTTGGAAAAAAACAACCGCCGATTTTTAAAAGCGTTGTGCTGGGCAACATCAAAATCCCAAAAAATAAAGCATCACGGGAAACATGATAACCCCCATTAAAGCCGATTTTCTGGTTTTGAGCAAAATCGGCAAAAACCCGATGAAGACGGAAATCAGGAACAAAATAAACCCGTATGTTCCGGTTAAAAGAAGTGCTAAAACGCAAAGCAGCGCAATGATACACATGGATAATATTTTATAATTGATCTGACTCAAAATGCGGGGGACGACTTTTCCAAGATCAATGGTTGAAAAATAAGATAAAAATCCGGTAAAAACGATGACGGAATAAAACAAAAGAAAAAGAGACAGCGTTTCGTTTGATAATAAACCCGCCGGAACAGAAATTCCTGCCGTGCTCAAAATATCTTTTATCGAAACGACGGCGCCGTTTCTGGATTTTCCGATGACAAAAAAAGCAAGTACCCCAAAAACAGCATTTGCCGTATTAATTGCAGAAACGGTAATGATGAACTCTTTGGCATTGTTTTCTTCATCTTCTTCCTCATCTTCTTCCTCATCTTCTTCTTCATCTTCTTCTTCATCTTCTTCCTCATCTTCTTCTTCCTCATCTTCTTCATCTTCTTCTTCATCTTCTTCTTCATCTTCTTCTTCATCTTCTTCTTCATCTTCTTCTTCATCTTCTTCTTCATCTTCTTCTTCATCTTCTTCTTCATCTTCTTCTTCATCTTCTTCTTCATCTTCTTCTT
>Ga0099364_10003227_pt1 | contig 25402 bp, 16 predicted proteins | sample TergutTh196P3_FD_73070 | JGI IMG/M metagenome (GOLD analysis project Ga0099364, IMG submission 73070) | Microcerotermes parvus P3 segment gut microbial communities from Pointe-Noire, Republic of the Congo - Th196 P3 | ecosystem: Host-associated > Arthropoda: Insects > Digestive system > Gut ...
GGCGGGTGCAGCGCGAACAACATGCGCTACGAGGGCAACGTGAAAAAGCCTGTGAAGCTGACGTGCGATATTGAAAAAAAACGGCTGGAATGCGCGATCGCGATGAAGGCGGAATTAGCGGAGGATAGCCCTGTTGTTGTGTAGGTAATTTATATACTGCGAGGAAAACAAACCATGAGCAAAAACGAAATAAAACAAACGGGGTTTTAGGCCCTGTCACGGAAGAAATTTATTTTCGCGGCTTTTTATTGCCGCGAATGAAAAAAATGGGGAGAGCCGCCCCCTTTTTTAGCTCGCTATTGTTTTCGCTGTATCACTTTTTTTCACCGTGGGAAATTATTTCGCGCACTCTCGCGTATTTGCCGATTCCATATACCGTTTGGCGAAAACAGAATTTTTACATTGCTGTTGCGATTCATTGCACGATGAACATGGTAGGTTGCGTGGGTATGTTGGTGAGCGTTTTGCAAATGTAGATAATAATCATTATTCTTTAACTTATGGCCCATCATCAAATCAATGCACCGCTTGTTTGCACCTGCGGAATCAAGGCGGGAACGGAACGCATGGTGGCATTCGTGCGGGGTATGCTCTATCTCTGTAGTGTCCATGATTTCAGCTTCGCGTTGCCATATCGAGCTCCAGCGCGAATTTGTCTAAGTGCCACTGCGGTTTTGCGGGCGGCATCGGTTTTTTTGAATTTCAATATCATATATGTAGGGAGGTGGCAAGCGCATAGCCGTTTTCCCGTTTCAAATAAATCGTTTTTGTTCCTATTAAATATGGATTATGAAAGGAATCTGTATAGTAATATCCGTACCGATGTCGAATGTGCTTGTAATCGAAACTCCATACTGCTCTCCATACGCTAATTTAATCCGCGCGTCAACATTCCAAATGCCATATCCGGCGGAGGAGCTGTCAGTCATGATAGATTTAAGCCGTTCCGGCGGGATGCCGGCGCCGTCGTCGGACAGGGTGAACAAAACAGCTTCGTCGGAATGTTTAACCGAGATATTAACGTTGATTGAGGAACTATTTTCCCGCTGGGCATGGTGGACAATGTTTTCGGCAAAAGGCTGGAGAAGCAGCTTGAGGGTTTTTGCTTCCATCAAATCTTCAGCAATATCCCACGAAACTTGAAACAATCCGGGGAAACGCATTTCCTGCAAAGCAAGGTAATGCTCCGTCAATGTTATTTCTTCGCCGATGGTGATATATTCCCGCCCCTGGTTCAGCGAGATTTTGTAAAACTGGGATAGATGATTTAGCTGTTTGCTGACCGCATCATTTGATTCCCGCATGGCCAGCGCGGAAATTCCCGACAACGTGTTGTATAAGAAGTGAGGATTAATCTGGCTTTGCAAGAGGGTAAGCTGGACTTTTTTTGTTTGGATCTCTTTTTCATGCGCATCGTTGACCGCTGTATCGAGCTTTCGCGCCATCCGGTTGATTGCTGCCGATAGCTGGCTCATTTCATCAAATCCCGGCAGTTCTTCCTGATAGCGCAGGTTTTTTTCTTCAATCATGCGGATTTGGCGGTTGAGCAGATGGACGCGCCCGGAAAAATAGCGGGATATTGCCAGTATCAGAATGAATGTAACGGCAAAACAAATTGTGGAAATCAGCACAATCTGCCGGATAGTAGCGTCGACGCCATCCAGTATATCGCTTATGGCAACAACTCTAACGATATTCCATCCATTTTGCGTGGTGGTAGCAGCGATGACTTTTCCATATTCCCGGATGAATATGGTATGTCCCCGCTGCTGCCCATTTGTGAGAAACGCTTCTCCCAAAACATCATGAAGCCCCACGCCGGACATCGAGTGGTCGCTGGATGTCATGATGACGCCGTTCTCATTGGCGATATAGACCTGGGCCTGTTTCCATCCGGTAGTCTCCGCATGGAGGGAAGATTCTTCTATTTCAATCACAAGATAGCCGTAAGGAAAGCTTTGGTTATTGTAATTCAGCATACGTCCCAAAGAAAATACCCGCTCGCCTTTGCTGCTTATGTAAGTTTCGCGGTATAGAATATTTCCGTGGGAATTTTCGCTGCCGAGCAGCCAATCAACCCGGCTGTCGCCCGCGCGAATATGCTGGATGAATTTGCCGTCTTCCGGCATACTTTCGTTTGGGATAAAAATTGTGATGCCCGATAGGCTGCTGTTTGCGGCAAGCAGGCTGTAAAAAGTATCGTTGATGTGCCGGTAGGCCGTGACGAAATCATAGTCCTGCCGATAGTTTGTGATGAGATAATTCCGAAGCCTTGTGTCCGTATAAAGAAGCGATGAAACTTGTTCATAAGATTTCAATCGGCTTTCAATGCGCCCGCCGATTTGCCGGTTGTCCATCGCCATATTTTCGTAGGCGTTTTCCATCAATATGCGGTTGGTCTGTGAATAACTGTACACAGCTAAAAAAACGTTTGGTAAAATCCCTGCCACGAATAAAAGCAGGAACAGCTTGCCCATCATGGGCATATTGACAAAACCTTCGGCAAGCCTGCTCTTTATCCGCTTCATTGCAATCCACCCGTGCGATATTGTTGCGGCGTGATACCGTGCTGCTTCAGGAATTGCATACAAAAATAGGAAGGGTTCGTATATCCTACCATTTGTGATATTTTGCGGATTGTCAGTTTAGAATCGAGCAGGAGCTTTTCGGCGCGGCGCATCCGCTCTTTCGTCAGAGTTTCCAGAACCGTATCGCCGGTATATTTTTTATAGATGCTGCGCAGGTAATTGGGCGAATAATTCACGGCCTGCCCCAATTCCTCAATCGAAAATGCCCGGTCGCAGTTCATTTCAATATACTCCTTGATTCTCCGGACAATAAGGATATGGCTGTCCGCTTGAATCGCCTTATCCGTATCCAAAGCCAAAGCGGTGATATGCCGCGTGACAATACTTTTCAGAAGCGCGATGCTTTCGATTCCAAGCAGATGGTTGAAAAACGAGGGCTTGAGCCGGATATGCAGTTCGGCCACATTTGGGGAGAGGACAGACGACGCATACAACCGGTCAAGGAGGTTCATGGTTTGATTGTGCAGGTCGTCCACATCCGGTTCCGCATAAAAATCAGCCACCAGCTTTTCTATTTCCTGCACTTTATTTTGTCGGACAGCTTCTAATATTTGAGAGAATTTTTTGCCGGGATAATCGGCTGGCCGGTTTGGAATTTCCGATTGCGACCATTCTTGATAAAATATGATTTGCCCCGGCCCATTGCGATATACATACCGGCCGCTATAGCGTTCCAAATCAGAGAGGATTTCGGGTATACTGTTGGGCTCTATCGGGTTGCGATACAGGCAAACCGTAACAAACTCCTGCAACCCCTGATTTTCTTGCTTCCACTCGCATACCTGAGCCTCCGGGCTACCGGATGTAATAAGCACATATTTACTTTCTCTCACCGCCGCCAGTACACCACCAACACAGCCGGCCAGCCTAGAAAACATTTTTTGATATCGGGAAAGAGTAAAATATTTATTCCCGTCGATGCCCGTCAAAAATTTCAACTCGTTGATTACAAGCAAGGTAATATAGAAAAAATGAACACCGGGAAAGCAGTTTGAAAAAGAGTGTAAAAGCTTTTCCGCATCGTCTTGCAATATATTTTCCTTGTCGTCATACATCCGCCGCATCCAATCCGCTATAATCGTTTTATCGGAATGGAGCGAGCCGCGGTCTTCATCGCACCGTTTTTTCACAGCGGCCATGAGCCGGCGGAGCTCATCCAGTTCCACGGGTTTCATCAGGTAATCCATCGCGTTGACATGAAGCGCGGCCTTCATATACTCAAACTGATTGTATCCGCTTAAAAAGATGATGCGGATTTCAGGATAGGTTTGGTGGACAGCCTTGGAAAGCTCGATACCGTCCATAAAAGGCATACGAACGTCTGTAACTAAGACGTCCGGCTTATCGAGTTCGATTTTAGCCAAGGCGTCTTTGCCGTTTTTTGCAGTGGCGCTGACAAGAAACCCGAGGGATTCCCAGTCTATGTGGCGCTCAAGCAGCTCTAGCTCAAGATATTCGTCGTCAACAAGCATAACTTTATACATCGCACCCTCCCAGACAGACCTGGTAAAACAATTATAGCATACAAGCAAATTACAGCACAATGCGGCCGGGTATAAACTGCGGTTGTTTGAGGCACAAATTGTTCATTTGAGTTATTGAATTGTATCAAATTGAGGCGATATAATGAAATCAGGATTACGATAAGGGGCTTTGCGTTATGAAACAAGGGCTTTGGCAAAGAGTCTTGGCGCATAAATATTTTTATATTATGATTCTGCCGGCGGCTGTGCTGACGTGTTTATTCTCCTATCTGCCGCTGGTGGGATTATATATGGCTTTTGTGGATTTCCAGCTTCAGCTTGGGAACTTCTGGCCGTCGCTTTTTCAAAGTGAGTTTGTAGGGCTTCAATGGTTTGAATTCTTTTTTGCCGGGCAGGATTTTTACCGTGTCCTGCGCAACACGCTGGTATCCGGCGTGCTGTCTCTTTCGTTATGTATGGTAATGTCGATTTTATTTGCGGTTATGCTCAACGAATGCCGATACCAGCCTTTTAAACGCGTAGTACAAACAACATCGTATCTGCCGTACTTTATTTCATGGGTCATCGCCGCTAACATCATTGTGACGCTGCTATCCTCCGGGGGCGCGGTAAATCAAATGCTGCTCAGGATTGGATTGATTGATGAAAGTATTTTGTTCCTTCAAGAGGGCAAGTATTTCTGGGGGATCATTGCCGTTTCTAACACATGGAAAGAGATGGGCTACAACACAATCATGTATCTTGCGGCAATTGCCGCAATCAGCCCCGAGCTGTTTGAGGCCGCGCAGGTTGACGGGGCCGGGCGGCTGCGGCAGATTTGGTATATCTTGCTGCCTTGTCTGAAACCGACTATCATCATCCTGCTTATCCTTAACGTCGGAAATCTGCTCAACACCGGGTTTGACCAATATTTTCTTTTGGGCAATCCCCTGACCAGGGAATTTTCAGATGTAATAGATACCTATTCTTTCCGGTATGGCATTCAAAATGGCATGTATTCCTATGCCACGGCGGTCAGCCTGTTTAAATCGGTGGTTGCATTTATCCTGGTAATAAGCGTAAATCGAATCGCAAAAACAATGAAAACAAGCCACTTATTCTGATGGGAGGGTTTGCATGAGAAAAGCCGGGGCCATGGATAGATTATGGCAAACGATTGTCTACATATTCCTGCTGCTTATTTTTATCGTGACGTTTTTCCCTTTTTGGAACATATTGGTGCTTTCCCTGAATGATGCAAGCGATACATTGCGGGGCGGGGTATCTTTGTGGCCCCGCGCGTTCTCTTTAGACAGCTACAGGGCGGTATTCGCAAATGAAGCGATACTCCCTGCCGCGGGCGTGTCGGTTTTACGGACAGTCATCGGCGTCCCTCTGACGGCGATTGTTATTTCCCTTTTAGCATATGGGCTCAGCAAGCGGACCTTGCCGGGACGCAAACCGATTACATTATTTTTCATCCTTACCATGTATTTCAGCGGCGGATTGATTCCTTCTTACATGGTAATCAGGTCTTTGGGGTTAATTGACACCTTTCAAGTGTTTATCTTTCCGGGGCTTGTGAATGTGTTTTGGATGATTCTGGTACGCACTTACATGGAAAGCTTGCCCGTTGAAATGGAGGAATCTGCTAAACTTGACGGCGCTAATGATTTAGTGATTTTCGCGCGGATTATCATACCCCTGTGCGTACCTGTCATCACGACGATAGTGCTGTTTTCCGCCATTTACCACTGGAACGCCTGGTATGATTCTTACATCTACACCAATAAACAAAGCCTGACCACGTTATCGGCGGAGCTTGTGCGGATTCTCAACCAATATCAAACCGGGGGCATGCTGACCGCGGCGCAACAGCTCGCGCAGGACTCCAAGCGGGTTCCGGTTTCCAGCGAGAGCATCCGCATGGCTGTGACAATGGTGACAACAATCCCGATTATAATGATATATCCTTTCCTGCAAAAATACTTTATCAAAGGCATGATGGTTGGCGCAATCAAAAGTTAAAGGGGAGATTACATGGCGATTATAACGTTTATAGGCGCAGGCAGCAGTATTTTTGTAAAGAACATTGTCGGCGATTGCATGATGGCGCCTTCGCTCAAAAATTCCTGCTACCGGTTGATGGATATTGATGAAAAAAGGCTGGCGCAGTCTAAAAAGCTTTTGGACAGCCTGAATGAAACGCTTGGCTCCCATGCGCGGATAGAGGCGTACACAGACCGCCGCAAGGCGCTCAAAGACGCCGATTACGTTATCAATGCGATTGCGGTTGGCGAGTATGATCCTTTTATTAAATCAGATTTTGAAATCCCCGAAAAATACGGGCTGGAACAGACGGTAGCCGACACCTTGGGGATAGGCGGGTTGTTCCGGGCTCTCCGTACGGTTCCGGTTATGCTGAGTACAATGCGCGATATGGAGGAGCTTTGCCCAAGCGCCTGGTATCTCAACTACACAAACCCTATGGCAATCGTAACCGGCGCGGTTCAGCAAAGCAGCGGTATCAAGAGCGCCGGGCTTTGCCACAGCGTACAGGTATGCGCGCAAGACCTTTTAAGGGAGCTTGACATGCCCGCCGGCAATCTGGCATGGAAAATCGGCGGAATCAACCATCAGGCGTGGATGCTGGAGATTACGCAAAACGGCAAGGATATATACCCTGAAATCCGCCGCCGCGCCGCCGCCCGGGCTGACAGTCACGACAATATGGTGCGCTACGAATTGATGCGGGTGTTCGGGTACTATCTGACGGAATCCAGTTCTCACGGCTCCGAGTACCTGCCTTATTATCATAAGAAAAATTATCCTGAACTGAAACAAAAATACAACCTGCCTACCGACGGTTATAAAAATTGGGGCAAAGGGAAGGCACAGTATTGGCAGGAGGTCAATGACCTTATCGAAAACAAAAATCTCACCCATACCCGCAGCCCGGAATATCTGTCTTATATTTTAGAGGCGATTGAAACCAATGTGCCTTATGAAATAGCCGGAAATGTTTTGAATACAGGGCGGTTCATTCCAAACCTGCCGGACAAGGCTTGCGTGGAGGTTCCGTGTATGGTAAACGGAAACGGCATTACCCCCACATACTTCGGCCCCCTGCCGGAACAATGTGCAGCGCTGAACCGCACGAATATCAACATGCAGCTCATGGCGGTTGAAGCTGCGATGACATGCAAAAAAGAACATGTCTACCACTCGGCTCTGCTTGATCCCCACGCCTCGGCGGAACTTTCGATTGACGACATTATTAAAATGTGTGACGAAATGCTGGAATTCAATAAAGAATTTATTAACATAAAATAAAACTTATTATACGAGGAGGATACTTATGAAACGCAGTACAGCGCGAAAAACTATTCTGGCGATGTTTCTTGCCGTTACCATCGTCCTGTCCGCTTGCGGCAGCGGTGGCGAAGCCCCACAGACTACTGCAGCCGCACCGGCAGCGAATGAAAACACAGGAACACAGCCTGCGGAAAGCTCCACGGGCAGCGGCCTGATTACGTTGACATTCTTTGACAAAAACACCGGAGACGCCTTTGTGAACCCGGTGGCTGAGAAAATCACCGAGATGACCGGCATTTTTGTGGAAATTCAACAGCCGACAGGGAACCCGGAGGAGAAACTCAGCCTGATGCTGGCAAGCGGGGATTTGCCGGATATCGTTCTTATGGACCGCCGCAGCGATATTGTGAACAAGTATATTGCGGCAGGGGGATTAATTGCCCTCAATGACCTGATTGACCAGCACGGCCCGGATATTCAGTCAATGTATGGCGATGTGTTGAATAAAAGCCGTTATGAAGACGGCAAGAATTATTTTCTAAATAATTGGTACGGCGTTGACCCCGACCCTGACCGGGGCATTAATATCCGTATGGATTTGCTCAAGGAAATGGGCTACGGTGAGCAAGCGGAACGCGGGGATTATTTCACACAGCAGCAGTTTGTTGAGATGCTGACCACTTTCAAGAACCAGTATTCCGGCGACGGCAGCACGATTCCATTTACCATCAACGGCGAGTACATGGAAACCGTTCTCAGCACCTTTAGGGGCATGTATGGTATGAAGCATTACTATGAGACCGGCAACCAGCTCCAGCTGGATGTCCGTGACCCTAAGTATCTGGATATGGTCAAGTTTATCAATCAGCTTTACCGGGACGGCCTGCTCGACAGGGAATGGGCTATAAACAAAGAGGATTTATTCAAGCAAAAGCTTATCAGCGGACAGGTAATGGCTGCTAACGGCGGACTTCCCGACGAGCCTAACAGTATTTTCCGGGACGATGAAGGGGAAGATACTGACAAGCAGTTCTATATGTTCAAGGTAGTAGCGGACGGCGTAAACCCCAACGCCACCACATACAGCCCCCGCAGTTCACTGGGATGGGACGCGATAGGAATTACAGCCTCCAATAAACACCCCGAAGAGACTATTAAATTTATGAATTATCTGGCAAGTGAAGAAGGTCAATACCTCCTCATGTGGGGCGTGGAAGGCTTGCACTGGGATTTCACGGACGGCAATCGCCAGCCCAAACCGGAAATAATACCCGGATTCAGAAACGATTGGGGTGCTTACTCCAAAGAAACTGGTATACGCAAATGGACTTGGTTTATCAAAAACGGCTACGGCTCGGATGGCACGCCCTTTGACGTAGTCACGAGGTATGACATTGATAAAATCAGAGCCCATGCCCGCGTATCTATGGTGGATTCCGTCTGGGACACCGCGCAATATGACAACCTTGGCCCTCTCGGCGGTACTCCCGACGCACTTGCAGAACAAAAACTCAGGGACATCATTGACCAAGGTTTTTCCAAGATGGTATATGTGTCCAGCGAGGCGGAGGTTGAAATCGAATACAACAATATGATTGCTGAGCTTGAGGCAAATAACGCTTCTGCAATTGAGGCGATTTACAGCAGAAATTATCAAGACCGTTTACAGCTTCAAGGGTAAATTTGCCTAAATGCTTTCATAAAACGTCTATATCTATAGCCACTTTTATTTTCGGTAAAAGTGGCTATAGATAAATATATAAATAGGCAGTGCGGACGCAGCGGCGCTTTCAATCGTATGAAAAAAGCAAGGAAAGTAAAATATTGACTATATCATTTTGCTTATTATTATGATATATATTTTGTTAGCAGGAAATTATGCGCAAATAAGCAATCGGGGGAAATTTAGAAGGGTTTCAAGCGCGGAATCCGAAACACTTTATTGTTATCATACATACGGAAAGCGGGGATTATCATGACACATCGCGAAAACGCACTAGCTGTCCTAAATTATGAGAAGTATGATAAAATGCCAATCGTCTCCTTTGGTTATTGGCATGAGACCTTGGACAAATGGGCGGGCGAAGGGCATATCACAGAGGAAGAAGCGGGGGATTACCGCATAAATGGCGATAACGGACCGGCTGACCGCTCTGTTATGAAAAAGCTGGGTTTTGATTTTAACTGGAATTCCTGCATCGGCGCAAAGGCGGACTTGTTTCCACAATTCGAGGAAAAGGTTTTGGAGGAGCGCCCGGATGGCAGCAAAGTGATGCGCGACAGCATGGGGTTAATAGTTTCGATAAAGCCGTTGACGGTATCTATCCCCGGCGAAATCGGCACATGCCTCACCGGGCGCGATGCATGGGAGAAGGACTATCTGCCGCGTATGAAATGGTCGGATAAGCGAGTAGACTTCGACGGGCTAAAAGATTTCATGACGGTTGAAGGCAGGGAAATCCCGGTTGGAATCCATTGCGGGTCGCTTATGGGGACGATGCGCAATTTGCTGGGTGTTGAGGAATTCAGCTACCTGTATGTTGACGACGAAGGCCTGTTTATCGAAATCGCCGGCACTTTCTCGGAGCTTTCGCATAAAAGCGTCAAGACAATGCTGGAAAGCGGCGCTAAATTTGACTACGCCCACTATTGGGAGGATATCTGTTTTAAAAACGGCCCTCTAATCAGTCCTGCGGTCTTTGACAAGATTGTAGGCCCCCATTACAAAAAGACTACAGATTTACTAAAAAGCTACGGTATCAACATTGTCTCGCTGGACTGCGACGGATTGATTGACCTGCTGATTCCCACATGGATTCATAACGGCGTAAACACGATGTTCCCAATTGAAGTCGGTACATGGGGCGCCAACATCGCCCCTTGGCGTGAGAAGTACGGCCGCGAGCTTCGCGGCGTGGGCGGCATGAACAAAACCGTGTTCGCCCATGACTACGCGGCGGTTGACGCTGAGATTGAGCGCCTGAAGCCTTTGATTTCTTTAGGCGGGTATATCCCATGCCCCGACCACAGAATTGCGCCTGACGCCAAATTTGAGAATGTACAGTATTACTGCGGGCGGATCAGGGAGCTTTCGTTATAACAAGCGGGTTTTTTATAAATGTTACCGGCATCATAAGCCGCAGATACGTTGTATCTGTGGTTTGTTATGCCGATATAATACATGATATAATAAATATGATTTACTCTTTACTTCATGCAAAGGAGCCCGTGGGATGAGTAAGCTGCCCAAGGTTAGAATATCGGTGCTGACCATACTGCTGACCCTGTTTTTAGTGGTAATCCTGCCGATGTATTTGCTCGGGTACGGAATCTACCAGTGGGGCTACCGCATGACTACAGATGAGATTACCCAATCCCTTTATACCAGGGCGTCGTTTGTTATCGCAACCCTGGATACGGAGCTTAACAGAATCCGAAAGGTACATCAGGAGTTCCTCAATGATTCAGACTTGTATTATTATGTGAACGCTTTGTCTATCATGAGCCGATATGAAAGGACATCCAGCCTTCTTTCCATTGAAAAGCGGCTGGGGCTGGTTCAAGACAGTTCGGCATATATCGAAGAGGTAACGCTTTGGATGCCGCGGCTTCCGTATATGGTGTCATCCTCCCGAGGGGTAGACCCTGCGACAGATGATTGGCAGACGCTGATGGACGCCCCTGTCATTTCCCATATGGCCGGGATTTCGGTTTATGAAGGCAGTCTCTATCTCTGCGCAGCATACCCGCCGGGCGTCTGGTATCAGGGCTATGTACCCCAGTATATTCTTGCCGTCAAGCTTTCCAACGAAAGGATTATGGAGGACCTGATGTCTTTTAACCTATACCCCGACAGCGGGACGCTGCTTCAATCGGAGGATCAGGCGTTCCGGCTTAAGACAGGGCGGGATATCGGCGTAACGGGTGATGAATCAAGAAACGGCCTTGCTGTCCGCGCGTTCAGCACGGATGACCAAGAGGTGTTCCTTTTGGCAAGCGTTGATTCCGATTTTCTAAACCTTGAAATGCACACGTATGTGTCTGAACAGATTATTTACAGCGGGCTGGACACTTACCGCAATTTTTTCGCTGTGTTTACGATAGCCGCTATCCTGTTAATCCTCGCGTTTTTCTGGTTATCAAGGCGGCTGGTCAGCGAGCCTGTTCGCAGGCTTGTAGGTTCACTAAAGCAAGTGGAGAACGGCAAGCTGGATGTACGGATTGACTACAGGGCAAACGACGAATTCGGTTATCTTTACACCACATTTAACCAGATGGTTGAATCACTTTCCAATATGCTTGAAATCAACACCCGGCAGCTGATGCTGACACAGGAGGCGGAGCTGCGCCAGCTTCAAGCGCAGATTAACCCCCACTTTCTGCACAACAGCTTTTTCATCCTCTACCGGATGGCGAAGGATGAGGACTATGAAAACATAAGCGAATTCCTCACATACTTATCGGAATATTACCGCTATGTGACCCGCAACGCCAGTATGAAGGCGGATTTATCCGACGAGGACGGACATGCCCGGCGTTATGTGCAAATCCAGCTTATCCGCTTCGGCAAGCGCATATCGGCGGAATTTTCGCCCCTTCCCGAAGCGCTTGGGGGATTTAAGGTGCCAAGGCTGATTCTGCAACCGTTGCTTGAAAATGCATTCCAGCACGGATTTAAGGATACCATTTCAGGCGGGCTTCTGCGGGTGTGGTATGAGGAACGTGACGGGAAAATCTATATTCATGTGGAGGACAACGGTTCCGGCATTGACGAAAAGCACCTGAGTGAGCTGCAAGGCAAGCTGCGGGCCGCGTCAAACGCCGATATGGAGCGCAGCGGTATCGTTAATATCCACCAGCGGCTGCGGATATGCTTTGGGGCGGATTATGGACTCAAAGTTGAAAGCCTGCCGGGAAGCGGCTCGCGGTTTACGCTGGTACTGCCCAAAGATGATAAGGGGGCTTGACATGTACAGGGTTTTGATAGTTGACGATGAAGCCTTCATCACCGACAGCCTCGCTTTCATGCTTGAAAATCAGCGCGAGCCGGAGCTTGAAGTCATAAAAACTTATTCCGCCCCCGAAGCGATAGATATGCTGAACCGCACAGCATTCCATATTGTGGTGACCGACGTTGAAATGCCGGGGCAATCCGGCGTAGACCTGCTGAAGGAGATTCACGTGAAATGGCCGTCATGCCAGGTCGTATTCCTGACAGGACATGATAACTTCCAGTATGCCCATCAGGCAATGCGGTATAACGTGGTGCGTTATGTTTTAAAAAACGAAGGCGACGATATATTGCTTGAGGCAATAACAGAATGTATCAGGCGCATAAAAAAGGAACAGGCCAGCACTGGTTGCCCGCTTAATACCAGTACCGTAAACGGCCATAGGGCTGAAAAAGGGGGCCGCGAGCTTATGTGGCGGCATATGGAATCCCGGCAGGCCTTGAACGGCCTGGCGGCACAGTGGAAGGCCACGAAGCTCTGCCTGAGCCCGGACAAGGGCGTCATGCTCATGGCGGGATGTACCCGGGATTTGATAAGCGAGGATACCTTGGACGCATTACATTCAATCGTCACGGCAAAAATTGGGCATGCGGTGTTAAGTGAGGCGGTGTCCATGGGCGAAAAGCTGTGTATTTGGTTTATGCAGCCCACGGAAAAAGGCAACCGCATCCATGCCCTCGCAGCCATCAAGGGGCTCGCCGAAAACATTCAAGAAGCGGTCAGGAGCAGCTTGTCCCTTCGGGTCACCTTCATTCTGGACGAAGAGGAAATTTCATGGCAAATGGCGCCGGAACGATTGGAGGCCCTTCAAGGAATCGCCCGCAAACACCTGGAGGAATATACCGGCATCGCTCTGGCCGGCTCCCGCTTTTTTACAGAGCAACAGGGGAAGCCCGGCGAGAGCGGCGGCGCATTTGTCGGGCATGTGCTGAACTATATCCGGGAAAATCTGGGCAGCGACCTGTCTTTAACGGCACTCTCCGAGCTGGTATACCTCAACCCCTCTTACCTGTCACGGCGTTTTAAGGAAATCACAGGCAGAAATTTGACGGATACGATTCTGGAGCTTCGCATGGAGGAGGCTTGCCGCCTGCTCAGAAATACCGCCGGCCGCGTGAAAAATATTGCCGCAGGGCTGGGCTATGGATCCGCCGCTCATTTTTCCAGGATATTCAAAAAGGAGATGGGGATTACGCCCCAGGAATACAGGGATGGCACAAAATAGTAAAAAGACAGCAAGGAATGTAAAAAAGCCGTCATATACAAAACATTCATAAGTCATATATAATTGTTTATAAGAACTGTATGTTTTGTATCTTTTTATTATTGGAGGGTCAATTATGTACACAAAAAAGGCATGGGTTGCCATTTGCATTTCTGTTTTACTGGCAATAAACATCTTTGCGGGGTGTGGCGTACCGGACAGCGACCCCGCCCCGGCGCAAAATCAAGGCTCCCCGGCGGCTGACAGCGGCAGCGCCGCCGCACCCGATGCTTCTGCAGACACCGGCACCTTTGGCAAATACCCCGAAACCGTGACCATTACTTCCGTCAAAAATCTGGGTGTAGCGCCCCTCGAATTCCCCGAGGGCGATTTGCTCGAGGACAATGTTTGGACTCGTTACTATAAAGAAAACCTCAACATTGAAATCGACTGGCTTTGGAGCACCCTTGAGTCACAATATGACCAGAAAGTCAACATTGCCATTACATCAGGCGATATTCCCGATTTTATGATGCTGAGAAATGCAAACCAACTGAAAATGATGTACGAGAATAATCAGCTTTATCCGGTTGCCGACCTGATAGAAACATATGCCGCCCCTTTTACAAAAGAGGTGCTGTATTCCGACGGCGGGCTTGGCATAGAATCGGCGTCCTTTGACGGTACATTATATGCAATACCGGATATCGAATCGGGGCTGATGAGCTCGCCGGTGCTGTGGGTGCGCACCGACTGGCTTGAGAACCACGGCCTTGAAATCCCCACAACAAAGGAAGAATTCTTGAAAGTGGCGGAGGCTTTTTCCACAGGAAATACATATGGCCTTGGTGTAAACAAGGATTTGTTTGATACCGGCTACGCCGCCCTGGAAGGGTTTTTCAACATGCACGGCGCGTTTGACAATACTTGGTTTGAGAGAGACGGCGGCCTCGTCTACAGTAACATCCAGCCCGAGGTCAAAGACGCCCTTGAAATGCTCCAGGCTATGTACGCAAACGGTTGGATTGACCCCGAATTTGGTGTTAAGGATAACGACAAAGTCAATGAGGACGTCAACGCCGGTAGGATTGGGATGATGTTTGGCGGCTTCTGGAATGCTGTAATGTTTAACCCTGCAAAGGTTGCCGACCCCACTTTTGAGTGGATGCCTGTCGCGATACCCGAAGTCCTTAACGGCAACGGCAAGGCCCAGATGCCTTTCGGCACCAAGTATTGGTATGCAATCAGCGCGGATTGTAAGAATCCCGAAGCGATTATCCGTTTGCTTAACGTCCAGCTTGAGAAAGCCTATGGCGAGACCGCGGAGCCTACGGTATTTAACATCACCCCTGAAGGCTACGGCCCATTCTTCTATAACACCTTTACCTTGGAACCTCCCATGAAGAATTTCAATGCCGCCGAGAAAGTCACCAAAGCGATTGAAACCGGCGATACCTCCGCCCTCAACCTAGAAGAGCTAAATTACTATGAAATGTCCATGCTTAGCCTTGGGGGCGATCATACCAACAACAACTGGCATCAACTGAAAATGTTTGGGCCTCTTGGCTCCCTGACGGTTCAAAAGAGTTACTGGGACAGTGGAAACACGGTGACGAACGCTTTCTACGGCGCCCCTACCCCCACAATGGTAGAGAAGCTTTCTACCTTAAAGACCCTGGCATTAACCGATTTCACAACCATCATCATGGGCGGCGACATCAGCGGTTTTGATACTTACGTAAGTAACTGGAATGCCCTTGGCGGCGCTGAGATTACAGCCGAGGTTAACGAGTGGTACAGAGACAAGTAAGCATCTTCACATTTTGCGGGGGAGGGGCATCCAGCCGCTCCCCCCGTTACTTATTAAACTCCTTGCAAAACTTATCGGAGGTTTGCCATGAACACGCCACAAACAACCATCGCGCCACCGGCTGCGGCAAAGAAGCGCCGCGCCGCATGGCTGCGTAACCTGCCGCTGCACATCATGCTTTTTCCCGCTGTGGGTTTGCTGCTCGTTTACAGCTACATTCCGCTTTTTGGCAATGTGATGGCTTTCCAGAGGTTCCGCCCCAATCTGGGCTTTCTTCGCTCCGAATGGATTGGGCTTGCCAATTTCCGCTATATATTGGCGCTGCCGGACACTATGCAGGTTTTATGGAACACTTTTTTTATTGCGATAATGAAAATTATTGCTGGGATTATCATCCCGGTTGTTGTCGCATTATTGCTGAATGAGCTGCGAAATATACGGTACAAGCGCATTGTGCAGACTGTAATCTATTTCCCCTATTTTTTGAGCTGGGTTGTCCTGTCGGGAATCTTCATCGACCTTTTGTCCCCGTCCCAGGGGATTATCGGGCGCGCCTTTATCGCAATGGGGCTGGAACCCATCTTCTTTTTGGGGAACGCGCAGATTTTTCCGTATACGATGGCCGCCACAGAAAGCTGGAAGTCGTTTGGCTTTGGTACAATTGTATACCTTGCCGCGCTTACAGGCATTGACCCCAATCTTTATGAGGCTTCGGAAATCGACGGCGCGAACCGGTGGAAGCAGACGCTGCATATCACGCTGCCAGGGCTTAGGCCGATTGTGCTGCTCATGTCGGTACTGGCGATGGGCAACGTGCTCAACGCGGGCTTCGACCAGATTTTCAACCTTTACAGCCCGCAGGTATATTCCACCGGCGATATTCTGGATACCCTTGTATACCGTCTGGGCCTTGTAGACGCCCAGTATGGCGTCGCTACGGCGGTGGGGTTGTTTAAATCCTTGATTTCGTTTGTTATGTTGACGATTTCGTATATTATCGCGTATAAGTATACCGATTACCGGGTGTTTTAAGAAAGGTAGGGAAAATGAAAAAAAACACAATCGGAATGCGGGTTTTCGCCGTGTTCAATTATATATTTCTTACGGCGGTTGCTTTGACCTGCCTGTTGCCGATGCTCAACCAGCTCGCGATTTCGTTGAGCGCAAGCCCGGCGGTGGCTGCCGGCAGCGTATTCCTGTGGCCTGTGGATTTCACGCTGGAAAGCTACGGGTATATGGCGGGAAAACCGGAGTTTTTCAGGTCGCTCGGGGTATCGGCGCAGCGTTTGTTGCTTGGCGTTCCGTTGAGTATGCTAGTTTCTGTTCTTGCGGCATACCCTTTGTCACGCCAGGTTCATGAGTTTCATGCGCGGAAATATTACATCTGGTATTTCATCATCCCCATGATGTTTTATGGCGGGCTGATTCCGTCCTACATGGTCGTCCGCAACACAGGGCTCATCGACAGCATCCTTGCTCTCGTGGTTCCCTGCGCGATTAACGTCTTCAACATCATTCTGCTCATGAACTTCTTCCGCTCCATCCCCAAGGAAATAGAAGAGGCGGCGGCAATTGACGGCGCAGGGCACATGAACACCCTGTTTCGTATTATTCTGCCCGTGTCGGCGCCGGTGTTGGCGACCGTGCTTTTGTTCTTTATTATCAACCACTGGAACGCCTGGTTTGACGGGCTGATTTACATGAACGCCCCGACAAACTATCCGCTCCAGACTTATTTGCAGACGCAGGTGGTGGGGCAAGACATCATGTCTCTTGAAAGTATGCGGGACGTCCGCCAGATTGCGAATATTTCGGATCGTACCGGAAAAGCGGCACAGATTTTCCTTGCGGCGATTCCGGTATTGATTGTGTATCCGTTCCTGCAAAAATATTTTACAACCGGCATTGTTATGGGCAGCGTTAAAGGATAATTTAAGAAAGAGGGAGAAATTGCATATGAAAAAAATTGTTTTTATCGGCGCGGGCAGCATAGTCTTTACCAGAAATTTAGTCCGCGACATCTTCACATATCCGGAATTTGCCGATTGTGAGATTGCACTGGTTGATATTCATAAAGAGAAGCTGGAAATGGTAAAAAAAGTGGTTGAACACATGATTGCCCAAGGAAAACATCCTGCCAAGGTGACTGCGGCGACCGAACGGCGGCAAGTCCTTCCGGGGGCCGACGGCGTTATCATCACCGTCGCGGCGGGAAACTCCGGCTCCGCCCATATCGATCTTGAAATCCCCATGAAGTATGGCGTTGACATTTGCGTGGGGGACACCCGGGGCCCGGCCGGTATTTTCCGGATGCTCCGTACTTTGCCGCTCCTGCTGGATTTGTGCGCCGATATTAGCGAGCTTGCGCCAAACGCAATCGTGCTCAACTACACAAATCCAATGGCGATGCTTTGCCGGGCGCTGCAAGAAAAAACAGACCTGCAAATCACCGGCCTGTGCCACAGTGTGCAGGGCACAATCGCGATGCTGGCCCGCTGGATTGGCGCGCCTGTGAAGGAGATTTCCTACCTGTGCGCCGGTATCAACCATCAGGCGCATTACATCAAGCTGGAATGGAATGGCAAGGACATGTACCCTCTGCTTAAAGAGGCGATGAAAAATCCTGCAATCCTTAACGAGGAACAGGTCCGCAATGAGATGTTCCTGCAACTCGGATATTATGTAACGGAATCAAGCGGCCACGCGTCCGAGTATGTCGCTTGGTTCAGGAAGCGCAAGGATCTGCTGGAACAATTCTGTACCCACGGCACAGGATGGAATCCGGGGCTTCATGAGATGGGGACGGATTTCGGCGCCCATCATGATGATTGGCGGGAAGAGTTCCCCAAATGGCTAAAAGACGATATTGACCTCAACAGGGGAGAGGAGTATGCCTCCGGTATATTTAACGCATGTTTCGGCGATCAAACCCCTTTCTTGTTTAATGGCAACATGCGCAACTTCGGCATCATAGACAACCTGCCCTATGGCTGTTGTGTAGAGGTGCCCGTCGCCGCGTCAAAGGACGGTTTGCAAGCCATTCATGTCGGCGGCATTCCGGATGCGCTTGCTATCATAAACACGCAGAACGCCCTGTGTGAAGAACTGGCCGTTAAAGGTTTCTTCGGCGCGAGCAGGGAGGATATTTTCCACGCAATCTGTATGGACCCGCTAACGAGCGCAGTTTTAAGCCTTGGCGAAATAAGAAAAATGACGGATGAGATGTTCGCGGCGAACATCGAATTCCTCCCCATGTTCAAATAATCGCTTTTACCGCGGCAATGAAATGTTCATATTGAAAGGCGGCCTGTAAAAATGCTGCAAATATTTGAAAAAGATAAAATATTCCATCTTTTCACCGAAAAGGTATCATACCTTTTTCAAGTAAAGGAAGACAGCGCACGCAATCTTTATTTCGGAAAAGCGATTGACGGTGCGGACGCGGCGGCGCTTTCATCACTTGGTTTTCACAGTTCCTTTGATATGGATGTGCGGGCCGAACGGGAAGAATACGCATTGTGGAATGGACACGGCTTCCACCTCCCTTGTCTGCAAGCACGCGGCGAGCCCGGCCGGGCGCTCTTCTGTACATATAAAGGCTATGAAGCCGAAGAAGACGCGAAAGCAGACAGGCTGGATATAATACTGGAAGACAGGGCCATGGGGCTTAGCGTTCTTATGCGATATATCCTTCACCGCGATAACGGAATGATTGCGAGAAATGTTATCCTTACCGCGCAGAAGAAAATCTGGCTGGACAGGGTGATGAGTGCGGCGGTTTCTTTGCCGGCGGGACAAGAAAGTACAGCCCGATGGCTAACAGGTAAATGGATGGGAGAATTTCGCATAGTCGAAAGCCCCGTTAATATTGGAGTTCTGACATTGCAAAGCAAGCGAGGAATCCCCGGCCCGCACTTTAACCCCTCTGTTGCATTAGCCGAACCATGCGCGAACGAAACCGGGGGCCGCGTCTGGTACGGTGCGCTGGCATACAGCGGCAACTGGTCAATCCAGATTGAAAAGACAATCTTCGGCAACACGCATATTGTCGCCGGAATCAACGATTTCGACTTCGAGATGGTTTTGGAGCCGGGAGAAAGCTTTGAAACCCCGGCATTCTATACCGGATTTACCGAGGATGGGTTTGGCGGCATGAGCCGCGATATGCATCGTTTTATCCGAGAGAAAATCCTGCCCCGGCAAACACTGCGCCCAGTGTTATTTAACAGCTGGGAGGCCACTGCTTTTAATGTCCAGGTTGATGGACAGAAAAAACTGGCGGAACAAGCTGCGCATATGGGCTGTGAGCTTTTTGTGGTGGATGACGGTTGGTTTGGAGAGCGGCACAGCGATAAAGCCGGGCTTGGAGACTGGTGGGTAAATAAGCAAAAATTCCCGAACGGCCTTTCCGAACTGATAGAACACGTTAAGAGCCTGGGAATGAAGTTTGGCATTTGGGTTGAGCCGGAATCCGTCAATCCGGACAGCGGCTTATACCGTGCCCATCCCAACTGGATTTATCGGTATCCTAATCAAGAGCCGGTTCAGCTTCGCAACCAATACTTGCTGAACTTAAGCTTGCCGCAGGTTCGAGATTATCTCAAAGATATGCTGCATGGCTTACTGTCCGATAACAATATTGATTTTATTAAATGGGATATGAACCGCGCCGTCACCGACCCGCAAAGCGCCATTGGCAACGCAGGTAAATCGCTGTGGTATGCCCATGTGGAAGCAGTGTATTCTCTGTGGAAATCTATACGGGAAAGCTTTCCGCATGTGGAAATGGAGACATGCTCCGGCGGCGGCGGAAGAATCGACCTTGGTATTCTGCACTATGCCGAACAAAGCTGGCCCAGTGACAACACCGACCCTTATACCCGGTTGTTGATTCAGGAAGGCTTCACGCAGCTTTACCCTCCAACCATCATGATGTGCTGGGTCACGGATTCGCCGGGCGGGGAGTGGTCGAAAAGGCCGTTATCTTACCGTTTTCACAGCGCCATGTGTGGAGGGCTTGGCATCGGCGCCGATATATCAAAATTCAGAAAGGAAGAGCTTGAGGAATGCGCTTTTTGGATTAAAAAGTATAAGAGGTGGCGTCATATTATACAACACGGCGACCTTTATCGTTTAAAATCGCCGCGCCAAGGGAATTTTTCAGCGCTTGAATATGTGTCTGCCGATAAAGAAGAAGCGCTGGTATTCCTTTTTGCCAACAGCTTGAAAACAGATGAAATTCTGCCGTCTGTCCGCCTGCTTGGATTAGATAAGGACAGCCGTTATCTTTTGGATTCCGGCGAGGCGTTTGCAGGCGCTACGCTGATGAACGCCGGATTGTGGGCAAATCTTTGCGGGGATTTTGCCAGCCGGGTTATTTATTTGAAAAAACAGCTTAATGAAAGCGATGCCCGTTGATGATTGCAACCATTTCCTCGCGGTGTTCCTTTAACCGAAATACAATCCCCGCTTTTCTTTGTCCAAGACAGCGCATTCTTTCTTGGTCTTTGGCATCATATCAGCTATCGATAACGCCGCCCTTGCGTGTATGATTATGTGTTTGTTGTTATTTCTCAATAATACCAAGCAATTTTGCTTTTAACACTGCATCGGCGGCGTTGTCTACGCCGAGCTTTTTATATGCCCCCATTGTATGCGTGCGGATGGTGTGCAGCGTCAGGCCGGTAATTTCAATCATATCGGCGTTGGCGCATCCGTCTGCTAACAGGGCGACTATTTTTTGCTGTTGTTTTGTCAGCTTTACATTTACAATATCTGGCGCCGGCAACGCACCGGAAACACGCCTTGCCTGTTCGTGGGCGGCAAGGTAAACGCGGTGGATATACTTTGAATCCAGTTTTCCGGCATAGCTTTTCTTTTCCGAATTTTGCCTGAAAATTTTAAGCATCGGCAAAACAGATTCCCCTTCGTCCGCAACGGGGCGGATAAACCCGTGCGGCTGTAAAAGGCAAAGTGCGGCTTCAAGCGCATGGATTGCCCCGTCCCTGTTTGCGCGTTTCCAATGTATGACCGAGAGCAGCGACCACGCTTCGGCGGCGTCCAAAGTGCGGCGAAAATCCTCGCACAGCTTTTTGAGCTTGCTTGCGTATTCAAAGGCTTTTTCGAGTTCGCCGCGAACAATATATGCTCTTGTTGATGTGATATATTGGTATAATTTATAAAGCTCAGGCTCCTTCATTTCCGTAATGAAATAATTCGACAGCCACTCATCGGCAGCTTTGCGGTTTCCTCTTTGCAAATGGTATCTCGTTGTATACGCCTTGAAATTCGGCATGAATTGAAAAGCGTTCGTTTCGGTTATGAAATTTTCAGTATCGTTTACCGCGGCATGGTATGCGTCGTAGTCCCCCATAGCCGCATAAATCGCGGCGATATGGATATGAATGCTGAACGCCACATCCTTGCCGGTTGATTTGTGTATCATGCTTTTTGCGTAATCTGCCTTGTCAAGCGCTTCTTGTAATCTGTTTTGTTCAAGCAGCAAGCCGGAGCGAATCGCCGCCGCTCCTTCTTTGATGATTTTGTTAACAAAAGGCAATACGCTAAAATCTTCTTCAAATACCCGAAATAACGATTCGTCCGCAAGCTCGGAATAATCTGTCATACCGCGATGAATAAAAGGTAAATACAACATATTTAACGGCATATTGATGTCAAGCGCGTTTGCAATGTCCGGTATTTCATAACGCCGCCATAATTGCTGCGTAATGGAGTAACGGTAATCATAATGTGACAGGCCAAAAATTTTTATGGCATGCTCCGGAAACGCTTCTATTAATATGGGCAGCGTTTCTTGCATCCGGTCAAAATAGTATTCAGCTTTCACGGCATTTCCAATAAAGTAGTAATACCACATCTGATCTGTGTATGTATAAGGGCATATCACGCTAATGTTGCGGGGAAGCTCTTCCTCGCTGAAAATTTTGTTGTAGGCAACAAATTCATCTAATGGCAGTATAACGGGGCTCACGCTGACACGCTCAACGGCGGTGGAAATAAGCTCCGCATCCCCGCTGTGCAGGGCATACCGCTGTGACGCCAGATAATCCTTCTTTCCGATATAATACCGCGCTGACGCCACTTATAACGAGTCTGCTAACGAGATTACAATCCCATTGATAGATGGACTGGGCAGAAACGCGTTTGCATTCACGATTACCACAAAGATTACAGATGCCCGATTTAACGGCTTGAACGTCAATAACATAACCTACAGGAATGACGTTGAATTTCTCGGAGACGTAAAGGTGAACGATGTACGCAGGGAAGACTACAAAGACACTGCTAACCGCTCTATCACACCGATAAGCACCGTCCTTGCCAAAACCAGTACCGGCAGCTACAACTACACGGACAACACAATGCAATGGCAGATTGTCGTAAATCAAAACGGGATGGAAATGACCGGCGCCAAGCTGCTTGAAACAGTGTCACAGTACCAGACAATCACCGGCATCACATGGACACGCACGGGCAGCGCACCAACAAGCGGAACAATCAATCCATCGGCAATTACCGATGTAACAAGCGGCAATACGGGCTTATTAACGGGCAACTTTGCGGGCGGCACAGTATATGAAATAGACCTTGGCGGTCTTGCGAACGGCAGGCAACTGACGCTCACCGTCACAACAAAAATGGATGTTGACGAAAACCCTGACTTCAGAGATGGAGGAAAAACCTCTACAACCGCGCACAACAAGGCGTCTCTGACGCATGACGGCACAACCGGTACAATTAACAGCACCGAGGTCAGCCGCACTATTAGCATAAGTCAAATCACAAAATCCGCCGGTAAAATATATATCGCCGGAAGCGGCAACACCGTAGTGGAAAAAATACGCTACTCTATTATGGTGAACCCCAACGGGCTTGACCTTTCTAACTTCAAGGATTTGACGCTGGAGGATACGCTGCCGGGCAACCTGCGGTTGATTTATTCAAGCGTTGAGTTCTACGCGGCCACTCTTTCCCCACCTCCAACGTGACTGTTACGAAAACCGGGGCGCCGTTAACCAATTATCAGCTAAATTATGACGGGGATAAGCTGGTCATTGTCCTGCCGGAGGGAACCACGACGCAAAGCTATGTTCTGGAATACGATATGGTTCCTGTCTCAAGCGCCGACCGTGGCCCATGGAGTAACTACGCTACGCTTACAGGATTTTATCTGGAAGGAACAGAAAGGGTAACAAATGTTTCGCAGAGCCTTGCAAGCGGCGAAGGCTGGGCCACCTTCAGGCTGGTAGCGGCGGTCAACATAACCAAGCAGGACGCCTACACCGGCGGTAGTTTGTCGGGAGTAGATTTCGAGCTCCATCAGGCTGCGGACGGCGTTCATTTCCACGCTGTCAAATCCGGCAAGACGGACGCGGACGGCAAGATTACCTTTTCAGGGCTTGACCCCAAATTGTTCTACAAGCTTGTGGAAATAACGCCGCCCGGCGGCTACGGCACGTTTGTCCCGGCAACGGTTGAAGTCATCGGCGCCACTGATTATATCTTGCTGACGGAATTTATAATCGACGATGATTATATGATATCGCCTTATGACGACATAGACGTCATCGTGCACAACACCCGCGATGTTGTGGACTCCCGCGTTGCGTTTATGAAGTCGAGCAACCGGGCCGGAACAAGCCTGAGCGGAGCGGTATTCAGCCTGACGCCGACGTCGCTTAACCCGCATCTTCCCGCGCCTGAAAACGCGGTCAGCGACGGGGACGGAAATGTCAGGTTTGAGGACGCCGTGCAGTGGGGCGTATACACGCTCAAGGAAGTGACGGCGCTGCCGGGGCATGACCTCGACACTACGGAATATACGGTAACTGTCAATCAGGACGGCACGTACACAATCATGAACGGCAGCGCTGTCGTCGGTACTGACGTCGCCGCCGGTACGATTGAAAATCAATTCAGCGAGAATCGTTTTGCTTTTACAAAGACAAGCGACAACCCGGATATTACAGATTTCAGCGGCGCAACGTTCAGGCTTTCGCCGGCAAAGGGTGAAAACCAGAACCTGCTGCCCGCCCCGGGCTACAAGGATGCGACAAGCGGCGCGGACGGCAAGGTTCATTTCACCGAGCTGCCATTCGGCAAGTATATGATGACGGAAACAAAAGCGATTATCGATCATCACCTCGGCATAACGGTGTATGACGTGATCGTTAATCAGAACGGAACATATACAATAATGAACGGTGATGTTCTCGTCGGCGACGACACCGCCGCTATCGAGATTGAAAACCAGTATCTGCATGATTTCGGATTCAAAAAGCTAAGTAGCAGGCCCGGGGCGGACGTCAGCAACGCGAAATTCCTGTTGACGAATGACGCCAAGGGAATCTCGCAGGAGGCGGAAAGCGATACCGGCGGCGATGTTATCTTCAATAAGATTCCCGCCGGGATATATACGCTGGAGGAGCTGGCAGCCCCCAAAAATCATCATATTCCCCAAGACTCCTTTACAGTAACGATAGACAGAGACGGAACCGCGGTCATAACGTGCAACGGCGAAAAAGTAAAAGACAACGGGATTGTAAATCTCCACTTCTTTGACTTTACATTCTATAAGGTGAGCAGCAGAATGAACTCGCCCCTCGAAGGCGCGAAGTTCAAGCTGACGCCGGCGAAGGGTAATCCATATGTGATGCCAACCCCGTCGGGCTCACTGGAAGGCGTAAGCGACAGTGAGGGCAGAATTATCTTCAAAAATCTGCCAATGGGCGAGTATGATCTTCTGGAGACATATGCGCTTTCCGGTCATATCTTTTCCGGCGAACCGTTCCATGTACTGATAAACCCTGACGGAACAGCTAAGATGACGGGAGAACCCAGCAACATCCATGAAATCGTTGGTGACGATAAAATCATAAACGTACACTTCTTTGACCTTGTTTTTAAGAAGACAAGCGACAGGACGGATATATCCCTTGCAGGCGCAGAGTTTGAGCTTATCTGCGCAGACGGAACCATCTATCCGAAAA